>JGI24709J26583_10000599_pt1 | contig 31091 bp, 28 predicted proteins | sample BioPla2DNA1_FD_26583 | JGI IMG/M metagenome (IMG submission 26583) | reverse complement strand
CTGCTCCTCCTACCCCAATAACAAGTATTTTTGCAGTATTGTCCGCCTCATTTGTTCTTATTTCAAGCAAGGTCAATTCCTCCTTCATCGTATTCTTTCTTGATTTGAGTAACTGCTATTCTATTCATAATATATTTACCACATAAAACCACATTATCATGGGACAAAATTATCTGTTCACACAACTTATGGTATTCTAATCCTAATATATATGATATCTTTAAATTCCCAAATAATCAAGCATAATTTTATGATTTTATGATTAATTTGATAATTTTTTATCTAATCTTCCTGATTTTCTGGTTTTGCTATAAAATAATCTGTTCCAGTCCTCATATCGATGGTTAATTTCTGTCCTTTTGCTTTTAAAGTTATGTTTTTTAGTTTTGCAAGTATTTCATCATATGTACTTCGTTTTCCAAGCATGGCTTTTATATCTCCTAGATCCACAGTTACCTCATAATTATTATTGAAGGTAATGGTATCAACCTTAAGCTCACGTTTTTCAATTTGCTGTGTCATATTTAGTATTACATCATACAGTTCTTCCTTCTGCACCTCTAGTTTTTCATTCAAAACTATTTTTTGGTACTTTAGTCCTTTGATTAGAGGAATATCCTCTAATCTATTTAATGTGCTTTCTACAATTATACCATCCTTATCAAAATAAAGATAATCACCCATGAACTCAATGCATCCTATGATTCTCTTATCATACACCCGGATATTGATAGAATTTCTGTCTACCAACTCAAAGGATAACTTCTCAACAAAGGGTATTCTTACATTTGTAAAATATTTGTATTTTAAATATAGTATCAGGGTATTTTTATCTGCTTTTGTACTTATCAATCGTTCCATAATCTGCTGCTCATTGTATCTTGAGGAACCTGTTACATTTATGTTCTTCAATTGAAATACATATAGAAAGATCATAATCGGTAAAATCAGAAANATGGTTAACTTGAATATGCGTCTCCCTATCCTCTTTAGTACACTATTTTTTTTCCTAGGCAACATTTTTCTCATAATTCACCTTATTCTCGCGCTTGCATATATACGCAGGTATTTTACAGATAACTCTATACGTCTTATGCTATGGTAATAGCAAAGAATAACGCTTATTAGAATTACAATCAATTCTATATAATATTATCGCTACAATATTGTACATTAGCACCAAGAATGCTAAGGTCTCTACAGATATCCTCATACCCCCGTTCTATGCTGTTTGCGTTTCTTACTATTGTCTCTCCCTCTGCAGCAATACCGGCGATTACTAGAGCGGCTCCTGCTCGTAAGTCATGGGCTACAACTTGTGCTCCCTTTAAGCGCTTCACTCCTGATATGACCGCTTTGTTCTTTGACTCAGTAATATTTGCACCCATTCGCTTAAGTTCACTCACATTTTGAAAGCGTGATTCAAATATTTCTTCTATTATAGTGCTTTTCCCATCAGCAATACTTAAGACTGTCATTAGTTGAGATTGCATATCCGTTGGAAATCCCGGATAAGGTTGCGTCTTTAGTATACCATATGGCAGAGGTCGCTTGTTAGAGCTAATCCTCATATACTCATCGGTGGTCCTAATGCTACATCCAATCTTATCTAATACTCTTATGACTGAATCTAGCTGACCTACCGGAGTATCATGTAATATAACTTCACCTCCCACAGCTGCTACAGCCGCCATATAGGTCCCTGCAACAATTCTGTCAGCAGGTAGTCTATATTCCACATCATGAAGTCTTCTTACTCCCTCTATCTCGATAAAGGCAGTTCCTCTCCCACATATCCTAGCCCCAGCTTCTATTAGAAAGTTGCAGAGCTCTAGCACCTCCGGTTCCCTGGCGGCATTATATATTCTGGTTACACCCTCAGCAAGCACAGCTGTAAGTATAACATTTTGCGTAGCACCGACACTGGGGAACTTCAGGAAAACATCAGTTCCTATAATTTTATCAGTATGGCAATAAATAATATCTTTATCCTCACCAAGAAATTCCTGGCTAACATTCATGCTCTTTATTGAATCCAAATGAAAGTCTATGGGTCTTTTACCTATTGAACAACCACCAGGATAAGCAATTGATACCTCATGGCTTCTACCCAGTAGGGCCCCTAGGAACAATATCGAGCTTCTCATCTTTTGAACTGAGCTTTCGGATACCTTGGTGGATGTAATGGTAGTCGTGTCCACAATTAGGGTATTACCCTCCCAAGTAGCCATACAGCCCAGCTCATTAAGTACCTTTATCATATGGAATACATCAAGTATTTTAGGACAATTCTTTAGTATTGTAACACCCTTATTCAAAACTGTAGCAGCAATTATTGGTAATGCTGCATTTTTTGAACCTTGTATTTTTGTTTCACCCTTTAACTTGCCACCGCCGATGACCTTGATACTCGACATAGCACACCTCAGACTATGAAGGAAATATAATACTACTATATGATATCTCCTTTGTCCGCGTGATAAAAATACCTTAGCCAAACCTATCTCTGCGCTTTGATCTGATTGGAAACGCTAAGAACTATGCCCATTTCGAACAAAATAACCATCAGTGAACTTCCGCCATAGCTGATAAATGGTAGCGGTATACCGGTCGAAGGTATGGTGCTTGTTACAACTGCTATATTTATTAAAACCTGTGATGCTATATGCACCAATACTCCGGTAGCTATAAGACCACCATATAGATCCGGTGCGTTAATAGCAATAACAAAAATACGCCAAATAAGTAAGATAAATAGAAGGATTAGGGCGACTGCTCCAAATAACCCTAGTTCCTCACATATAACTGAGAAAATCATATCATTATGGGATTCCGGTATGAACCCTAACTTCTGCATACTCTCTCCAAGACCCTTACCAAAAACCCCACCTGAGGCTATGGCATAAAGGCCCTGAAGGATCTGATAGCCCTTTTCATGGGTCTCAACATTTAGCCATGCATCAAGACGATCCGATCTAAAATCAACAAAGAATATCATAAGAGAAGCTAAGGCTCCCATGACAGTTCCCGTTATTATAAAATAGGCCTTCTTTTTACTGGCCACAAAACAGATTGATACGAAGATAAGTCCAATAATCAATCCTGTAGAAAAATTCTCTGCAATTACCAGCCCCAATAATGGCGCTATGAACAATGCCACCCGTAAGAAGCCCCATATTTTATCAAGCTTTCTGGGTGCCAGATTTACTATGTATGCTGTAACCAGTATGACTGCAATTTTTGAAAGCTCTGAGGGTTGAAATCTTCCAAGGCCCGGAATGTCAATCCATCTCTTTGCTCCCTTTACTTCCTCGGCAAATAAAATAACAGCGATTTGAAGGAATATACACAAAAAATACAGTATAGTAATAGGTCTAATTTTAATTATTGGAAGCTTCCTAATATATAGTCTATAATCAATCTTGGACACGAATAGCATTATAAGTATTCCTGCCCCACCCAGTAGGGCCTGTCTGGATAGATAATAGGTGGCATCCCCATAAATTCTTTGGGCATTATAGGACGATGTACTATATATCATGACCAAGCCAAAACAAACCAAAAATAAGATTAAAAATAGCAGACTATAGTCATAATAGCTATGAAGTTTTCCTCTTTTTGTTTCACCTGCTGTTCTTGCCATCTGATCTCCCATCTTTATTCATGTAATTCTTTGACATATTGCTTAAACATTCTGCCCCTTTGCTCATAATTGTCAAACATACCCCAACTAGCACAGGCAGGGGATAATAGCACTGCATCTCCATCCTCAGCCCTCTGGGCACTTACACGAACCGCTTCTTTTAAATCATTTACCATAATTATATTATTAAAGCCTTGTTTTCTTGCTGCATTAGCAATTATTTCTCTTGTCTCTCCCATAAGCACCAGGCATTTCACCTTCTTATTAAAGGAGGCTATCCAATCGTCAAAAGCCAAGCCCTTATCAAAGCCTCCTCCTATTAAGATAGTAGGACTCTTCATGGCCTGAACAGCCTTAATGGATGCATCAGGGTTAGTTCCCTTTGAATCATTGTAATAGCTTACTCCATCTATAGTATCCACATATTCAATTCTATGCTCAACAGCCTTAAAGGAAATGATGGCCTTATGTATGACATCCATGGGAATGCCCATCTCAATAGCTATTCCTACACCCACCATAACATTTTCATAGCTATGCTTGCCTAATACCTGTAACTCATTGACATTACATACATGTTCTCTTTTATCGTCGCTCTTAAAAACGATGTTATCTCCATCTAAATACAATCCATATGTAGGCTCATGCTCGCTAGAGAAATACATAACACGAGTTTTTAATTCCTTCCCTATCTTTCGAGTGTGAGCATCCTCATAATTTAGGATACATAATTTACTCATATCCTGGTTTACCGCTATGTTTTTCTTCAGCTTAATATAGTTATCCATAGTATGATGTCTATTCAAATGATCCGGTGTTATATTTAGTATGGCACTTATATCCGGACAAAACTCATGGATAGTCTCCAACTGAAAGCTACTTATCTCTATAATTGTTACAGATTCATCTGTTGTATCTAAAGCGATGTCTGTATAGGGATCCCCTATATTGCCTACCACAAAGACTTGCTTGTAGTATGACTTCAATATGTCTCCTACTAGGGAGGTGGTGGTTGTCTTTCCGTTGGTCCCTGTTATTCCTATGATCCTGCCCTTGGAATAACGATAGCCCAATTCTATCTCACCCCATATGGGAATGCCCTTAGCCTCAACCTCCAATACAAAATGATGATCTATAGCTATACCTGGACTTAGAATCATAAGACTTATCTGTTCCAATTTCTCATTGGGGAATAGTCCAATATATATTTCAGGTTTATTTTCTTTTTCAAATTTATCTTCAAGAGTGCTTATATCAATTTTATTATTACCATCATATAAGATTACCCTTGCACCGATTCTTTTCAGTAGTTTAGTCGCTGATATCCCACTTTTTCCAGCACCAAATACCAGAACCATCTTATCCTTAAGGTCCATTCCAATCCTCCCAATTAAATTATACAATACTATAAACGGAGGATTTAGCCTCCCCCTTCTAATTGATTCCCATTAGAGCAATCAAACAAAGAATAGTGGTTATAATCGAGAATACAGCAACTATTCTGGTCTCCGACCATCCCTTTAGCTCAAAATGATGATGGATTGGAGCCATTTTAAATAATCTCTTACCTCCTGTAAGCTTAAAATAGCCTACCTGGAGTATAACTGATAATACCTCTACTAAATATATCATAGCCACTAATATGATAAACAGTGGCATCCTAAGCATATATGCTGCTGAGGCCACAAATCCTCCTAAGGCTAGTGAACCTGTATCTCCCATGAACACCTTGGCAGGATATACATTATATAGAAGGAAGGCCAGTAGACTTCCTGCAACTGCACCACATATAGGAGAAATGCTACTACCCATTCCTATTGATACTACCGTGAAAAATGTAGCTATGAGTACTGTAACACTTGATTCAAGTCCATCAAGACCATCAGTGAAATTCGAACCATTCACAGTACCAAGTACTACCAAAAACATAAGTGGGATAAATAGATATGATATATCGACGTATTTACCCCCTGAAAAGGGTATAAGCATTAAGGTCGCATCCTCAACAAAGTTAACCAAATAAAATCCAAATACCGCCGTTACTAGGATTTGCCCCAGTAATTTTTGCCAAGCCCGAAGTCCCATTGAACGTTTCATTACTATCTTTATGTAATCATCCAAGAATCCGATGATACCAAAGCCTATAGTAGCAAATAATACTGGTATAATATCCTTATTATCCTTAAGATAAAAAAGGCAGGTTGCTGATATACTTAGAACAATAATAATGCCACCCATGGTTGGCGTTCCTGATTTTTTTAGGTGTGATTCTGGTCCGTCATTTCTAACATATTGACCAAACTTCATCCGTCTCAAAAATGGTATTAGTATTGGGCATAATACTACACATACACCAAATGAAATAATAACTGGCATTATAATTTGAAAATCTGAAAAATTCATGTAAGCTCCTATCCGCCCATATATTGGCTTAATTCTTATGTGATATACAGAGTACAAGCACACTGTAAGCACTTGGCTATTATACTTGATTGGTTTCAAAATAACAATATTATATAGGCCTGAAATATCATTTTTTATTTGGTACCCGGTACATTTTGAGTTTGTACCCGGTACAGTTAGTAATATAGCACTAGGCCACTCTTTCTATTTACACTATCTCCCGGTAGGGGAAACTGCTCTGTTACAACTTCACCCTCTCCTGAGCTATAGACATCTCCGAAATCATATATTTTTAATAGATCCTTCATTTCCTTTTTTGTTTTCCCTATAAAATTAGGTACCTGGAATGTCCCCACATCATAATTCTTTAATTCCTCTTCTGTATATTTTGCTTCTATTCCCATATAAGGGAGTATATTATCGAATAATTCTGCGATTACTGGTGCTGCTATGGTTCCTCCATAATAGATTCCCACTGGTTCATCTATAAGGATTAGGGCAATAACCTGAGGATCATCAGCAGGTGCAAATCCAATAAAAGAAGAAATATATTTACCACTTCTTCTAGGTAGTTTCTCAGAAGTAGCTGTTTTACCTCCTACACGAAAGCCTGGAAGATAAGCTCTTCTACCTGTACCATCGGCTACTACGCCCTCTAAAAGCTCTTTCATAATCTGCGAGGTTTCTGGGCTAACGACATTATCAGTAGTATTATACTCTAATGTCTTAATTATCCTTCCATCAGGAGCCTTAACCTCTAGTCCAAAATGAGGTGTTACTAATCTTCCACCATTTATGATGGCGCTGGTAGCTGTAAGCAGTTGTAAGGGAGTTATCTGGAAGGACTGGCCAAATGACATAGTGGCCAATTCTACAGCACCTATATTATCTATGTTATGCATAATGGAGTTAGCTTCACCAGGAATATCTACTCCGGTTCTACTAAAGAGTCCAAGCTTTCTATAATATTCATAGGTTTTTTCAACCCCAACTCTTGCACCAATCTCCATAAATACAGGATTACAAGAGTTCTGTATTCCCTCTACAAAATTCTGGCTTCCATGGCCACCTGCTTTATGACATCTAATGATTCTGTCCTCAACCCGCTTATATCCGGGACAAAAGAACCTATCATTCAAATCTACTACCTTCTCCTCAAAGGCTGCTGTAGAAGTAATTATCTTAAATGCTGAACCAGGCTCATAGGTATCGCTGATACAGGCGTTTCGCCACATCCCATTCAATAGTTCGTTAAGCTTTTCTGAGCTTAGGTTTTCTCCTACATAATCCTGGGCAATTTCATTTATAAGATTATAAGGGTCATTTAGATTGAATTCCGGTGCATTTACCATTGCATATAATTTACCATTCTGCGGGTTCATAACAATCAGTTTAACATTATTGGCACTCTTAGCCTCCATAACCCTATAGGCAGCCTGCTCTGCATATTTCTGAATATTTACATCAAGACTTAGATATAAATCATTTCCAGGCTGTGGTGTAATCCTGCCTTCAGCGGCATTTTCTATCTCCACACCATATGCTGTGGTCAAGGTTAATATGGTTCCATTTATGCCCTTTAAGTAATCCTCGTATTTTACTTCCAGACCTATAACACCCTGGTTGTCACTACCGGTAAATCCAATCACCTTGGAGGCTAGGCTGTCATATGGATAGTAACGTTTGTAATCCTCATCAACCATTACCCCATCAAGCTTATATTCCCTTATTCTATCGGCTATTTCCTTATTTACATTGGATTTTACTCTTTCTATAGAAGAGCGCTTTTCCACTCTCTTTCTAATATTCTCTTCACTTAATCCTAGCTCTGTAGATAATACTTTTATTACTCTCTCTGGCTCTGTAATCTGACTATGGATAACTGATATTGTGCAAACCGGCTTATTGGTAGCAAGTTCAACACCATTAATATCATATATTTTGCCCCGTTCTGCTTTGATAGGTCGCTCCCTTTCATGAAGCGCCCTTGCTCGGGCTGCATAATCCTCTGATTTAAATATAATGAGATAAACCAGTCTCCCGGTCAGCCCCATGGTAGCCAGAAGGATGACTATAATTATTATTAGGATATTTCTCCTGTTATATGTCCTATTCTTTGCCATATCATCCGTCCTGAAACTCTTATCGTTTCATTTTATTACAAATGATACAGGTTTATTCATTATTAAGCTCTGCTTTATTCCCTATTACCCTAATTGGATTCATCCTCATCCTCATCTTCAACCTCAGAACCTTGCTCATAAGTCTCTTCATCACCAGAAGGCTGATCGTCTCCTAGATGATCATCTTCCTCTTGTCCTCCAGAGCTCTGCTCTTCCCTTTGAAGGTTGTCATCCGAACCTTGATCGTCCTGATTATCTGACCTATCATGATCATTAAGGTTGTTCTGATTATCAGTATTGTTCTGATTATCAGAATCATTCTGTTCATCTGCGTTGTCCTGATTATCAGCGTTGACTTGGTTGTCCTGCTGGTTGTTATTAGTACCTTCTGTATCCTCGGTTGAATTATCATCTGGTATTAGATAGTCTATTTCACCTTCAGGATATATTCCTAAGGCAGGAAGCAGTTCTTTCATGATACGACTGGTTAGCTTGGTAGCTATAGAGCTATCATCCTGACGAGCTACATTCTGAGGCTCATCAACTATAACATATATAACGACTTCAGGATTAATCGCAGGAGCAGCACCCAGAAATGACACCAAATATGTTCCCTCTCCACGGGGAAACTTCTCCGCTGTACCTGTCTTTCCTCCTATTGTATATCCATCTACCTTGGTATATTTAGCAGTTCCGAGCTCTACTGTCTGATACATTGACTCTTTAATAAATTCTGAGGTTTCTTTCGATACTGTCCGCCTAACAAGTAGAGGCTCTATTTTTTTAACAGTAGCACTCTGATCGTTCATTATCTCTTTCACCACACGAGGTTGGTAGTAATAGCCACCATTAACAAGAGATGAATACGCTGCAGCCATCTGAAGCATAGATACATTAAAAGTCTGACCAAAGCTACTTGTTGCTAACTCCGATGCATTAAGATTATTTAAATCTATAAGAATTCCACTTGCCTCTCCTGGCAGGTCAACACCGGTTTTTAATCCAAATGAAAATAGTTTTTGATATTTATAAAAAAGGTCTTTTCCTTCCATGGCAGCAATCTGCATCATAGCATCGTTACAGGATTTCACTAATGTCTCTGCCAGAGTTAATTCACCATGACCATATCTAGCACTACAGCTTATATCCCATCCTCCGACATGCTCACCACCATCACATAAGAAGGTAGTATTCTCTGATATTAGTCCTTCCTCCAAGGCGATTGCCACTGTAAAGGGTTTAAATGTAGAGCCCGGTTCAAAGCCTGAGCTTATTATGTCGTTTCTCCATAGTAGGTTCATTGCTTCTATTTTCTCCTCAAGGGTCATAGAGGCTAGCTGTTCCTGGCTATAGATACCCTCAAGATCTCTTGGCGAATTTAGATCATATTCCTCATTTGATGCCATTGCTAAGATTTCACCATTATTAGGATCCATAATGAGAACACCAATATTCTTGCTTCCGAACTCTTCATTGAACTCTCTAATATGTTTTTGTATTATTCTTTGAGCATTAACATCAATGGTACTAACTATTGTGTGTCCATGCTGAGGCTTTTTTACAATCCTCTCTATATTTAGTGAGGAGTCATAATATCCATATTCTCTTCCATTAGTACCATTAAGCTGATCATTATAGTATTCTTCTATTCCGAAGAATCCCTTATTATCAGCGGATGTAAACCCAATTATATCACTAGCAAGAGTATCATAGGGATAGGCCCTTACGTATTTTTCTTCAAACCAGAGACTCTTAATATCAGAGTTCTCTTCCATATGCTTTTTAAACTCCTCAATCTGCATCAATTGTAGGTTGTCCAAAAGTATCTTATATCGGCTATCTGGCCTTTCCTTCAATACATCATTAATTGTTTCAGGCTCTATATCAAAATAATTCTTTAAAGCTTCCAAGGTTGTTGGGATTTTATCAGAATGAAGTAAAAGATTTTGTGGATCTAGTATAAGCCTATAACGAAGCTCACTTCTAGCTAATACTGTTCCGTTCCTGTCTAGTATCTCTCCTCTTTTATAGGGTAGTACACCTCTTACATATGATTGCCTTGAAAGAACCTGCTTGGCATATCTTTCTCCATCTGTCTGCATTATGTAAATAAGTCTGCCAATCAAGCCTACCAGGAGCAAAGTAATAACACAAAATACAAGCAATAGTCTTGCTTGCATTCGTGATGTAAAGCTTTTAATTCTTACTGTAGGATTTCGCATCTATCTTAACCCCGTCCTGATTTAGTGTTTTATTTTGGTATATCTGCATATTGCCTTACATAGCTATCATCTGTTCCCTCGAAGGTAATCACTTCATTATTATTTGGATATACCATTCCGAGTTCATTTACAGCTATGCTATAGACATAATCAAGATCATATACCATATTTATCTGTTCATATGTGGCATCATTGTTGTTTCTCATTTTAGAAAGATCATTCTCCATAGTAACAATGTCCTTCTCCATCTTGCTCACCTGATGCTGAAGCATAAGAAATTCAATACAAAAATACAAGGTCGCAGCTATGGCTAGGGTAAGTACGAATAATGATGCCATACTTATTCCAGACAAATATTTTGGCTGCCTTTGTATCTGTCTCTGCCTATCAGGTGTAACAACCTGCCTTGGCCTCGCTTCTATTTCTCTTCTGCGTCTTTGGGGAACAGTCCTATAATCCTCCATAGCTTCCTGCCCGATATAAGCTTGCTTACGGGCTGTGTTGCCATCTATATAGTTTTTACTCGCATTATACCGATGTCTCTTCCTATTTGCCTCCATGCAATGACCCCTCTCTACTTCCCATTAGCTGTCTTTCTTATTCATAAGCTGTCTTTTCAAAAACTCTAAGCTTTGCACTTTTTGATCTTGAATTTAATTCTAATTCCTCTTCATTTGGTATAATTGGTTTTCTTGTTATAATTCTTCCCTTTGATTTCTTACCGCATACACATACCGGAAAATTTGCTGGACAGGTGCATGGGTTTTCACTGGTTTTAAAGAAGTCTTTTACTATTCTGTCTTCTAAAGAGTGGAATGTGATTATCAATAATCTTGCCCCAGGCAAAAGTAAATCAATCATATCCCCTAGAGTATCCTTTAATACATCAAGCTCATGATTAAGCTCTATTCTAAGTGCTTGATAAGTCCTTTTTGAAGGATGTCCAGAACTAGCTCGTATCTTTGCTGGTATAGCCGCTCTTATTATTTCATTGAGCTGAAATGTAGTCTCAATAGGCTTGTCCATTCTAGCCCTAACAATATGCTTGGCTATGTTCTTGGCAAATCTATCCTCTCCGTAGTTTCTAATTACCCTATATAGCTCCATTTCGCTATAATCGTTAATTATATCTTTTGCGGTTTTATTATTCCTCTTGTCCATCCGCATATCTAAGGGGGCATCCTCTCGGTAAGAAAATCCCCTTTCAGGTGTGTCTAGCTGATAGGATGACACTCCAAGATCAAGAAGAATCCCATTCACTTTCTCTATCTGTATATTATTAAGTACAGTCTTTATCTCTTTATAATTGCTTCGAATAATAGTTACTTTATCTGCAAATTCTGCCAACCTTAATCCTGCGGCCTCTATTGCAGCTTCATCCTGATCCAAGCCGATTAATCTTCCAGTGGAAAGTCTTTTTACTATCTCATAAGAGTGCCCACCTCCACCTAGAGTTCCATCTACATATATACCACTAGGATCAATGTTCATATTTTCTATTACTTCATCAAGTAGTACTGATTTGTGTTTAAATGCCATAATCGGCTCCTTACCTGGGATCTATGATTAGAAGTTAATACCATACTGTGACATATGCTCTGCTATAGAGTCCACATCATCAAAGTAATTATTCTTGTCCCAGCGTTCCTTATCCCATATCTCTATTTTGTTCAAAACGCCGACAAATACTATGTCCTTATCTAAAGCCGCATTCTCTCTCAGTCTGGCCGGTATTAGTATTCTTCCCTGTTTGTCTGCCTGACATGCAGCAGCTCCTGCCATAAAGTAACGTTGTAATTGTCTAGCTTCTTTTGTACCAGGGAGCGTCTTTAGCTTGTCCACGAATGTCTGCCATTCTGAATTTGGGTATGCAAAAAGACATCCATCAAGACCAAGTGTTATAACAAACTCTTCACCTAAGTCTTCTCTGAACTTTGATGGTACTATTATTCTTCCTTTTGCATCAATAGTATGGATATACTCACCCATAAACATAGACAGCACCCACTTTTCATGGAAGCGACTTCTACCACTTCGATGGTCTATTTCACCACTTCACACCACTTCGCTCCACTTATGAGTACATTTTATTATATAAATGGGATTTTAGCAAGTAGAAAAGCAAAAAATAAAAGCACAGAATCCCCAATTTTATTGGGATTTCTGTGCTTATACTCTTTCATGCTTACAAGATGTTGTTGTTAAAATTAAATACCGAACAAAATGTGTCAATATATAGACTAAAAAATATTATATAGGAATTTAGTCCCGAATTGTAAGATAATTTGTATTATTTGGCTTTTACTAATTTTACACGGTTAAAAATAATCATAGATAGAGATATTATAATTAGTAGTAGTGATATTAGCTGGGATACTGGAATTGATGTCCCCCAAAGGAAGAGCTGATCTATTCTTATACCCTCAATCCATAGACGGCCAAGACCATATCCAGCAAGGTATAATAGAATAATCTCTCCATCAAACTTCTTGTGCTTAGTATATATAATAAGAAATACTAGCAATGCAAGATTCCAGAGAGATTCATATAGGAAGGTGGGATGAACCTGAATATACTCAACCCCATCAATTCTTGCTATATTATCTCTTAACTCCATTATACGTTCAAATGTCGCCTGCTTACCTTCATATTTTGCTTGCAGATAGTTAATATCACTTGTCCTAAAATCATATGATACATCATAAGTATTCAACTGCATGGCAAAAAGCCCATTTGTATATTTTCCAAAGACTTCTCTGTTGAAGAAATTGCCCCAGCGGCCAATAATTTGACCTGTAACAAGTCCTATACAACCTGTATCTGCCAAGAGCCAGAATGAGTATTTCTTAATCCTGGTAAAAACTATAGCGCATAATATGGCACCAAATATACCACCATATATCATCAGGCCACCACTTCTAAAATTAAATATTTCCAATGGATTATCTTTAAACTCATCTAAGGAAAAGAGGACATAACCTAATCTGGTGAATATAACCGATACAATAATAGCTACAAGTGCAAAGTCCAAATAGAGCTCCTTATCCTGTCCCGTCTTCTTAGCCATCCATTCAGCTATCAGTAAACCAAATAGCATACCAAGCCCAATTAGAATACCATAAAATGCAATATGAAATCCAAATACATCTATACCAGTCGGAACATTTTTAAGCTCTATGCCTAAATTAGGAAACCTTATATTGGTTAAGGCTTCACTGCTAAGTAATATCGCCATTCTTATTCACCTCATTCTCCTTATATTTTTTTATTGTATAAATACCCGTAACAAAAGCCTTAACTAATACTTATCTCCTAAAAGTCTAGCTTTATTAGTCTAGCTTGGCTTAAATGTTCTACACATTAAACCGGAACAAGATTACATCTCCATCCTTAACCACATATTCCTTACCCTCTAAACGAACAAGCCCCTTTTCTTTAGCAGCATTGTAACTACCACACTCTACCAAATGATCGTAATTAACTATCTCAGCCCGAATGAAGCCTCTTTCAAAATCGGAATGTATCTTTCCAGCAGCCTGCGGTGCTTTTGTTCCTACCTTGATAGTCCAAGCCCTTATTTCTTTGGGTCCAGCCGTTAGGTAGCTTATTAGTCCAAGCAAACGATAGCTTGCTTGTATTAATTTCTCAAGACCTGATTCTGAGAGTCCAAGCTCCTCCAAGAACATTTTCTTCTCATCATCATCCAGTTCTGCAATCTCCTGTTCGATCTGTGCGGATATAACAAAAACCTCTGAATTCTCCTGCTTTGCTATCTCCTTTACAACCTTAACATTGTCATTATTTTCTCCGTCATCCTTAAGGTCTTCTTCCTTTACATTGGCTGCATAGATTACAGGCTTTGAGGTAAGAAGGTTATAGGTTGCTATTAGCTTGATTTCCTCTTCGTCTGCTATAAAGCTCTTAGCCAGTTTGCCCTCTTCAAGGTGAGCTTTAAGTCTTTCAAGCAGCTCCAGTTCCTTTGCCTGCTCCTTATCATTTTTTGCACCCTTGGCAGTTTTACTGATTCTTCGTTCCAGAATCTCTATATCAGAAAATATCAACTCTAAATTTATTGTCTCTATATCTCTTTCAGGACCTATAGTTCCTTCGACATGGACTACATTGCTATCCTCAAAGCAACGCACTACATGAATAATAGCATCNACTTCACGGATATTGGATAGGAACTGATTACCCAGCCCCTCTCCTTTTGAAGCTCCCTTTACTAGTCCCGCTATATCTACAAATTCTATAATAGCTGGCAATATCTTTTCAGAATTATATAAATCACGAAGTACAGGAAGACGCTCATCCGGTACTGTAACAACGCCGATATTAGGATCTATGGTGCAGAAGGGATAGTTGGCTGACTCAGCCCCCGCCTTTGTTAATGAGTTAAATAAAGTGCTTTTACCTACATTGGGTAAGCCTACAATTCCCAGTTTCATATGTCTTTTCCTTCCGTATATAATATATGTTTTATTATGTCTATTTTAGTTTTTTCTTTTAGTAATAAGCCTGGCGGCTCCTTCTCAATCCCTGGTTTCAAAAACTGCCAGGATACCTTCATCGAACTCAACTCTTCCCTCTTCTGATATCAGCTCATTACTTACTCCTAAGCTGCTCCCTGCTTTTAAAGTAATTCCATCTAAGGGATACTTAAATCCTTCAAGCCTTAGCCCTTTAACCTGAAGGGAGAACGAAAGAAGTGAGATAAAATCACCATGTTGGTCGCGTTTATTAACGATAAAGCTTTTTCTTTTAAGATATATTTTATTGTTGGAATCCAAAATTCTAGCACAAACACCCTTATCAAGTGCTAGCATTAATAAATCCATATTGGATAGGGTATGGTCCAGCCTAGTTCCTGTTGCACCAACTAAGTCAACTAATGACGGATTAAGCTCCAGTGCTTTTTCAAACGCAATATGGGTATCTGTCTTATCCTTCATAGTAGGAAAGGTCTCAATCGGAATTGCCTTATCTTTATATTTGAGCAATACCCCTCTAGGGACCGAATCAAAATCACCAAGAATATAATCAGGTTCTAACTTTAATCTGTCTACCGTAAGTAGACCTCTATCAGCTGCAATTATGATTGAATACTCTTCCTGTAACAATAAGGATTTTACAAATTCCTCATCAACATATCCACCAGTTATAATTAATATTTTCTTTTCATTTAATTGGGTTGGTTTATTCATAGACACCCTCATTTCTTATTAGCCGACTAAAATCATATGACTGACTAGTTGGAGGCAGAATGTCTTTCCTCATATTCCCGAAACACACTGTTATACTTGCTAATATTGTCTAGAATATCTCCACCAAATACACTGGTACCTGATACGATTACATTAGCACCAGCTTCAAGAACCTCCATTACATTATCAGCCCTAATGCCTCCATCCACCTCAATATCTATAGATAATCCGGCCTTCTCTACCTTCTCCTTCAAATCCCTTATTTTCTGTAAGGAGCTTGGAATAAAGGCTTGTCCTCCTGCCCCTGGCTCTACACTCATAATAAGGACCATGTCAACATCATTAATTACTGGTTCAAGCATATCTAGACCTGAAGCAGGATTTAAAGAAACACCAACCTTTAATCCCATATTCTTTATTTTTTCTATAGTAGCAGGAAGATCCGAACAGGCTTCAGCATGGACAGTAATAATATCAGCTCCCGCATCTCTAAAATCCTCAACTAACCTAATAGGTTCATTCACCATAAGATGTACATCAAAAACAAGCTTCGAGTTTTTGCGAATTGATTTTATCACAGGAGTTCCGAAGCTGATACCGGGTACATAATTTCCGTCCATGACGTCAATGTGCAAATACTGTACCCCTGCCCCTTCTATCATGTTTACTTGCTTTCCTAATACATTAAAGTCGGCTGCCAGAATAGATGGCGCTAGTTTTATCTCCATATTAGTCTCCATTCTGCTAAAACATTCAAGCTATCAATCTATCTAGTATCTTTTAATCTCCTTAAGCTCATCATATAAAGCCTTATAATTATCATATCGGATGCTGCTTATTTTGCCCTTCATCAGCGCTTCTTTAACAGCACATCCAGGCTCATTCAAATGCATGCATCCGATAAATCGGCATTTATCCTCATACTCATTAAATTCAATGAAATAGTCCTTAAGCTCTTCTTTTTCCACCTCATTGATATAAAGAGAGCTAAAACCGGGTGTGTCCATCACATAGGTATCTTCTTCTACATATATTAACTCAGAATGCCTTGTGGTATGCTTTCCTCTTTTAATCTTTTCGCTTACGCTACCTATCTCCATCTGGGCTTGAGGACAGATTATATTTATAAGGGACGATTTACCCACACCGGACGGACCTGCTAGCACTGTGGTCTTTCCTTTAAGCCTTCCTCGAATAGTCGATAAACCATCCTCCTGGAGTACACTTATGCTTATGACCTCATAGCCGCTACTTAGGTAGGTATCTATTAGAAGTTTAATTTCCTTTTTCTCCACTATATCCTTTTTATTAAAGCATATAATGGTATGAACCCTCTGACGTTGCATCATAATAAGAAAACGATCCAGAAGATTAAGGTTTGGAGAAGGCTCCGCTGCTGCAAATATAACCATTGCCTGGTCTACATTTGCAACAGCCGGCCTAATAATATCATTTTTTCTCGGAAGGATACGGGTAATTGTACCTTTTCCCTCAGGCTGATCACTGGTATCAATCTCTACGTCGTCTCCAACAAGTGGTTTTAGATTCTGCATGCGAAATATGCCTTTTGCTTTACATTCAAAAATCTCATTCACTTCTGGCACATGAACATAATAGAAACCTGCTATACCTTTAATTATCTTGCCCTTCAAACTATTCCTCCACTGCTGTAAATTCTACAATCCACACAAAAGGATCTCCTGCTTCATCCCTAAATATCTCACCGTCAACATACATTCTAACTACTCCGATGGATGTACTCTCCCCTTCAATAGAAATTGTTAGAGGAAAGTCAGAAATGGAAGTCATCTCGTTATAAACCTCGGTGCCATAACCATTTTGCTCCATCTCTAATATGATTTCAGCTTCACCATCTCCGACATAATCAAACGGATTGGTATCAATTGTTAGACTGCCCATATATCTATAATTACCAGAACCGGGAAGTTCTGTACCTGGGCTTCCAGTATCAATCGCTTCTGGCCCGATGCTTACTGTAACATTTATCTTAGTACCCTTATCTACTAACTCACCTGCAGTAGTATCCTGATAGGTAATCTGTCCCTTGGCATAAGTTTCTGATGTATCTTCGCTTACCTCGCCTAAAACCAGTCCAGCTTCGGTTAAGAGTGTTTTGGCTTCTGCGGTGGTCTTACCAATTAAGCTTGGTACTGCAGCCTGGACTATCTCAGGTCCTTTGCTCACATATACCTTAATAGTATCGCCCGCTTTAACAATGGATTCCTTAGGTGGGTCTGTGGCTATTACACTGCCAGCAGGTATCTCACCACTAAACATATCCTCCCTTACAGGCTTTAGTTCATATTCCTTAAGCTTCTGCTCTGCCTGCTCCCATGTGTTGCCGTATACATAAGGAATAGTAATCGGTTCAGCACCAATACTGACATACAAGACAGCCTCTGAGTCAACTGGGTAATCAGTGTCCCCTAAAGGATACTGTCTTATGACATAGCCCACCTCATACTCACTCGAATAATCCTCTTTAGGATTAATGTGCGCTGTAGGATTTACAGCTTTAATGGCTGCTATAGCGTCGTCTAGCTTATGGCCTATTACTGAAGGGAATTTGTAAGTTTCAACACCTGGATCCGGCTCCGGTGTAGGACTAGGCTCCTCAGTGGGTTCCGGAGTAGGAGCTTCAGTAACGATATTGTTATTATTATCAGGTTGCTTATCTCTACTTGGTAGTACAAAGCGAATAACAACAAATATGATGACTAAGGCTAGAATTACAATAGCTACTATGGACAAGACAGATATAATCTTCTCCATTTTAGAATCTACTGTGTCTAATTCTTCATCATCGTCATCAACTACTTTATTATTTCTAGGGTTGTGATATTTGTCACTATAATAAGCACTACTCTTAATTTTACCCAAATCTTCAGAAATATTTATAGTAGGAGAATCATTTGCCACAAATGCGGGAATTTGAACAAAATCCCCATCTGGATTGGCAAGGGCTCTCTTTAAATCAACAATCAAATCAGAGGCAGAGTGATATCTTCTCTCTGGTCTTTTCTGCATACATTTTTGTACTATTCTATCTACACTTAAGGGGATGTTCTCCTCAAGTTCTCTAAGAGGCATAGCCTCTCCTTGTATATGCAACATGGCTACAGATACATTATTATCCCCTGCAAAAGGTACCTTCCCTGAAAGCATCTCATATAAGGTTACCCCTAGAGAGTAGATATCACTTTTTTCATCACTATAACCACCCCTGGCTTGTTCTGGAGACAGATAATGAACAGAGCCCATGGCATTAGATGTAATTGTATTGGAATTTGAAGCCTTGGCAATACCGAAGTCTGTTACCTTTACCTTACCGTCTCTTGATATAATAATATTCTGAGGCTTTATATCCCTATGGATAATGTGATTATCATGGGCAGCTTCCATGCCCTGTGCAATCTGTATAGTTATCCCTACAGCTTCCTTTACCTCAAGCTTTCCCTTTCTTTCAATAAAGCGCTTTAGGGTTATACCCTCCACCAGCTCCATTACTATATAATGTAGACCCCCATCGTCACCAACATCATATACATTGACAATGTTAGGATGGGATAGTCCTGCTACCGATTGAGCCTCTCCTCTAAACTTATTGACAAAGCTTTTATCACTAGAATATTCCGGCTTCAATACTTTAATAGCAACAAAACGGTTTAGCCTTTCGTCCTTTGCTTTATAGACATCAGCCATACCGCCCGAACCGACACTATCAATGATTTCATATCGATCGCTGATAAACATACCAGGTTTTAACATGATTTTTCACCTCTTTTTCATACTTTAACTATTATGACTGTTATGTTGTCCTTCCCACCATTTTCATTTGCTTGTTTTACTAAGGTTTCTGCAGCAATCTTAGGATCATCTGCATTCTCCTTAATAATCTGCTCTATAGTCTCGTCATTCAACATATTAGTCAATCCGTCTGAGCACATTAGAACTATATCATCCTCTGCCAGTTCAACCTCAAAAAAATCAGGCTGGNCAGTCTCATTGGTCCCTAGCGCTCTTGTAATTATGTTCTTATTCGGATGAGCCTTAGCCTCATCCCGGTCCAGCTCACCTGTTTTAACCATGGCCTGTACCAGGCTGTGATCTTCTGTTATCTGTCTTATCTCCTTACCGATAACATAAAGTCTGCTGTCCCCTATGTTCGCTACATACATATCATTATCATATATAGTAGCCACAACTAAGGTAGTTCCCATACCCTCGTAATCAATCTGCTGCTTTGATTTCTCATACAGCTGCTTATTTGTATCCTTAATTGCTTCTTCTATCAAGGCTATTGGCGATTCAATATCGCTATTTCTAATATTCTCCGTAATAAATTCAACGCAGAACCTTGAAGCATAATCACCAGCATTATGTCCACCCATCCCATCTGCAACAATGAATAGATTTGGCAGATTACCAATGGCATTCACTTCACAAAAGACATAGTCCTGGTTTATCCTCCGTTTTTCCCCAATATCAGTGATTGAAAATGCTTTCAAGCCTGCACCTCCTCGTCCAACCCAAATATTTTATATTTTAGGCAAGTCTTCTCCAGTCCAATATATTATCAAATTATCATATAGGATGCAACTACCTATGAATATTTATTAGCTGTTTTGGTCAATATAGCTCTTTCTTAGTTGACCGCAAGCAGCATTAATATCTGAGCCCATTTCTCTTCTTATAGTAACATTTATTCTATATTTTTCAAGTATATTTTTGAATTTTTGAATTTTATTGCTATTAGATTTTACATAACTTCTTTCCTTTATAGGATTAATAGGAATCAAATTAACATGACAGTTATAACCTCTAAGTAGCCTACTAAGCTCTCTGGCATGCTCCTCCTCATCATTGATTCCTTCTACTAGACAATATTCAAAGGTCAGTCTTCTTCCAGTCTTCTCATAATAATAGGCAAAGGCATCCATTACTTCTGAAAGCTCATATTTATTAGCTATGGGCATCAGTTTCTTTCTTATATCATCATTCGGTGCATGGAGTGACAGCGCTAGAGTGATTGGAAGCTCCTCCTGGGCCAGGCGACGGATTTCCTCTGGTAATCCACAGGTTGATACGGTGATATTCCTTGCACTTATATTTAGTCCCTCTGAATCAGATAAGATACGTATAAAACGCACCAAATTATCATAGTTATCCAGGGGCTCTCCTGTTCCCATAACTACTACATTACTAACTCTCTCCCCAGACATACTCTGAATACGATATATCTGGTCAAGCATTTCAGAAGCAGTAAGATCTCTTTCTCTTCCACCTATAGTTGATGCACAGAAGCTACAGCCCATTCTACATCCCACCTGGGAAGAGATACATACACTGTTGCCATGATGATACTTCATCAAGACGCTTTCTATAACTCTATTATCACTTAGACGAAATAAATACTTTATGGTTCCATCCTTCTCAGAAACTAGACTATCTACCGCTTCGAGGACTTTTAGGGGATAGCGCTCTTTTAGCATGCTTCTTAAATCCTTAGGTAGGTTGGTCATATCATCATAGGAAGCCACCAGCTTTCCATGAATCCATTGGTAAATCTGTTTGGCCCTAAAAGCTGGTTGCTTATTATTTATTTTCATCTCATTAATTAATTCATCCAAATATAAGGATTTTATGTCCAAATGCTATACCTACTTTCCCTTCCTCATTCTGCATATAAAAAATCCATCTGTAGGATGGATTCCCTGCAGTAGTTGCAAATAACCGGCTCTGGTGGTATCCGAATGCAAAACCTCTGGTAAATACTTATCCAAGCTATCAGCAGTAAAATCATAATTTGCTAGGAACCATTTCATATTTTCTATATTCTCATGACGATTTATCGTACATGTACTATATATTAATATGCCCCCAGGTTTGACATAGTCAGAAACCACGTTTAGAATTATCCTTTGCAATTCTACCAGCTCTTTTTGTTGTTTTTGTGTCAATTTGTATTTTATATCATATTTTTTCCCTAATACACCCAAGCCAGAACAGGGTAGGTCGGCAATAACTATATCTGCTGTATTTATTATGTCAGGATCAGCAATAGTTGCATCCCACACTTTGGTATCTATATTACTTATACCCAGACGTAGAATGTTCTCTTCGATAAGCTTAATCTTATGGCCGCTTAAGTCCCTGGCCGATACTTTTCCTGCCTTTTCAGCAATATGAAGCGACTTTCCTCCAGGTGCTGCACATACATCCACCACAAAATCCTCACTGCCCGCCCCTGAGATATTCCCAACCAGCATAGAGCTTACATCCTGAACGGTAAATAATCCATCATTAAACGCCTTATAAGCTTCAAGATAATCAATATCAGTTAGAACAAAAGCATCCTTATGGTATGGATGCTCTACTAATCCTACCCCTTCTCCCATTAGAAGTTCCTTGAGCTCATTAGGACTAGTCTTCATACGATTACAGCGAATGGTAATTTCCTTCTCCCTTAAAGAAGCTTCTAAAATTGCTTCAACCTCTTCTATGGTGTATTGATCTAGAAGCATGGTGACTAGCCATTTGGGGGTTGAATATCTGATAGTTAGATACTCATTTATATCCTTAGCTTTATCAGGGTATTCTATATCTTTCATTCTTACTATATTTCTAAGATTTCCATTAACAAATCCTGAAAGCTTAGAAAATCCCCTCTTTTTAGCTAGTTTAACAGCCTCATTGCAGACTGCTGAGGCTGGTATGCTATCCATATATAGTAGCTGATATACACTGAGCCTCAATAGATTCCTTATAAGAGGCTTCATCTTTTTGACAGGCAAGGATGAGAATTGCTCAATTACATAGTCAAGGGTAAGGTAATGCTTTACGCTACCAGTAAAAAGCCTAGAAATAAATGCTCTTTCCTGCTTACTTTTATCCTGGCAGTTTCTTAAAGCCCTACCTAATACTCTATGGCTGAATTCCTCACCATCTATAACCTGAAGAAGCATGTCTAATACTATCTCTCTACCGTCCTTTTCTTTAGTCACGACGCCTTCCTCCAAACAAAAGAATTAAGCGTAGTAGCTGTAGAATCGTAGCGGCAGCGGCTGCCACATAGGTCAAGGCGGCAGCATCCAATACCTTCTTTGACTGTTTTAGTTCTTCATAATGAAGGATTCCTGCCTCTCCAAGGGTTTGAATCGCCCTTCTTGATGCGTTAAATTCAACAGGCAAGGTTACTAATTGAAATAAAACTGCCGTTGAGAATAGTATGATTCCAATGTTAATAAGGGTCTGAGATCCAGTAAGTAATAACCCTATTAGGATCAGTGGCCAGGCTATCATTGAACCGAAATTAGCCACAGGCACCAAAGCACTCCTGATTTTGAGGGGAGCATATGCATTTTGATGTTGTATAGCATGTCCGCACTCATGGGCGGCCACACCAATAGCTGCTAATGAATTACTTCCATATACTGAATCCGATAGTCTAAGGACTTTTTTTCTAGGGTCATAATGGTCTGTCAGTTGTCCATGTACACGCTCAATGGTTACATCGTATATTCCGGCACGATGAAGGATCCTCTCAGCAGTCTCTGCCCCAGTCACCCCAGAACTACTCCTAACCCTTGAGTATTTTGCAAATGTTGATCTTACCTTGGCAGATGCAGCCAAAGATAATATAACTCCAATTATTACAAGAATATATGTTGGATCAAAATAATAAGGAAAAAACATACATCCACCTTCTTTCATATCACAAGTATTTATTAGTTATAATCAGCTAAGCCTAGCCTAATATGGTACCCTTCTCAAGGGAATATCCTCTTAAAAAAGCATCGCAGCTTAACCGCTTTTTACCTTCTAACTGTAGCTCACGAATCTCAAGAGCATCTTCTCCTGTCATTACCGTAAATGAGTCCTTACCAACCTCTACTATCTGGCCAGGATCTCCATCCCCTGAATATTCTACTACATCAGCCCTCCAAAACTTTAGAATTTTACCATCAAGCTTAGTATATGCACTGGGCCAGGGATTGAGTCCTCGAATCATCCGTTCAATATTTAGGGCTGGTTGACTAAAATCAATAGTACCCATATCCTTATCCAACATCTTTACATAAGATGCCAGCGAATCATCCTGTGGGATTCTTGGAGCGCTTCCATCCTTCAGCTTATCTAATGCCTCTACCACTAGCCTAGCACCTAACAGTGCAAGCTTGTCATGAAGACTTCCACCGGTCTCATNATCAGCTATAGGAATACTTTCTTGCAAAATCATGTCCCCTGTGTCTAACTTGACATCCATATGCATGATTGTTACCCCAGTCTCCTTCTCACCATTTAGTATGGCTGCTTGTATAGGTGAGGCCCCTCGGTATTTCGGTAACAAGGAAGCATGTACATTTATACAGCCATATGGCGGCATATCAAGAAGCTCCTTGGGAAGAATCTGTCCAAAGGCTGCCACAACTATAACCTCAGGTTCAAGGTCCCTAATTGTCTGTATGAATTCGGGATCTCGAACCTTAATAGGCTGATATATATTTAGATTATGCTTTAGAGCAACCTCCTTTATAGGAGAAAAACTAACTTTTCCCCCTCTTCCTCTTACCTTATCCGGTTGGGTTACAACTCCGATAATCTCATGACCTTTATCTATGATAGCTTCTAATGCCTCTACTGCAAAGTCAGGAGTACCCATATATAAGACTCTCATAATATATCTCCTTTTCCTAAATTAACATCCCAAGTGTATCTCGCGTACTTACAAGTACACAGATTTATCTTATTCTTCGTCCTCTTCTTCCAGATATACAACATCTCTAAGCTCATCTGTGACCTTATCAACGTATAATACACCATTAAGATGATCAATTTCATGGCATAAGGCCCTTGCCAATAGTTCAGTTCCTTCTATAGTAAACTCCTTCATATTCTTATCATAAGCTTTTACCTTAACATAGTTAGGCCTCTCAACAGTTCCTACCTTACCTGGCACGCTAAGGCATCCCTCGTCACCAATCTGACAACCATCAGTCGCAATAATCTCAGGATTTATAAGTATAATTGGGTCGTTACCTTCCTCTGATACATCTATAACAACCAAACGCTTTAAGACTCCTATCTGAGGAGCGGCCAGACCAACACCCTCTGCATCATATAGGGTATCCAGCATATCGTCAATTAAAACAAGTAGTCTTTTATCTACTTCCTTTATCTCTCTGCTAACCTTAGTAAGTACACTATCTCCTATTTCCCTAATGTTTCTAATTGCCATCGTTTTCCTCCTGTCTAAATATCCTACATAATCAAAATTAATTTATATATTAAAAATATGGACTAATCCGCTCATTGGTAGTTAGTAGCTACTCATTGGATTAAAGTCAAATTGAAGGCCACAGCCAGTAAACTGTCCTGAATAATTAAAGTAACCTTCTAAGTAGTTTTTTAGTCCCACTAGTATATCATAATTCTCATCCTTAATATAGATTACTCTTCTATATATATCCTTGGCTTTAGCTAAGCCTGCCGGAGCAGGTCCGATAATCTGAGATGCTATCTCATTAGTCCTAATATATTCCTTTAAGGCTTCCGCCACATGGACTACGGCTTTATCTGCCTTATCCTCCTCCTTAGAGGTTACTAACAAGAGTAAAATATGAGCTGCAGGCGGATACTGCATAAGTCTACGATAGAGCATCTCCTGTTCATAGAATTCCTCATAATCCCCCTCTGCTGCCGTTATTATACTATAGTGGTCAGGATGATAAGTCTGAATAACCACCTCACCGGGAATGGCATCTCTACCAGCCCTACCTGCCGCCTGAGAGAGAAGCTGAAAGGTCCTTTCACTGGCCCTGAAATCTCCCGCATATAATGATAGGTCCGCTGCAATGATACCCACTAAGGATACTAGAGGAAAATCATGACCCTTGACAATCATCTGCGTACCCACGAGAATATCTGCCTTATGGTTGGCAAAGGCTGATAATATCTTTTGGTGCCCACCCTTATTCTTGGTTGTATCAGTATCCATACGAAGGACTCTTGCCCATGGAAACTCCCGTTTTACAAGTTCCTCAACCTTCTGAGTTCCTGTACCAAATGCGGCTATATACTTGGAACCACAGCTGGGACAGGTTCTTGGCATCTGCTCTTCATGCCCGCAGTAATGGCATAGAAGCTTATTATTTACATGGGAGGTCAGGGATATGTCACAGTGTGAGCATCTCATAACATGACCACAGCTTCTACAAGATACAAAGCCCGAAAAACCTCTTCTATTAATAAACAACATAATCTGCTCTTGCTTACTTAGTCTTTCCTCCATTAGCTCCTTCAGTTTTCTGCTAAATATTGATCTGTTCTTTTGCTTTAACTCCTCCCTTAGATCAACAATCCATACCTTAGGCGGGCTAGCTTCCTTAGCCCTCTTAGTAAGGGTATATAGCTTATACTCGCCTAAAGAGCATTTTCTATAAGATTCCAATGAAGGAGTGGCTGAGCCAAGTACAACAAATGCTCCTGTTAGTTCAGCTCTTTTTATGGCTACCTCTACTGCATGATATTTTGGGGTCGTCTCACTCTTATAGCTTCCCTCATGCTCCTCATCGACAATAATCAGCCCTAGATTCTTAAATGGTGTAAATAGTGCTGACCTAGGTCCAATCATAATATCTATCTCACCCTTTTTTGCCCTAAGGCTTTGGTCATATCGCTCACCATCAGACATTCTCGAATTTAAGATTGAGATACGCTCTCCAAATCTATCATAGAACCTATTAACAGTCTGATAGGTAAGAGCAATTTCAGGAATAAGCACTATTACCTGCTTACCAGCTGCTATCACCTCTGATATAACATCCATATATACTTCAGTTTTACCGCTACCTGTGATTCCGTGAATTAAATATGTGTAACGCTTTCCTTCATTATAGTCCTTTATAATATTCTCTACAATAGCTTGCTGCTCATCATTTAATCTAATCGGGGTCCGTGTAGAGCTTTTCTTATCAATTGGGTTACGGTAAATCTGCTTACTTTCTATTCTTATAATATCATTATCGATAAGCCAGTTTATAACCGGACTGCCTATATTTAATGTCTTTATAGTCTTATCATAGTCAAGTTCATTATCTGTAAGCAAGGCTTCGAGAACTCTCACTCTTGCCTTACTATTCTTCTTAAGCTGCTCCTCATATATCTGCCTAAGCTCGTCTATAGGCTTTATCCTTATAATATTTCTTTGCTCCTTAATCCTTACTGCCTTTTTTACAGGCATGACAGTCTTAAGAGCATCGTTCATGGTCCCGCCGAAGGTCTCCTTAATCCAGTAGGCAAGATAAATCAAATGACTTTCAATAACAGGAGCACCCTCTACTACAGAGCTTATGGGCTTAATCTTATCAAGGCTTATTTTAGGCTCAGTTGAAAGACCCACTATATAACCATTAATTAAACGGTTACCCTTACCAAAGGGAACAAGCACTGGAGCACCTATTACTGCCAGTGACGACAATTCATCAGGAATGGCATACTGGTATGTCTTGTCAAGACTTTCATGAGATATATCGATTATGATGTCAGCATAGCTATGATAAGACATATCAGCCCTCCTTTGTGTTCTTTATTTTTGGAGCTCAAGCGCTTCCCTCACAAGCTCCCTGTCATCCATATGATACTTTACACCCTTTATCTCCTGGTAATCCTCATGGCCTTTACCAGCTATAATTATGACATCTCCTTCTTCGGCATTATCTATACAATACTTAATTGCTTCTCTTCTATCAATAATCTTAATATATTTACCGGGGCCCTTCTTAACTCCTGTAATAATATCATTTACAATATCCTCTGGCTCTTCAAACCTTGGATTATCCGATGTAACCACAGTAAGGTCCGCTAATTTGGAGGATATCTCACCCATAAGAAATCTTCTGTCCTTGGATCGATTGCCACCGCAGCCAAATACGCACACAAGACGTTTAGGCTTATATTCCTTTATAGTAGTAAGAAGACTCTCCAAACTCATAGCATTATGGGCATAGTCTATCATTACAGAATAATTGCCATTCACAGGAACCAGTTCGACTCTTCCTCTTACCTTGATCTTACTTAAGGCTTGGCTGATGTCCTTCTCACTTACCTTAAAATGCCTACATATTGCTATGGCACACAGGGAATTAAGAACATTAAATTTGCCGGGAATATCTATAGCCACATCAAAATTCATAAGCCCCTGGGTTTTATAAGAAACCCCAAGATATCCAGGCTCATGAACCAGTTTAACATCGATAGCTCTAATATCAGCATTTTCAGAAAATCCAAAGGTCTCTACCTTGCAGCTATGCCCCTCCAAAATATCCTTGGCATATTTATCATCAATATTAATTAGGCCAGTTTTACATTGTCTAAATAATTGTCTTTTGCATCTAAGATAGTCATCAAAATCTTTGTGCTCTTTATCACCTATATGATCATAGCCTAGATTAGTAAAGACACCAAAGTCAAAGACAAATCCATCTATCCTATAATGCAAAAACCCTTGGGAGGAAACCTCCATAACCACACACTGGATACCAGCATCTACCATCTTTGCAAAGGTCTCTTGAATAATATAGGATTCTGGTGTGGTGTTACTAGCAGGAATCACTTCATCACCAATAATAGTCTCAATAGTACCGATTAGTCCTGTCCTAATACCTGTGTTCTCTAGAATAGATTTTACCATATAAGCTGAAGTGGTCTTACCCTTGGTTCCAGTAATACCTATAGTAGTAAGCTTACTTGCCGGATGCCCAAAATAAGCCGCTGACATAAAGGCCAGGGCCTTTCTAGCATTATCCACACGAATCACGGTAACATCCTTTGGTAATTCAATATCCTTCTCGATTACAATTGCCCCAGCTCCTTTTTCTATTACCTGCGGAATGTAATCATGACCATCTGTTACTGTACCCACAATAGATACAAATACCGATCCCTTCCCTGCTTTTCTTGAATCATACACCAAATCTGTGACCAAAATATGTTCATCGCCCTGCAAGCAGCTATATTCTAACCCCTCCAACAAACTATCTAAATACATATATTCGCCTCCTATAATACTTATTTTACTTTATTATACTCGCATTATTTATAGAACTGTTGTGATTTCTGCTTAATATATGGCAAATAATGCTTTGTAAGTTTTTCATCTGCTACCTGGCACCTTATGTCCTTAGACTTAGAATAGCTACTGCATCTAGGTTTCCTATTATTTTCTAAGTATACCATGAATGGTAAGACTTGAGAACTGCCAAATAAGAAAAGTCATGGAGATTAATGCTTCTAAGGGCTCTAAGCCAGTTTGTCGTTTTGTAACATAATATGTAGAATAACACAGAATAATATTACCAACAAGAAATTATACAGACCATAAAACAAAACATTCCATATAAGAAAGAGTGATTATAAATATGAAGGCAAAATATACTAAAATACCATATAAGAGAAAGAAAGTATCCATAACATCAAGCAAGAATAAAAATGATAACTCATCCCTAAGAGCAGAAATTGTAGAATACGCTATGCGATTTATTGGTAATCCCTACGTCTGGGGTGGCACCAGCCTTACGAAGGGTGCAGACTGTTCCGGCTTTGTCCAATCTGTATTCAAAAGTAAGGGTATTAAACTACCACGAACATCAAAAAAACAAGCAAAAGGTGGCAAGACGGTTTCCATAGGTAAGCATAAACCGGGAGATCTATTATTCTATCGTAAGAACGGGCAAGTAAACCATGTCGCATTATATATCGGAAATAATAAGGTGATACATGCCAGTAATCCGAAGTCTGGAATAAAAATATCAAAATATGATTATCGAAAACCCTATAAAGCAGTTAGTTATATTGACTAATCCTAATCTAAAGAGGAGCCTCTCGGCCCCTCCTTTTGAGTGTTAAATATCAAACACCTCTATTATTTTTTTCAACCTAACCATCCCCTTTCTAACTATACTAACCGGACCGGTCAAAAATATTATCCCACAGTTTTTAGCAGATGTATAGGAATAGAATCTTTATATTCATTTTCTCCTATATACAATTTTTCGAATGGTATCCTCAGTCAAGTGGTATTGTTCTGCCAGATCAGCAATTGATACCCCTCTTTTGAATAATCTCTTAATTGTAGCATTTCTTCTGTCAATTAATTGTCTACTACCACTTATACTACCCCAGCCTGCCTTACTAGTTTTTTTGGGAATATAGACCAGTGTCCCCTCAACATATTCCTGAATCTCCTTTAGTAGGTGGGCAGGCAACACCTCTGAACCCTTCTTGTAATTCAAACAGTTTACCCTCCATTAACTTAATGTTTCCTTGTCTTTCTTCGACTAAGTTTCTCATTAAGTCCACCTCCTTCATTCTTATTTAGATACATCTCTATCTACCTGTTATTAGCTCAGCACTTTCCATCTTCAGCTAGGCTGATTACAATATAACACAGCCTCCGTAATTTTACAATTACTCTTATTTCCGGTGAAAAATCAGACCAATTGCTGTCTAATATATTGGTTACTTTTTTGGCGTTGAAGCAACTTGTAAAACATGGTAGGATAATATTAAAATACTACCAAATATTAATAAAGTGCAAACAACCTGTGGATTAAAATGGACTGATACTTTCATATCTTTTGATAATATTGAAGAACCTAGGACTACGGACATATTGGGCGTCACCTTCCAAGCACCTGAAAGTTATGTTCCTTCATTTTACATCACATCTTGGGAAGAAGACCCTCAAATGGCAGCATTAATTCCAAAGGTCATGGAAATCACTCCTAAGAACAGCTTATCTAACATTTATGCTAAATATGATGAATTGCAGTACGCCTATAATCCGTCTTACGCATCATTTCAATATGACTTTAAAGTACGTAGCTTCGGTAAAACTAGTTATTCTATAGTTATTTCTGGGTCTTTAAATGAACCAAAAAAACAATTACTGAAGGCAGTCTGTTATATGATATCGAGTACACCTGAGACTCTTTATAATGTTATAGTACATGACCACAATGAGAGTGCATTTTTGACATCATATGAGGAAAAGCACTTTGGTGATTTTTCTATACATGCTGTTACCAATTTAGGGATAAGTAGTGTGTTACCATCTGCAGTATATTTTGTTACTCATAATGAGAGAAATATAACCAAAAGTATACCAAAAACGAGTAAACAGACTAATGCACCATCAAGGTATGAGCTTAAGTTTGAGGTTGAGTTAGAACATTTAGATAACTTAGTTGACGGAAAATTATATCTACGAATGAATGATATCATGTACTTTGAAAAAACATCTGGTTATAAGAATACTGATTATTATTTTGAATCAAGTAATCCAGATGTATTAGAAGCAACGATGGGCGGTAGTAAATATTGGCTTGAAGGCAAGAAAAAAGGAACAGCAATTCTTACCACCAAAAAGATACAAAATGGAAAACATACTATAGTAAATCAAGTACAAGTAGTTGTA
>JGI24709J26583_10000597_pt1 | contig 31194 bp, 28 predicted proteins | sample BioPla2DNA1_FD_26583 | JGI IMG/M metagenome (IMG submission 26583) | reverse complement strand
TTCCATGAAGATCAGCATAATCCATTGCTATACTATAGAGCTTCTCTGTCTGAACAGGATTCACCTGAAAGAAGGAGAGAGGCGATATTCGGTATTTTATAGAACCGATATAGTCAGTAATATAAGGCTCACCCCAGAGCCCCACTATCCTATCTCCAAGTATAACATTGGTCTTTGAAGTGTTTATATTAAGACATATACTTTTCATTCCCTCTATCTGTAATAGCCCTTTTATTAGCTCCTTCTTATGAGGTATATCTTGACCATTTATAACAAGACATACCATAATATTACCTGTCCTGTAGCCAACTCTTATAAGTATATGGCGAAGCAGTCCTGTGTGTTTCTCCTCATTATAGGGCTCAATATTATTTTTCTCTATGAAGGAGCGCATGAACTCAATAATAGGCATATTTACCTCTGCCCCAATATAGCAATGGTCTGTATCTATTATGGAATGTGTTCTTCCTGCATAGAAGCCAATAAGTATTTTGCCATCTTTATTTCGTCCCACAGGATATTGACTCTTGTTACGATAATAATAGGGCTCCTCCATACCGCAGATAGGCTCCATAGGTATATCCTTAAAGCCTCCAATCCTTATAAGACAGCTTCTAACCTTGTCCTCCTTATATTCCAGCTGCTTCATATAATCCATATGCATAATCTGACAGCCACCGCATTTATCAGCGATAGGACATCGAGGTTTAACCCGATACCTAGAGGGATGGATAAGCTCTATTAATCTGGCGAAGCCATAGGATTTGCCTGCCTTCATCACCTTAACCAAGGCTTTATCCCCGATAGTAGTGTTATTGACAAAGAGGGTATACCCCTCATACTTGCCTATACCCTCTCCATTAATCCCGATATCTTCAATTGTTATTACAAGCTGATCATTCTTCTTAATCATATCTACTACTGCTTTCTATCTGATATTTTACTTGACATGTTATTCGTAAAATCAATTAGTCTATTCCCTTTGTACTCCTCATTATATTGGACTCGAACATCCTCTGATAACCCATCCATTCCACCTTAGGGTCATAGGAGCCTAATAGTTCTGTCATAGTCTGAANCTTTGCATCCGTATTATCTGCAAAATGAAGCGCTAAGGCCTCTATTGTCGCCGGCTTCTTAGGTGAACCATATTCCAACTCACCATGATGGGCCAATATACAGTGTATAAGCTCATGAGCAAGCTTTTCAGGGAAATTTACTATCCCCTTTATTTTTTCTAAAATCTTATTTGATCCAATAAATATATGCCCTAACAGCTGCCCCTCATCAGTATAATCATTTCTGGGAAATGCAGATAGTTCATCCATCTTTCCGATGTCATGGAGCAGGGCTGCAGATATTAACAGATCCCTATTTATAATTGGGTAATTATCCGCATAATAGTCGCAAAGATTTACAACACTTAGGGTATGCTCTAATAGTCCACCCATAAAACTATGGTGCACAGTTTTAGCAGCTGAGTGGTCCTTGAATTTCTTCACAAAATCGGCATCCTTAATATAGAACTCTTCTAAAAGGCATCTAAGGTTCTTATCCTTAATATTACCAATATATTGCTTTATCCTTCGGTACATCTCCTCGACGTCCTTATTGGTCTTAGGAAAATAATCCTCCGGATTATACTCCCCTTCTCTACTCTTATATATTTTACTTATATTTAACTGTAGAGCATCCTGGAAGCTTGTGACTCTCGCATCAATATGTACGAAATCCATTGCTTCATATTGCTCTATCTCACTATTGAAATCCCATATCTTCCCATCAACTGTTCCCGTTTTATCCTGCAAAATCAAGGATACGTATTCCTTACCACTCTTTCCTGTTAATACTTGCTTTGATTTACATAGATAGATTTCATTTTTTATGAAATCCCCTTCTCTTAAATCCTGAATATATCTCATGTCTACCTAAACCTTTCTAATATAGCTCTATTATTTTACCATAATTCCACAGATTAGTAACTCAAATCTCTACAAGTTTTTTCACTCACGTCGTACTTATTTAATCACCATAATTTACTTCAACCTAAATCCATGTCACATTCCAAATGGTAATTCTAAAAAACTAATCTGCTTATCGTGTATATTATACCCTACCACAAAAGATATATAAAGTGAAACGTTTTTATTATTAAATTTAACTATTCCTAGATGCTACAGCAGAACATCATACTTATATAATAAGGCCTACTATGACTTATAAATCCAAATTGAACTTTATGTTCGCTTATGACTTTACAAATCATAGTAAGCCTTTTTCTAGTTGTATATTATGGCTATACTTATTTTTTCATTTTATCTTATTTAAGACTTTTGCCCCTACTGCTTTTTCTCTTCTAGCACTACATTGAGCTCCAATTCTTTGTCTGATGAAGTACGTCTTATTTTAAATGCTACCTGAGTTCCATGTTCGTGATCTGATATGGCATTGTAAAAATTATTCATATTCGATATAAGCCGGTCCCCTACATTCAGAATAATATCACCACTCATAATTCCTGCCTTAAAGGCAGGTGAATCCTTCTGAACCTCATACACATAGACGCCTCTGGTAACATTATAGTTTGCCATAGCTACCTGAGGTAAATTCTCAGCTATTACACCGCAGTATATTCTTGGTGTCTGACTTACCATTCTGTCAATATAGGATTTCACCTTGCTTATACCTACAACTGTGCTAAGCTCCTCATTTAGACCCTCTTTTAGGGTACGTGTTAATAAGCCTACAACTTCACCCTTAAAATTTACTATAACTCCATCACTTTCATTATTAGTGATTATATTAGTATTATAAAAATCTATCTCATAATCAGTTATACTTAGTAAGCTACCCTTACTTGATACTATACCCATATCAACCGATTGTGGGTAACCATTTGGGCTTCCCATAGCCATTATAGGATCACCAACTGCAAGAGTATATGATTCACCAATTCGTGCTACAGCTATATTACTTAAAACCCTTTTGGGAATATCAGCTATGTTCACAGAAATAACCGCTAGATTAAGTTCACTTTCATAATCATGCAGCATGGCATCAATCACTGTAGTATCATTTATTTCTATCTTTATACTGCTTGCATCCTTAATCCTATCAAGACTAACTAGGAGCATGATATTAGTACCACTATTTTCAACCACAAGACCTGTGGTGTAGATTCTCTTCTCTATAGGATTCCCAAACCAATCCTTACCATCAATTATGCTAGATACTGTTAGGATTGACTTCCCGACTTCATCGGTTAATCGCCTTATATCACTAAACATAGTCAGATAGTCATCGATATCAGCATCTATTGCCTCTATAATAACAGGGCCAGGTTCTACTGAATCAGAAGAATGCCCATTAAGATCCTTTCCTTCTTGCCCGTTTGGTTGCTCATTGTTAGGTACAGTGGTGGGAAGATTGCCTGTATTAGGATCTTCAGAATCATCTACGAGATCCTCACCCTCTTTTCTATCATCCTCATCCCCTCTACCTAAAGGAGTAGGCGTCGGTATAACAAAGGGATTTTGATCATCCTTATGAAGCAGCTCATATAGCCTAGGCTCCGCTAGGCAAAAGGTAAGTGCTGCAACAATGCCAAACATTATCGCCATAAAAAAAGTCATAAAAAATGGAATTAGCCATTTTCTAAACTTCTTACGTTTCTTAGGTATAACTTGCTCTTTAATAAATTCAAATTCCTTATCTTTATCTATGCCAGACATGCTTGCTCTCCTTATATAAGCAATCTTATAAAAGAAACTGGAAACTATTTACATATAAGGTGATACATTAGTCCTATTTTATCACCAAGTTATGAACATTCTATGAATATTTTGTAAACTCCACGCATAAGCGGATTAGGCCATGAAAATCATCATGGCTTATGTGACATGCTTTTTATGTCATGATAAGACATGGTGGTTTTCATGGATAAGTGCAACGTGAGCGAAAGGACAAAGTCCTTGAGCTCCTAATCCGCTTCGCTGAAAGTTAGGCCATGAAAATCATCATGGCTTATGTGACATGCTTTTTATGTCATGATAAGACATGGTGGTTTTCATGGATAAGTGCAACGTTTTAGCTACACTGAACCTTTATTAATTTTACTGTTTTATTTTCTCACAAATTAAGGTAAAATAGAGGTAGAACATTAAATCTAGAAAGGCCCTAAATTCATGAATGAAAAAGCATTAAGAACACTTGAATACAATAAAATTATACAAAGGCTAAGTGGACTGGCAGGGTCATCCCGTGGTAAGGAGCTTTGTAACGGTTTACAACCCTCTCATAAGTTAGCCGATATCATACGTTATCAGAAGGAGACCTCTGATGCCTTGTCCCGGATTCTTAGAAAAGGTAGTTTGTCCTTTTCAGGAATTCACGATATACGTCCATCACTTATGCGCCTTAAGGTAAGCTCAACTTTAGGTATAGTAGAGCTACTTCGCATAAGCTCAGACCTAGATGCAACCCTTCGTATTAAAGCATATGGTGGTTATACAGGCAAGGAAGGCGAGGAGGAGCTAGAGGATTCCTTAACTGACTACTTTGCTGGTTTAGAACCCCTATCACCGCTTAATAACGAAATTAAACGTTGTATAATCTCTGAGGAGGAGATAGCAGATGATGCCTCCTCCACATTAAAGAGTATACGTCGATCAATACGAATCACAAATGATAAGATTCATAGTGAGCTTTCGTCTATATTAAATTCTTCTAAAAACGTCCTTCAGGAGAATATAATTACCATGCGAAATGATAGGTATTGCCTACCAGTTCGTGCAGAATATAAAAGCCAATTCCAAGGAATGATTCATGATCAATCCTCCTCGGGTTCAACNCTCTTTATCGAGCCCATGGCTGTTGTACGATTAAACAACGACCTAAGGGAGCTGGCCATTAAGGAGAAAGAGGAAATAGAAAAAATCCTTGCAGAACTGTCTGATATGGCAAGCGAGTATGTAGAGGAGCTTGAGTATAATTATAATACTATAACCGAGCTTGACTTTATATTTGCTAAGGCTACTCTATCCAAATCTATGAAAGGATCAGAGCCAGTCTTTAATGACAAAGGAATAATTAATCTAAAAAAAGCTAGACACCCTCTTATTGATCCCAAGCATGTAGTACCTATTGATGTTAGAATCGGAAGCGATTTCAATATGCTGATTATAACAGGTCCAAACACCGGAGGCAAGACTGTAACCTTAAAGACTGTAGGCTTACTTACGTTAATGGGACAAGCAGGACTTCATATTCCGGCATATGACAATTCCGAACTGGCTATGTTTGAAGAGGTCTATGCTGATATTGGAGATGAACAGAGTATTGAGCAAAGCCTGAGTACTTTTTCCTCTCATATGACTAATATAGTATCTATTCTTCAGAATGCTAATGAAAAATCCCTTGTTCTATTTGATGAACTAGGGGCGGGAACTGACCCCACTGAAGGTGCTGCTATAGCTATGGCCATCCTATCTTATCTTCACAAGAGAAGGATAAGGACTATGGCAACCACTCATTACAGTGAACTAAAGATTTATGCCTTATCAACAGAAGGGGTTCTCAATGCCTCCTGTGAATTTGATGTGGAATCTCTTAGACCAACCTATAGACTTCTAATTGGTATTCCTGGAAAAAGTAATGCCTTCGCAATATCAAGTAAGCTCGGTCTACCGGACTATATTATAGAGGAAGCTCGAAAGCTTATAGGAAAACAGGACCTAACCTTTGAAGACCTGATCAGTGACCTAGAAGCAAGCCGGGTAACCATAGAGAAGGAACAGAACGAAATCTTGCAATATAAGGCAGAGATTGAGAAGCTTAAGCAAAGCCTCGACAGAAAGAATGAGAACTTGGAGGCAAGCAGAGAGCGCATAATAAAGGAAGCTAAGGAACAAGCATCCCAGATAGTCCGTGAAGCTAAGGATGTAGCTGATGAAAGCATTCGAAAATATAACCGCTGGCTACAGCAAGGCGGAAGCATCAAGGATATGGAGACAGAACGATCTATGCTTCGTGACCGCCTAAGTGAAAATTCTAATCAGCCTATAAGCAAAACTAGCAAGACTGGGAAGAAAATTGCTCCTAAAAGCCTAGAGATCGGCGATTCGGTATTTGTCACAAGTCTCGGACTAAGAGGAACTGTAAGTACTCTTCCTAACCCTAAGGGCGATCTCCTAGTCCAGATGGGAGCTTTAAGCTCACAAGTAAATATTAAAGATCTGGAGGCTATAGAGGACGACGAGGAGAAAAAATCACCGGCCCGCAATAGTTCGAAGGCAGGTAAAATCAAGATATCAAAATCCGCAACCATAAGGCCTGAAATAAACCTGATTGGTAAGACTGTGGATGAAGCCTTATCCCTACTGGACAAATATCTTGATGATGCCTACTTAGCACATGTACCCACTGTAACAGTTATTCATGGTAGAGGGACTGGAGCCCTAAGAAATGCCGTTCATGGTTTCCTTAAAAAATCTAAATATGTTAAGGATTTTAGAGTAGGTGGATACAATGAGGGTAATACCGGTGCCACTATAGTAGAGTTCAAATAAGAGACCAGATGGAGGTAAAACCTCCGTTGTTTGATACAATACTTTATTATTTATCTAGGAGGTAAAACCTCCGTTGTTTGATACAATACTTTATTATTTATCTAGGAGGTTTGGATGATTTCTAAGCAGAAAATACTTATTGTTGATGATGATGTGAATATAGCGGAGCTCATCTCCCTATATCTTACTAAGGAATGCTTTGATACAAAGATTGTACATGATGGAGAGGCAGCTATTAGGGAATTTGAATCCTATAGACCAGACCTAATATTATTGGATCTTATGTTACCGGGTATTGATGGGTATGAGGTATGCCGTGAGATACGTAAAGTATCTAAGGTGCCTATTATAATGCTATCAGCTAAGGGCGAAATCTTTGATAAGGTTCTTGGCCTAGAGCTAGGAGCAGATGATTATGTCATAAAGCCCTTTGATTCCAAGGAGTTGGTAGCAAGAGTTCGGGCTGTACTAAGACGTTTTAATCCCACCGTCGATGAAGAAGAAGGCGAAAAGCTTACCGGTGAATACGTTAAATATCCTGATTTAATTATTAACATTAGTAACTACTCCGTACAATATTATGGCAAGAATATAGATATGCCACCTAAGGAGCTAGAGCTATTTTATTTTCTAGCTTCTAATCCCAATCAGGTCTTTACAAGAGAGCAGCTTCTTGATCATATCTGGGGCTATGAATATTATGGTGACACAAGAACAGTTGATGTACATATTAAAAGGCTTAGAGAAAAGATAAAGGACCATAATGCATGGAGCCTTTCTACTGTATGGGGAATAGGCTATAAATTCGAGGTGCGAAACCTCAGAAAATAAGGCAATAGAAAATATCAGGAAAGGCAGGGGGATACTATGAGAAAAACCTTATGGTCTAGACTAATAATATGTTTTCTAATTTCAGTTGTGGCTGTATTTGTATTTCTAAACACCTATGGTATGTCTCTGCTGAAAGATAAACTAAAAAGGGATCAAGTTAATCTTTTATATAAAGAAGCTTCATTAATAGCCAATGTATACAAGGGAAATTTATTTGAAGAGAACAGCCCTATGGATGACATTGCCTCTCAATTTAACTCCATTGATAATTATCTAAATATCCGTGTATGGATTGTGAATCGGGATGGAAAAATTGTGGCTGATTCCTCTAATCTATTGTCATCAAATAATGTAAACATTAATGATATTGATCCCAATTTTTTAAATGAAAATATGCATGAAAACATTATACTTAATGGTTTGCTATATGAGCCCATGTTAAGTATAATTCATAGAATTGATTATAATTTCCAGCTTAGAGGTTATATTGTTCTCCATTCTCCTATGAGCGAAATTGAGGATAGGACTATTATATATCTCGATATTGTAAATATATGCTTTCTTTTCTTCTTCCCTTTATCACTGGCAATATTCCTTTATATATACTATATAACGGCTAAGCCTCTGAAGAATCTCATGCAGGCCGCCATGGAGTATAGCTCAGGGAATTATGGATATAAGCTAAATATTAAAGGACTTAGTGAATACAGGGATCTAAGTGCAGCTCTTTCATATATGGCGGAAGAAATCAGTAAGCTGGATGATTATCAGAAGAAGTTCGTTGCTAACATCTCCCATGATTTTAGATCTCCCTTAACCTCAATTAAGGGCTATGCGGAAGCTATCATGGATGGGACCATTCCATCTGATATGCAGGATAAGTATCTTAATATAATTGTTGACGAAACAGAAAGATTGAACAAATTAACTTCTGGTCTATTGGAGTTAAATAGATTCGATAACCGAAGCTCCTTACTTGATATCGTGTCCTTTGATATCAACCCAATTATAAAGAAGACAGCTGAGAGCTTTGAGGGAGCTTGCAGAAATAAAAAGATTACACTTAACCTTGTTTTCTTTGCTAATGAAACCTATGTGGATGCCGACATCGGAAAAATACAACAAGTACTGTATAATCTTATAGATAATGCTATAAAATTTAGCCATAACAATTCACAAATCAAGGTGTCAACCGAAGAAAGAGGCGAGAAAATATTTGTATCAGTTAAGGATTATGGTATAGGAATATCAAAGGATTCTGTTAAAAAGATATGGGATCGTTTCTATAAGACAGATGTATCCAGAGGCCGAGATAAGAAGGGTACCGGCCTTGGTCTATCTATATCAAAGGAAATAATTCAATCACATAATGAAAATATCAACGTTATTAGTACAGAGGGAGTGGGTACAGAATTTATATTTTCCCTATCAAAATCCGCAGAATAAAAAAAGAGCTAATAAACTATTATTAACCCTTTCAATTTAATACACTTCATTCCACTTATGATGATGAAGACTGCCTATAGTATTCATGCCTTTAAAATTATTCTGTCTTAGAGCTTCATATAAAATGATTGCCGCGCTGTTGCCAAGATTTAATGATCTTATCTCCTTAACCATCGGTATACGGATACAATTCTCCTTGTTAGTAAGCAATAACTCCTCTGGTATTCCAGCACTCTCTTTTCCAAACATTATATAGCAGTCAGGCTCATAGCTAACCTCACTATAAGTCTTGGCTGCCTTTGTTGTAGCCATATATATCTTAGGATAATTGTTTTTCACTAAAAAATCATCGTAGTTATCATAGACAGTTAGGTCTAAATCATCCCAGTAATCAAGGCCAGCTCTTTTNATCTGTTTATCATTTATACGAAATCCCATTGGCTCAATTAAGTGTAGTCTGGTACCTGTAGCCACACAGGTCCTTCCAATATTACCGGTATTTGCGGGAATTTCCGGCTCTAGTAATATAATGTTCAAGATTAATCACCTTTAATTGCTATATTGATTTCTATCTTTTTATCTTCTTCATATATGAAAGGAATACATATATTTCTAGTATGGGAATAGGTAAATGACATAGTACCAGTTCCTACAGTAGGCGGTGTTATATCTATAGCAATTCCTTGAGTCGAAAAGATAGTAGCAGNATTTCCTAANATCATATTTCCCAGTTCACTAATAGCACTCTTGGCGAATTCATCCATCTCGGTGACGGGCATCATTATCATCTTCGATGCAATATCTAAAGCAATCTCTTGTTCAAAGGCTATCATCACTTGCCCCTTCATTTTTCCTGTAAAGCCTATGATAATCAGTATAGTATTATCCAGGAAAATAGGTTCCCTTATATAAGGCTTTCCAATCTTGGAATCTATAAAGCACATTTCTTTAAATATTTTTGAAGACGCTATTAAAAAAGGATTGATATGATCCACATTAATTGTAGCCATTCTAGTATACCTCCTAAGTATCCCAAAAAGCTAATCCTTAGTTTATTACATTCACTTAAGTTATAAGCTATAACATAGTGTAGCATAATACACACTAGCTTGTTTGGTGTTTTTTTACAAATCTTTCAATTCTCTCCATAGCTATCTTAAGATTATCTATGGAATAAGCATAGGATATCCTCAAATATCCCTCTCCACAAGCTCCAAATGCGGTTCCAGGAACAACAGCAACCTTTTCCTCCATAAGAAGCTGCGTAGCAAATTCATCTGATGTCATATTTAAGCTTTTAATGCTTGGGAATACATAGAAGGCTCCATAGGGTTCAAAGCATGTAAGTCCCATATTATTAAATGACTGCACAAGAAACCTCCTGCGCTTATCATATGCATCTTTCATCATCTCTACATCAGAGTCCCCATTTTTTAATGCTTCAATTGCAGCATATTGACTAGTAGTAGGGGCACACATTATTGCAAACTGATGTATCTTGGTCATTTGCTCAATAATATTAGCCGGGCCAGTAGCATATCCTAGCCTCCAGCCAGTCATAGCATAGGATTTTGAAAAGCCATTGATTACAATAGTACGCTCTTTCATTCCAGGAAAAGAAGCTATGGATACATGCTTCTTACCATAGGATAGCTCTGAATATATCTCATCAGATATTACATACAGATCCTTCTCTATTATTATATCTACAATAGCCTTAAGATCATCATAATCCATGACAGCTCCAGTAGGATTGTTTGGAAATGCTAGAAATAATATCTTTGTTTTGTCTGTAATAGCAGATATTAGCTCCTCCCTAGTTAACTTAAAGTCATTTTCACCCTTAAGCTCTATTACTACAGGTACTCCTCCTGCAAGTATAGTACAAGGATGATATGATACATAGCATGGCTGAGGTATAAGAACCTCATCACCAGGATCAATCATAGCACGAAGAGCCAGATCAATAGCTTCACTTCCTCCTACAGTTACAAGAGTCTCACTTTCATAATTATACTGTAAGTCAAATCTCCTATGTAGATAGTTACATATTTCGATCTTTAATTCCTTAAGTCCTGAATTTGACGTATAAAAGGTTCTACCCTTCTCAAGCGAATAGATCCCTTCCTCTCTAATATGCCAAGGGGTGTCAAAATCNGGCTCGCCCACTCCAAGGGATATGGCGTCTTTCATCTCACTAACTATATCAAAGAATTTTCTTATACCTGATGGTTTGATATTAACTACATTTTTTGATAATGGATCTCTCAAGGGCTAATCAACATCCTTTCATCCTGCTTAATCTGTACAAGAGGCAGACCATGCTCTTTATATTTTTTTAATACGAAATGTGTAGCCGTACTTTGAATCGCATCCATAGGTGCCAGCTTAGCCGCTACAAAATTAGCGACCTCCCTCATAGTCTTACCTTCAATTATAACTGTAAGGTCAAATCCACCAGACATAAGATATACTGATTGAACTTCATCAAATTGATAGATTCTCTCTGCTATCTTATCAAATCCTAATCCTCTTTGGGGGGTAACCTTCACTTCTATTAGAGCTGTAACCCTTTCACACTTAACCTTATCCCAATTTATCAAGGTGGGATATCCACATATAATATGCTCATCTTCTAGGTCTTTTAGAATTGTAGCAACCTCTTCCTCATTAGTTCCAAGCATCATAGCCAAATCTGTTGCAGACAATCTACTATTCTTATCAATAGCTGCTAGTATCTTCTCTCTCATGTTCCCCTCTCCTTCCTGTGCCATTTTTATGGCACTTTCATCGGCGACATATAATACTTCAACATAATATTAGTCTACATGGCCTTATATAATTCATCGGTCTTTGGTGGCTCTAGATATCTTATTTCATCACCGTTTATAACAATTCTATCATTGCCTTCTGTTATACGTCCGATTACAGCAGCCGCTATCCCTTCCGCTCTCAACCTGTCAACTAATAAATTTGCACTATCAGTAACAATTAGCATACATCCACTTGATATAAGCATATATGGATTAAGGTCAAAAAACTCACAGATTTCTACTGTCTCCTGCCTTAACTGTATTTTCTGTAAATTCACCTCAAGGCCAACCCCTCCAGCAGCTCCTATTTCCCATAGGGCTCCGAATATACCACCCTCTGTAACATCATGCATGGAGGTAACCCCTACCTTCATAGCAATCTTAGACTCAGGAACAACTGAAATATAGTTAAGCATTTTTTGAGCTTCCTTAATAAAATCCGCCGAGTACTTAGTCAGTAGCTCCTGCTCCTTAGCTTTTGCTAAGATAGCAGTACCCTCTAGCCCTGCCCATTTAGTCATAACAATCTCGTGTCCGACCTTAGATCCTGATGTTTTAACCATATCAGACTTCTTCATCTTTCCGATACCAGTCACAGTAACAATAGGTTGATTTACTGCTCTTGTAACCTCTGTATGTCCACCAAGCACCTCTATACTCAGCTGTTCACAGACCTTATCCACCTCAGACATCATATTCTTAAGCTCGGCTTCAGAAGTGTCCTCAGGTAATAATATTGAAAGCATTATACCTATTACCTCTGCTCCGCTTGAAGCTATATCGTTTGCTGTTATATGAACAGCAAGAGTCCCAATATCCTGTACTGTTCCGGTAATAGGATCTGTAGACATCACAAATACCTCATCACCATCAAGACCAATTATACTGCAGTCCTCTCCAATAGCTGGACCTACCAGTACTTCTTCTCTTCTATGCTTGATTTGTTTTAAAACAGATCTTTTTAGGATTGTCTCAGGTATCTTCCCCACCTTCATAAGATACCTCCCAAAAATAAAAGCTTAATCATCCTCCGGACCTTCCTCATCCCATTCTGAATCCCAATAGATGTCCCCTTGGACTTGCTCATCAGGATTCGTCAAATTATCTTCTTGTATACTTAAATCTTCTTGATTATCTTCCAAATTGCTGCCAACTTTCTGCTCATTATTAGCATCATCTTCTATATCAGAACCTTCAGGAATGTTAGGGACAGTTTCAACCTCTTTGGTTCCAACAGTAATATATCTAGGAGCAGGTATATAATTACTTTTATTTATAAGAGTCCGGCCCACTTCTACACCATTTTCATATATCACCTTATATAGTTCAGCCTTATATCCTGTATGAGCTGACTGTGTAACCTTTCTATAGGTTACAGGTTTTGTTGGATCTTCTTCAATCACATCAGCAGGTGGTGGCGTCTCAGATAATACTCTAGTCTCGAACTCAATTCTTCTATTGTCAACATCTCTTGTTTCATGTCCCCATATATTAAATGTGATCTTGCGACCCTTTGTATATGCCTGTATTAAGATAGGAACGTCAGTGTTATTCCTAAATTTTAAGTCCTTATAGGTACCTGCTATGGCTGCATCTCTAGACAAATCTACATAGCTTATGGTCATAGAATGAGCCTGTCGCTCTACTATCTCCAATTCCGCCTTTAAGACTGCATTATACAAAGTGGTGGTAACCTGACATGCTCCTCCACCTACACTATCAATAACCTTACCCTTAGAATATGCCCCAGCTACATAATAACCGTTTTTCCCGTTAAAAGGCGCCAGATATTCATAAGCAGAAAATACCTCTCCGGGATAAATAAGAGCATTATTGATTAGCCTCGCCCCATTGGCAAGATTTGCGGCCCGCCCTTCAGCAGAATCCGCGTACTCAGTACTAAAACTACCCAACAGAGTATTACATAGCTCAACCACATCCCTAGTATATATAGGGGCAACATCCTCCATATGTGCATCCAACACGATATCATTTCTATTCCAGGAATTTAATATTGTATCTACTATATCTGAAACTGTAGTCTCTACGTCTACTCTTCTGCCCAGGATATGATCTGTATAGATCATTTTACCATTACTCCGTGATACAGTAGCATTTACTGGCTCGACATTAAACTCTGATGCCTTAGTGGATACAAACTCTCTAATATGATTACTATTTATCGTAAATTCAATAGGATAACTAATACCCCCTTGGGCAATATCCTTTAAATCCTTATATCTTTTAATTAAGTTGCCAGTAGTTCCAAGCTCAAACGCTTTATCTATGACATCATTTATCTTATGTTCATAACCTAAATCTCCAAGCTTAGCTGTTACAGTGTTTTCGCCTACCCTGATTGATATTTCTCTTTCTCTCAGCTCGTTAACAAATTCATTAACTTTATTCTCGGCCTCTTTAGCTGTCAAGCCGCTAACATCAACCTCGTCTATAAAAACACCCTTAGTTATGGTATTGCTATTGGCCGCATATACACATAAGTCATTTCCAAATAACACAAAGGAAATGGTCAAAATTATTAGTGCGTAGTAATGTGTCACGCGCCTTTCCATACTAATCCTCCTCAATATATTATTTTTTTAACATTACTAACAACGGAGGATTTCTCCTCACTCAATATATTATTTTTTTAAATCTACTGACAACGGAGGATTTCTCCTCACTTTTTTGTTAGAATCATTCTATATTAATTATGTTCCCCTATTGTAACACAATCTCAAGAAGATTCAAGAAAATCTTGCTTCATTGACAATTCATATTGAATTATGTATATTAATTAAATATACTTAGTATTGTCGGCACAGTCATTGAAAGAACAACAAGTATAATTATAATTGTTGATATGATTTTTTTAGTTCTCTTGTTATGCCAATTAATCATGTTTTCACCTTCTTCTTTTTTACATTTTATTTAGACATATATGGAAAGGTCGTGTATAACCTGTGGTTCAATTTGTTTCAATAAGTTTACTTCTTATATTTGTTGTTTGGTTGAATTATGAGATAGGCAAGACCAATAGGCTATCTAGAAAGAAAAAGGATGAATTCTTGAAAAAGGAAACCCTGGCAAACCAGACCCGCAGAGGAGATATATCTAGCTTAAACTATATATCTATTCCTTTTGACAGGTTACCTTTGGATGATAATCCAGACCAAACTATTAATTCATATCGTGATATTATTCTTTCACATTCTCATAAAAAAATACTCAATTTAAGCGGTTATTCAAATACTGATTTAAAGTTAAAATACGGTGTATCTAATATAAATGCGCTTATTGAATATGACAACAATTATACTGTTTTGGTATCAGTCCTACATAAATGGGCTGAACTCTTATATAAAAAAGGCTACCACCAGGATGCTCTTAATGTATTAGAAACCGCCCTAGAATGTGGAACAGATGTCCATAAATCTTTTGAACTACTGGCCAAAATATATAAGGAGCAAGGCTTATCTGATAAACTCAACCTACTTATTGATAAGATTTCTTCTTCATCCATCAGGGACAAAGACTCCCTAATGCTGAAATTAGAAGAAATTATAGGATCCAAGTAGGATGCAGCTTTGTAATTTTTGATTATACCATAAACTATGTTATATATTCTAATTTATTTTATCCTATCATTCAAGGGTAATTCTTCATTTTGTTTTATTTTCTTTTATCCTTATATAACTGCTTCCCATATGTACAGTAATCTCTCAAAAAACACTGCTCGCACTTGGGACTTCTTGCACTACAAATACTTCTTCCATGGGTAATAATCTGTATATTATATGGTATCCACTGCTCCATTGGGAGCTTCTTCATTAAATCAAATTCTATCTTTACCGGATCCTCTTCCTTGGTGATACCGAGACGATTGGATACTCTTTTTACATGTGTATCTACTACAATACTTGGTTCATTGTAGATGTTACCTCGAATTACATTGGCAGTTTTTCTTCCAACACCTGCAAGACTTACTAAATCCTCAATATCTCTAGGAACCTCACCACCATAATCGGTTATCAGCCTAAGGGCGCAGGCAATAATGTTCTTTGCCTTATTCCTGTAAAAGCCTGTGGAGTGAATATCCTTTTCCAGTTCTTTAATATCTGCATATGCAAAATCCTCAAGACTGGGATATTTAACAAAGAGCTTTGCTGTAACCTGATTCACCCTCTCATCTGTACACTGAGCACTTAATATAGTGGCTATTAGTAGTTGCCAGGGTGTTTCGTGATCTAGAAAGCACCGATTCTCTGTACCGTACTCTCTGTTAAGTGCCTCTATTATATTATGGATTTTCTCCTTTTCTTTTTTTGATATTCGAATATTCGTCATATACTTTTCCTCATATTATTAGCCGGCATACCCCATCTCTTTAATAAAGCAGGGATTTTTTATTTTATAGTTAATTTAAATACTATAACGAGAAATCTTTTATAACTTGAACTCTAGCTGAATTAGTTATAGGATCTCTGCTATCATAATCAAATAAAATTATAGCTTCTTTCTCAATAGCTTTACCTTGTTTAGCCGATTCTTCCACATCATATTTAAATTTCTCAAGATGAATCCTAGATTTATTAAGCCTATACTTATCAATTATTAGTCTATAGCTTTTATAAGGTATAGGCTCACCTATATAATCAGGTCTGTTTCTTAATGCCTCTCTTAAGCACAAGTCATACAGAAGAATTTCCTTAAATGCATTTCTATCTTTTTCGTATTCACCTGCTAGTCTTTCATTGTAATAGTCTAATAAAATCTCATATCGTCTAACCCTTGAATGAGCCAGACTATAAAGGCCCCTCTCCTCATAATAATGATAAAGGGAAGCATACAGCTTCATAGGGCTATCAAAATAATGCTCCAAATATTCCATGGTATAGGCAAATTGGCCACTATTATAATATACCTCCACCATACTACAGATGCCCTTTAGCTCTATTATTTCATCGTAGGATAGATGATTTGTGTAAAGCACCTCATAGGGAGGTTCATTATTATAGACAATCCCATGTTGCTTACATTCCTCTTCCATCATAGAGCCCTTAAGAACCTTTAGAAAGCCAAGCTGAAGTTGGTCGGGCTTAAGCTTGTATACATCCTGGAATGATTTCTCAAAAGAAGAATAGTCCTCCCAGGGTAGCCCTGCAATAAGATCCAGGTGCTGATGAATATTGTTGCCACTTTTAATTTGCCTTACACGTTCAGCCAGCTTATTAAAGTCTACCTTTCTTCTGATAGCGTCCATAGTAACTGGATTTGTGGTCTGAACCCCGATTTCAAACTGAACAAGGCCTGGTCTTAAGTTTTTTAAAATGTTTAGTTCTTCATCAGTTAACAAATCAGCTGTAATCTCAAAATGGAAATTTGTTATACCGTTGTCATGCTCCTTAATAAATCTCCATATCTCCATAGCATGCTCTTTATTACAATTAAATGTTCTATCAACAAATTTTATCTGTGGTACATTATGATCAAGCAATATCTTCAATTCTTTTTTTACAAGATCTAGATTCCTTAATCTTACACCCCTATGTGCTGATGATAGGCAATAGCTACATGTATATGGACATCCGCGACTACTCTCATAATATATTATCTTATTTCTTTGACTTTCTATATCAGAATATGCAAAGGGGATTTCATCTAAAGATATAGCTTCCCGTGCTTGTGTTTGGATTATGGAATCTTCATTACTGTTGCCGATGACCTCTCTCCTCGCACTCTTCTTAAAGGCAAGGCCCCGTATATCCTCCATTTCCTTACCGCACTCAAGATAATACTCTATAAGTTCATAAAAGGTTTGTTCACCTTCTCCAATAACTATACCATCTAAGTCCTTATATTTTAATAAACAATCCTTGGGATTATAAGATACCTCAGGCCCACCAAACCATATCTTAACCTGGGGTTGTACTTTTTTTAAGCTTTCAATTATACTTACTATCATATCTATATTCCAAATATAGCATGAGAATGCAACGATATCAGCACCATGAAGGTATATTCCCCTTAATATCTCCTCCTTGGTATGGTTTATTGAATATTGGGCTATATGAATATTTTCCTTGTATTTATCTGAATATGATTTTAGACTATGAACTGCAAGGTTAGTATGAATAAATTTTGCATCAACAGACACTAGTAATATCTTCATTGTTATCTTAATTCCTTTTTGTTATTTTTGTTACACATATTGTATCATAGTATATAGTATGATATAATTTTTCCATTGTAATATCTAGTATACTTAAGGAGGATTTTATATGCGCAAAAATTTGAGCCTCTTTCGCTCATCATATAATGAACTTAAGAAAGTAATATGCATTGCAGTACTTGGCCTGCTAGCTGCAATTTCTATTGTTCTAGGCTATTTCACTTATATGCCTACAGAAACAATTAAGATCACCTTTAATTTTCTACCAAATGAATTCGCATACTATCTCTTTGGACCTGTGGTAGGTGCCATCTATGGCGCTGCATTAGATATATTAACATTTATTATTAAGCCAACAGGCCCCTTTTTCTTTGGTTTTACATTAAGTGCAATACTAACTGGGGTCATATACGGTATGATTCTATACAAAAAACCTATAAGTCTTACGAGAATAATTATAGCCAAGCTCGTACATCTAGTAGCCATAAGCCTTATTTTGAATACCTTCTGGTTGACAATATTATACGGCAACAGCTTTATTGCTCTACTACCAATAAGAGCCCTCAAGGCACTAATTCTTCTTCCAGTAGAGGTCACCCTCTTATATTTGCTACTTAAAACTGCAAATGTAACAGGAATAATAAAAATTGTTAAGGATGATTATAGCTGATAACAGAACTTTAGTACATCTTATATTTAGGCCTTTCCTCTCCCAATATATAATATCTAATATAGTCATCCATTATAATGGCTAAGGGAGATAGAAGGAACCATATTAAAGTGTAAAGCATAGATATTTGCCCCATAAAATTAAACCTTAGCTCAGAATAATCCCAAACCTTAAGACCAAGCCATACATTAACTATAAGACCAGTTATAAATTCAACTACTGTAATAATTATTGCGGATATGGCCATCTGCTTTATAAAAGCAATATCGTCAGGAAAAACCTCATTGATTAATCCTATTAATATAAAGCAGATTCCTCCGGCAATCATCATAGATATATGTGAGTAACCTCTAAAAATAATCTCAATCCCTCCATAAGCAAAGCCACCTATTAAGAATAGTAGGATATATTTTAGGAAATTATTATAACGTAAAAGCATATATATTCCTTTCCTTCTCTCGATGCTGAAGATATTTATAGAATCTTAATAATACTCTAATATGCTCATATTTTTTCAGATTATCTTTAATAATTTTATATACCATAAAGTACATTTACTTGTAAAAAGCACTTAAAGTAATACAGTAAAAAAGGACAGTTACGACTGTCCTTTTTTGGAGAAGGTATTTTGTTACTTATGGGGGTGTAGCAAAAAACTATATAATGTATTGGGGTTTACTCATATAGTATAGCATGTGAACTATTATAAGTCTGCACAAACTTTACAAAAATCGATGTTATTTTTCGTCATTTTCTACAAATCGACCTGTGCTTCAGTCTCAAATAAAGCTTCAAACTCATCCCTATTAATACGTTCCTTTTGAATTAATAGATCTGCACAGGCATCGAGTTTATCTCTATTCTCAATTAGAATTCTCTTTGCTTCCTGATAACACTCATCTATAATATTACGAACTTCCTCATCTATCTTATTAGCTACATTATCACTTACACTTCTGGTGTGTCCCCAGTCTCTGCCGATAAAGACTTCATCCTCATCCTGCTCATAATTAACCATTCCTATTTCTTCAGAAAAACCATAGCGAGTAATCATAGCCCTGGCGGTCTTTGTTGCCACCTTGATGTCCTGAGAAGCCCCTGTAGTTACATCATCAAGAACAAGCTCCTCGGCGGCTCTTCCAGCCAGACCCACAATAATCTCCTGAAGCATTCTTCCCTTAGTATGGAACATTTCATCCTTTTCAGGTAAGGGCATAGTATAACCAGCCGCCCCACCTCCGGTAGGTATTATCGATACTGTATATACAGGTCCCACATCTGGTAGTAGGTGGAAGAGTATCGCATGGCCGGCCTCATGATAGGCTGTAATACGCTTTTCTTTATCACTGATAACCTTGCTCTTTTTCTCAGTACCAATCCCAACTTTTATAAATGCCTTCTTAATATCCTCACTATTTATAAAGTTTCTATTATCTCTTGCCGCTCCAATAGCTGACTCATTCATCAGATTTTCCAAATCCGCCCCTGTAAATCCAGCTGTAGTCTGAGCAATCTGCTTTAAATCCACGTCATCACCTAAGGGCTTGCCTTTTGAATGTACTTTCAGAATTTCTTCCCTACCTTTTACATCGGGACGTCCCACTGAAACCTTTCTATCAAAACGTCCTGGTCTGAGTATGGCAGGATCTAATATATCCACCCTGTTAGTGGCCGCCATTACAATTATGCCTTCATTTACACCAAAACCATCCATTTCCACAAGCAGCTGATTTAAGGTCTGTTCTCTTTCATCATGTCCGCCACCCATTCCAGTACCTCTACGTCTTGCTACCGCATCTATCTCATCAATAAATACTATACATGGTGAGTTCTTTTTTGCATCCTCAAATAAATCTCTTACTCTGGATGCTCCCACACCAACAAACATTTCCACGAAATCAGAACCAGATATAGAGAAAAACGGAACCCCAGCCTCTCCAGCTACTGCTTTCGCCAATAAAGTCTTACCTGTTCCTGGGGGGCCTACAAGAAGAACTCCTTTTGGGATTCTAGCTCCCACCTGTATATATTTCTTGGGGGATTTTAGAAAATCAACAATTTCCTTAAGTTCATCCTTTTCTTCATCAAGTCCTGCTACATTCTTGAAAGTCGTCTTCTTATTATCCTCAGTGGTCATCTTAGCCCGGCTTTTTCCAAAATTCATGACCTTGCTATTGCCACCACCCACAGACGCCTGATTTGATAGAAATGAAAACAACGCAATAACCACTATAAAAATGAGAATATATGGTAGAACTGTAGATAGAAACCAGTTAGGCTTTGATATTTTATGAGTAGTGTAATTTATTTCTGATTCATATAAAATACTCTCTATTTCTCTTACATCCAATGCATCGAAGCTTGCCCTCTGCTCCTGATCTGTAAATCTTACCCTTACCTCTCCCGAATACAGTTCCTGATTAGGATATATATCAACATAACTAACCCTACCTGCTTCTACATCTTGAATAAAGTTGGTACGGTTATATGCATTCTGATTATTTATTTCAAAACTATCGGATAGGAAAACCGTAAAAAATATTATAGCTAGAATGACTAAATAAAAGCCGTATCCCTTCATTTGTTTCCTCACCTAACAACCTCCTACTAAGTATATTTCCGCAATAAACGGATTATTTCATGCTAAATAATATGTTTATTGCGACATTATTTTATGTCACAATAAAATATATTCTTTAGCTTTATACCACTCCAACAAACGGTAGATTTCTATATTTTTGCTGATAGTCTAAACCATATCCCACAACAAACTCATCTGGTATCTCAAAGCCAACATATTTTACATCCACATCAGTTACCCTGCGCTCTGGCTTATCAAGCAAGGTACAGATAGTCAAGCTGGCCGGCGATCTGCTGGCTAAAAGCTCATTCAAATATGCAAGCGTTCTTCCAGAATCAATTATGTCCTCTATAATAATAACTTCCTTGTCTTGTATGGATTCATCAAGATCCTTCACTATTTTAACCCTTCCCGAACTAACCTTCTCATCACCATAGCTAGATACCGACATAAAATCCATGGTAACTGGTAGGGATATTCTTTTAGCTAAATCACAGCAGAAAAATACGCTGCCCTTTAGAATACAGACAAGATGTACACTTTTTCCCTCATAATCCTTACTAATCTGCTCTGCCAACTCAATAATTCTTTCATTAACCTGCTCTTCAGATATTAAAACCTTAATATTATCTGTCATTATTCTTCTCCTTTGCATTTATTAATATCATAGATAGTATTCGCTTTGTATTGTCGCTGATTTTATATTTCTCACTTATCCTATTGCCATATCCCATTATCCATATAATATGATTTCCATCAGCAACCAGTAGCAATCTGTCTCTCTCATTCTTGGGGATTTTTAAATCTATAAAATAATCCTTAAGCTTCTTTCTTCCACCCTGACTGTCTATCTGCAGGTAATCCCCTGGTTTTCTTGTCCTTAGTTTAAGAGTATTTTCTATTTTATCATAATCAAACCATTTCATACAACTATTTTTAGGAAATGAGCGCTTTATTTTAAAATCAAAGACTTCAGTCTCTAAATATAGACTAGATTCATCTATGTCTGTTCTGCCAGGTATTAATATATCCTTCAGTATCTCTGCCTCATGTATGCTTGGCTGGTTATTTTTGGTCTTATCAGATGCAATGTATACCCTGATTTTGTCATATTCCCTAAAAGCTATCATACCATAGGGAAGATGTATCATTTTACCAACCTGCTTCTTAGAAAGCGATAGAACAGCCTCCACATGCTTAGCTTCAATATCCTTTAAGCTACCTGCTAGCTCTCCCAGTATCTTTCTTACTATGCCCTTTTGAATTACTATATGCTCCTGCTCTATAACATTGTTATCATATTCAAATGATGCACCATTTTTAGTGACTATAGTTTCATATCGCCCCTTAATAGACTGTTCAATAAAATCATATGCTTCACTAATATGGCCTGATGCATTAGTAATATTATCTATAACATTTTTATTAATTTCATCCTTGGCATAGCTTAACAGCTGGTTTCTAATCTTATTCCTGGTATACAGGTTACTAAAATTAGTGGAATCATCTTGATAGGGTATATTATGTTCTTCCAAATAGGCTTCAATTTCTTCTCTACTTACAGATAAAAGCGGACGAATTATAGTAATACTACCCTCATCCGTTTTCATTGTAATAATAGAATCTATACCGGTCAACCCTTTTATTGCACTTCCCCTAAACATATTAAAAAGAACTGTTTCAGCATTATCATTTTTATTATGTGCAATTGCAACCTTATTACACCTAAATACCCTTGACGCTTTTATAAAGGCCTCATAGCGAACCTTGCGTCCCGCCTCCTCCTCAGAAAGCCCCTCGCTTTTTGCCAGAGATATTACATCATAATGATAGGCACTATAACCAATCTTAAGTTCCTGGCATAAGGCTTTTACAAAAGCCTCATCTCTATCCGCTTCCTCATCCCTGATGCCATGATGAACATGCACCGTAAAAAATTCCACGTCGGTATCTTCATACAGAGTAGATAATATATGCAAAAGACATACAGAATCTGCTCCACCAGATATACCAACGAGGACTCTGTCTCCATCTTTAATTAAGTTATGTTCTTTTATATAGTTAGATACCTTTTTTATCATAATATCCTTTATTTCTTGAGTTTATCAGTTCACAGTATCACTTGTATTCTAATCCTTTCCCTATGAAATTTCAATGCTATTTTCCTCTTACTCTATTTTAACCAGATTCCTGCTGTTATTACTGTCATATCGTCCATTGGAACATAATTTCTTTGAGATAAGGCATGGTCAAGGATACGATTTGCAATATCCTGTGGATTATTACTCTTAATATCTATTATAATCTTCTCCATATATGCTTCCTTATCCTCAGTCGCAAGACAATCAAGAACACCGTCTGTAACCATGATTATTATGTCCCCCTCATATAGCTTCTTTGTCACAGAATCATAATCTACCGCCTTAAACATACCAATCGGTAGGGTAGTGGAACTGATTGTTTCTACCCAATTCCCTCTCTTAATAAATGTGGACGCCGCCCCTAGCTTAACAAACTCACACCTACCGGTACAAAGATTGATAGTTCCGATATCAATAGTTGAAAATGTCTGTTTATCTGCCTTAAGGACAAGATTAGAATTAATAAGTCTAACAGCTGTCTCCGTCTTAAATCCAGCCTCTAAAAGCTGCTCTAGCAATGCCAAAACTGTTTCACTTTCATCTGCTGCCTCCTTGCCTGTACCCATACCATCAGCTAGGGCAATTACCTCCTCACCGCTTTCCAGTCTCATTAGCGAAAAATTATCGCCGGATATACTATCCTTCATAGCCCGTGCCACTCCGGTCAAGACCTTGAACTTAGTATCCTCCACAAATATGTATTCATCATGTTTTTTAGAAAATACAGACTTTGAAGCCCCTGATACCACAAACTTTAATCCCAAAGCTTCTGATATCCACTGGGCTGCCTCCTTGGTGGTTATACACCGATTCCTACCCACTGAAGCATTTAGCACCAGCTCCTTCCGCTTGTCTGTCCTCTCAAGTATAGTAACATTTCTCACATCAATGTGCTGCGCCCTAAGCCTTCTAATTATTCTGCTCTCTTGATTCCTCATCACCCTGGCCGCTCCGTATATATCACCGGTAAGTGAATGAATGGCAGTCGAAACCTCCTTAAGCTGCCCAGCTATTACTTCCCTACTCTCAGCTAGCCTATTGCTCCATATATTATTTAACTTAGCAATTTCAAACCCTCTATTTGTCTCCATAACCAGTTCATCTGAACAGGTGCAAAAATCTAAAAAAAACTCAGGAACATCCTTACTTTCAATATATCCTTTCTTTTCTGCCACCTCAAATAAATCACAGGTAGCCTGATAGGCCTCTTTAAAATGGGCCTCCCAGCAGAAGCTGCAATTCTTACAACTCTTACAAAGCCTTTCCGATATATCCTGGAAGATCAAATCAATTTCTTTCTGCTTTATCTTAGCCTGTCTTTCTGTAATGGTTTCTAAGGTCTTAGACAATTTTAAAAAAGAATCTGAGAACAGCCTCATTCTTGTACTGGCTAACTTCTTTAAGTTGTCTGCTGATAAAAGATTGGTTTCCATACCATCCTTATCTTGGTCCACCCTATAAATTATACTCTTTGGTAGTAATAAAAATATTAGCAGGGCAGAGCTTAGTGCCGCCAAATCCTTTATTGATATTGCCAACTCCTCATAGACCATACTTACAATACCAATCGTCAAGGAAAAAACTGCTGCCGTGGGTATCCTCCCCAACCCCCGAAATAGGGCCGGTACAATTCCCAACATAGTAAGCATGGCTATTCCATTAAGAGGGGCCCCCCGCAGACTCAATGCAAAACCAGATACCGCCCCTGTTACTGCCCCCTGACCGGCACCATACTTATAGGTAAAGAGCATTATTACAAAATATACTACAGTTTCCATAGGGGCTAGATATAGACTACTTATATTTGGCATCCCATATATAATCACTGCGACCATTAAGCTTAGGCTAATCATTTCCTCATTGGTCATTTTAGTTCCTTTAGGTTGTTTAACAATAAAGCCAATCCCCATATTAAATATCATACCTGAAACATATGCTATTATAGCTTCCAATACTGCCATTACAGCAAAATCAATCTTCCATCCACTGGCGGCTACATCCATCATAGCGAATATTCCTAGTAAAACAGCTGGTATATAATAATAGACCTTTTTGGGTAAATCCCTTTTCTTTAAAGGGGGTGATTCTAGCAATACAACTGAACTAATCATAGTAAGTAGGTATTTCAACACCATAGTTGGTGACATAACCGAACCTGCTCCTGACAAGATAGTTATAAAAAGCAAGCCAGGACTAACCCCTTCCAAATAAGCCCCCATAAAATATCCAATGGCCAATGGATTGATTCCTAAGAAGGACGCCCTAGCTATGACTAATCCCATTAGATAGATAAAAATTGCCCTTTTGTTAATACCTTTCATTTTGCTTCGCTCCTTTTTGTTTACTATGGCTGCACATTTAACTAACCTGATTATTATGATCAGTAATTAAGCTAATGCTGTATGTCGCTCTATTATAGGCACTGTCAAATAAAATGTTTGTCAAAATAAAACATTGCCACAGAAAAACTTTTTGACAAGAACACCATCAAAAGACTGATAGTATCGAATGTAGGAGCCTCATTTAATTTAAGATACTAAGAAAACCTAACTAGGATATTGCCCTATAGGGTATTAAAAATAGATTTTAATTAGGCTGGTTAAACATTAAAAAAAAGCACCAGCATTCCTTAAAACAAGGAAATACTGGTGCTCTTATAAAGTCTTAAACTGCCCTGTATCATTTAGGCATAAAAAAATAGCGAAGGACGGATTTGAACCGCCGACACTGCGGGTATGAACCGCATGCTCTCGCCAACTGAGCTACTTCGCCGAAGTCACGATGTTTATTATATATGCTTTATAAACAAATGTCAATGGTAAAATTATGTTTTTTTACTCTATTCATTTTCTTCTTTAAAAATTATTTCATACTCATAAACCAGTCCCAATTTCTCTCTTGCTATCTGCTCTATATACTTCTTAGTTTGTACATAGGCTTCAAGATTCCTAATATCAGTAGCCCTTTCCTTCTCCTTATTAATCTGAGCTTCAAGGTTCTTCATAGTAATATCAAGCTGCCTCTTCTTATCCTCAAGCTTAATCTTACCGAAAGCCACGATACCAAAGATACACAGAACGACAAATACAATTATGCCAGTGCCTGTCCCCTTTTTGTTTCTTCTACTCATTATGTCACTCCTCATTTAAATATTTATATCTTATTTGATGGGTCTGATATTCTTTTTGGAACTTTTTCTTTTATTTTCTTTCACTCTTTTTTTTGAACGCTTACTGACTCGTCTTTTTTCTTGTTTTATATCTGCCTTAGCCTTTCTTTTTTGTCTTTGCTTACTTAATGATATTTTAGCTGATTTAACCTTACTTTTCAATCGACTTTGTATCCTAATGCATAATTTTTTTATTTTAGACTTAAGATACCTTATTCCCTTACAGATATAAGCAATAGCAATTGAAAATGGTCGTATGATTAGAAGGATCATACGACTTATTAGCATTACAATCAAATCGCTTAATATGTAATGATAGATAACCATTCCAATTACCATACCCATAACAGAAAATCCACGTATGGTCCCGCTATTCTCAACATAAATCATAGCAAATATAAATACACTGGCCAAAACCCAAAATATCAAATCCTGGACTGCCACAAAAAATGTGTTATGCCGAATAATCCTTCTTAAAATTCTTAGCTGATCATAAGCTAAAAGCACTAACGCTCCCCATAGTATAGAGATTAGAAAAAACTGAAGCTCAATAGTTATTCCTTGATTCATATAGGCCTCCTACTTAAAAAGCCTGCCGAATAAGGATTCTCCGGATTTGCCGTGATTTGTTGTATCTGAGTAGGTGAGGCTATCAATTCGCCCGTCTATATCTACCTCTCCCTTTTCAAGTGTCAGACGATTTACATGAAGCTCACTACCTCTAATCATTAATACACCCTGTTCAGTCTGCAGTAGTACCTCTCCGGCATCAAAAGACAATACATCATTAACACCGGTAATCGTAGCAGTTCTTCTAGCAATAATATTTAATTTATGTCCCTTTAAAACCTGTTGTCTTTCATCCATGGAAAAGCCTCCTCATATTTAATACATATAGATAGCTTGATCTAAAAAAATCAAGACTTACCTTTTTAAGTATATGAGCTGACCTTTCTCTTAATGATAATTAAAGATACTTAATTAATTCCTTTGCATCATCCTTTTTGACAGTCTCCTGTATATTAAGAACCTCTACCTTAACCGATTTACTACCAAATCCTATCTCTATTATATCTCCTATCTTAACCTCTGTCCCTGCCTTTGCCGTCTTGCCATTTATCATTACCCGGCCAGCATCGCATGCTTCATTAGCTATAGTCCTTCTCTTTATCAATCTTGATACTTTCAAGAATTTATCCAGTCTCATTTTTTTCTCCATTCCTTATCTTGATAAAAGGCTGCTTTAAATACCTTACACCCCCCTGAGAGTTACGGAATTTAAAACAGCCTCTTTCGTTAATTAAATCAAATATAACTATGCGTTAATAACGTCCTTTAAAGCCTTACCTGCTTTGAACTTAGGTGCCTTAGAAGCAGCAATCTTCATTGGCTCATTTGTCAAAGGATTTCTTCCGGTTCTAGCGGGTCTGTCAACTACATCGAATGTTCCAAAACCTACTAATTGTACCTTACCACCTTTTTTTAATTCCTCGGTTACTACATCAATGAAAGCCTTTAAAGCCTTTTCTGAATCTTTTTTTGAAAATTCGGTTTTTTCTGCAATCGCTGCAACTAATTCTGCTTTGTTCATGGATTCGCTCCTCCTCTAAAGTGTTTATTTATTTTTCATCGCCACAAGCTTCATAATCAGCCGAGGCGATATCGCATAGATTATAGCCTTTTCCATCATTTAGGCAAAGCATATCTATAAGTCTATTTATAAACTTATTAGTAGCGTTTGTCAAGGAATTTTCTGCATTTATCTGTAAAACCAGCGATAATTTGATCATATGAAAGAGCAGATAGCCAAATTCATCAAATATGAGGGTCTTTTCCCCTATCTTTACTGCATTATTAAGTTTCTCTAGCCCCTTAATAATATCGCTTATAGCACTGTCACTACTACCAAGTTCCAGTCCATATTTGACAGCTTTTTTCTGTGTCTTTTCTGCTCTAATATTTGCCGGTAAAGCCTTAGGGATTTTTTTGAGCTCATATCTGGGATCAGCATTATCCCTTTCCATGCTTTTTATGTCCTCCCAGTTCTTTAAAACCTGATCAGATGTTTCGGCTTGAGTATCACCAAATACATGGGGATGACGTCTTATCATCTTCTTACTTACCTCTGCAATCACATCTGATATTGCGAATTTATTTTCTTCCTCTGCTATTACACTATGCATGGCCACCTGAAGCAGTACATCTCCAAGTTCCTCACACAGATTGTCCCTATCCTTATTATTAATAGCCTCTATTACTTCATAGCTTTCCTCTAGTAGACACTGCCTTAGACTTTCATGTGTCTGCTCTCTATCCCAAGGACAACCATCCTTACCTCTTAACCTTCTAATAATATCCATAAACTCATCAAAGCTATAGGCTGTATCCATATGAATCTCCCTTTCTAAGCAACAAGATTTTATTAATACACATAGAGCATATATGTAAATTATACCATTAATTTAAAGAAGCGAAAGAATATATTTTTTCTTCCGCTTGCTTGTATTTATTTATTCAATATAAGATCAGGGGTTATTGTTCCATCTGACGCCCTAAGAAGGCCGATGCTGTACTAGCCAGCTTAACCTCCATCTCTCCAAATTTCACCTTAGAATCCTTTGTCAGTATTATAACTGAACCTATAGCATCTCCTTCACTTATTATTGGGCTGATTACCTGATAGGTAAATTCACTATCGTCCTCATTAGTTATCCTTATATACTTCTTATCATCGCTTGATGCGATTACGCTTTCCCTTTCATTAATAATCTCTTCTAATTCACGACTAATACTTTTTGATAATAGATCCTTTTTTGTAGGTCCTGCCGCTGCTATAAACTGATCCTTATCTGTTATGGCAACTATATGGCCTGTGGTTTGAGCCAAGGAATCTACATATTGCTTTGCAAATTGTCCAAGCTCACCAATCGGCGAATATTTCTTAAGGATTATTTCTCCCTCCCTGTCAGTAAATATCTCCAAAGGATCACCTTCGCGAATTCTCAATGTACGTCTAATTTCTTTAGGCACTACTACACGACCAAGATCATCTATTCTTCTTACAATACCGGTTGCTTTCATATATATCTTCCTCCATTTTATGATTAGATATTATTAGTTTTTGCTAGAAAGATTGCATCTATTAATATTGTTTGTAAAATGGGAAAGTTTATACATTTAATATGGTTTTTATTTAAAGAATTTAAACTCCTATATCAGCTCTCATATTTTCAAAAACATTTAAAACATCTAATATTCCATAGCCCCAGTCCCTATTAGGGTAAACTATATTTTGCCTTCTTTTGGCTCCTCGAATCAAATGATTCTTAATAACACCTGTATCCATACCAGGATCATTTCCCCTTACAGTTCCCCATTCAAGTATGAGAGCGACTACACCAGCTGTATGAGCTGCAGAAATTGACGTGCCTGTAAAAGTCCCAAAGCTATGATTAAGAGTTGGCGCAATATAATTTACTCCTGGAGCTGCAATCTCCGGCTTTATAACGTTATTACGGGTATAGCCTCTGCTTGAATTAACATAGAGATTATTATTAACTGGATTGTAAGTAGTAACGGTAATGGGAAGTAGAGAGGTGCCAGGAGCCAAAACTGTAGTGTAAATATTTGGCTGGATAAAATATGTTTCCCGTGTTATAAAATTTCCCATAGGTAACCATATATGAAATCCTGTAGCCAAATCCCCTTGTCCATATACATTAAATCTCCATATACCAGGAGATGCATTCTTAAATCGTATAAGTATAAGCTGATCTCCCGTCTGGGATTCAATTAATTGATAATTTAAATATATAACCGTATTCTCAAATATAAACGTAATAACTCTTCCAACCCTTAAACTTGGGGGTGTTATTGGAATGTACTCTCCTGCTGGTGATAAAATATCTATTGAGTATATACCAGGAGGATCCCCCCATAATTCCATGGTAAAACCCTTATCATCTTCTCCTACATTAAATTCAACGGTATTGCTTCCTATATCAGGATCTATAGCACCATAATAATGTCTACCCATATTGCCCTCATTTCCCGCAGATATCACAACTCCTGTGTTGGGTAGATCAGCAATACCATTTATAATAACACTAATTGGAGAACGTCCTGTATGTCCTCCCTGCGAGCTTCCTATTCCAAGGCATATTACAAGGGGTCTATTTAGCTGTCTAGCAACAGAAGTGCAGTATAACAAAGCCCAGATAACATGGTTTTCCTGAAAGCATACTACATTATCAGGTACCATTAAGAATTCTCTAACCCCTTGCTTAGCTTGTCTAAGCTTAACTATAACCAGTTCACTATCTGGTGCTACTCCATAAAAATTCTCCGCCTCCACATCATTACCGGCGGCTATTCCAGCAAGCATGGTTCCATGGCCATTTTCATCTACACTTGGTACAACTGATAAAGGATCATCTGCAATAAGGGCTTGATTTATTTGGCTACTGGTATATATAGTACCGAAATTCGCATCCTCTGGAGATGGCCCTGTTTCAATAGTTTGATCCCAGATAGAAGTTATCTTAGTCGTACCATCAGGCTTACGAAATATAGGATTCGTGTAGTCTATTCCGGTATCAATAATAGCTATAAGAACTCCCTCACCTCTTAGATTAAATGAAGAAGTAGTTCTTAGATTAAGAACCCGTGAAGCATTAAGACTTACTTCATCAGTCAAACCAAATAGCAAAGGAACTTCTGCGTACCTAATATTGGGAAGGACATTCATAAATTGCTCTATCGGCACATGAAGAACCGCATAATATTCATTTATAATATGAAGAGTA
>JGI24709J26583_10000596_pt1 | contig 31212 bp, 24 predicted proteins | sample BioPla2DNA1_FD_26583 | JGI IMG/M metagenome (IMG submission 26583) | reverse complement strand
TTTTTGCTTTATATGGTTTATTGAATGTTTAGTTCATGTTAAGTATTCCAGAATGTTGTTTCAATTGCTATTGATGCTGATATAAAAAGCAAGTAACTATAAAAAAGAGGCGGTTATCCGCCTCTTCATGCTGTAAATGTACAAAAATGCCCATTAAAATGCAAAGACATTAAATCGGATGCACTTTGTTATCGTAATCAACCATGTCAGGATCAATTTTATATTTTTCTGCTTTTCTGAATTCAAAGAATTTCTTTGCAACTTGTGGAAATAATGCATAAGATAATACATCTTCATCCTGTTCAAGATATTCTTTCATTTCGTTTCTAATTTTCTCTAATTCTGGTTCGATTAAATCTGCTGGACGACAAGTAATTCTTTCTTCATCTCCAATTATCTTCTTAACGATTTCGTCCTTAATCGGAGCAGGCGTCTTTCCATACTCACCTTTTACAAGCGCTTTAGTCTCTTTTGGAACTATTTTATAGCGTTCCCCTGAAACAACATTCATAACAGCCTGTGTTCCAACGATTTGGCTTGTAGGGGTAACAAGAGGTGGAAAACCCAAATCCTCACGAACTTTCGGAACTTCTTGAAGTACTTCCTGATATTTATCTTCTTGTCCAGCCTGTTTTAGCTGAGATACAAGATTAGACAACATACCACCTGGAACTTGATATATTAATGTGTTTATATCAACACCAGTTACCTTTGTATTCATAAGTCCTGATTCAAGATATTCATCTCTAAGTGGACGGAAGTAATCAGCAATTTCAGATAGAGCTTTAAGGTCGTATTTGGTATCATACTCTGTACCCTGTAGCGTTGCCACTAGTGATTCTGTTGCAGGCTGACTGGTTCCCATTGCAAGAGGTGAAATAGCACAGTCTATCACATCACATCCTGCTTCAATTGCCTTTAAATAAGACATGGAAGCAACACCACTTGTATAGTGGGTATGCAATTGGATAGGAACTTTAATGTTTTCTTTTAGTGCTTTTACAAGATCGTAAGCAGTATATGGTGTTAGAAGACCTGCCATATCCTTTATACAAATTGAATCAGCACCAGCTTCAACCATTCCCTTTGCATCTTTAACAAATTGCTCAAGATCATGGAATGGGCTTATTGTATAACTAACTGCAGCCTGTGCGTGACCACCCTCTTTTTTAGTAGCTTTCATTGCCACTTCAAGGTTTCTTGGATCATTAAGTGCGTCAAATATACGAATTATATCAATACCATTTGCTATGGATTTCTGAACGAAATATTCAACCACATCGTCAGCATAATGCTTATATCCTAAAATATTCTGTCCACGGAAAAGCATTTGTAGTTTTGTGTTTTTAGCTTCATTTCTAATTTTTCTTAGTCTTTCCCAGGGATCTTCGTTTAGAAAGCGAAGACATGTATCAAATGTTGCGCCTCCCCAGCATTCCAAAGAATGATATCCTATCTTATCTAACTTCCCGATAACTGGAAGCATATCTTGGATTCTCATTCTTGTCGCAATTAAGGATTGGTGCGCATCCCTAAGACAAGTTTCGGTAATTTTTATGCCCATGGCTATAAGCCTCCCTTACTATTTCATTTATAACCTTTGGATGATATTATACGCTTGTTTTAAATACTATCCATTAATTGATACAAGCAAATCACCACTGTTAACTGAATCCCCTTTAGATACATTAACAGTAGCTACCGTTCCATCCTCTGGTGCTAATATCTCATTTTCCATCTTCATGGCTTCAAGGATTAGTAAAATATCTCCTCGCTTAATACTGTCACCTGCTTTAACTCTAAGATCAACAATTGTACCTGGCATAGGACAATTTACTTTAATAGAACCAACAGCGCCACTAGCTACAGGTGCTGGAGCAGCTTTCGGTGCCTCCGGTGCTTTTGCTGGTGCAGGTGCTGGAGCTGGTGCAGGTGCTGGAGCAGCTGTTGTTACAGGAACAACAGGTGCCGACGGTTGACCTACTCCTCCTACCTCTGCAACTTCTACTTCGTATTGATTTCCATTAACGTTTATTACAAACTTTCTCATTATAAATATACCTCCATAGAATAATCAGATGATGATTATTATAAAATAATTCAAAATTTAGTTTTTACTAGTTATTATAATCTAAACTAGAGTTTAGTCGAATACTTCAATTACTGCTGTGAAGCAATGTAGTTGTAGCATTACAAAAACTTACTTATTATAGGGGGATATTGCCATGTTTTTTACTTGGCCTTGTTTCCCTCTTACTAGTAAGCATTTCAAGTGCAGCAGCAATGTGGATTCTTGTTTTAGCTGGCTCGATTACATCATCAACATAGCCTCGTGAAGCTGCAACATAAGGATTTGAGAACTTATCCTTATATTCTTGAATCTTCTCAGTTCGGAATGTAATAGGGTCATCAGATTGAGCAATGTCTTTTTTGAAAATGATATTTGCTGCCCCTTCAGGACCCATAACAGCTATCTCTGCTGTAGGCCATGCAAAAACCATGTCAGCACCCAGATGTTTGCTGTTCATTGCAATATATGCTCCACCATATGCTTTACGAACTATGACATTAATTTTAGGTACAGTTGCTTCTGCAAAAGCATATAGTAATTTCGCTCCATGGCGTATAATACCGTTGTGCTCTTGTTCCACCCCAGGTAAATACCCAGGCACATCTGTAAAAGTAACAACGGGAATGTTAAATGCATCACAGAATCTTACGAATCGTGATGCTTTATCAGATGAATTCACATCAAGAACTCCAGCATTTACTTTTGGCTGATTTGCAATAATACCGATAGCTCTTCCATTAATTCTGGCAAAACCTATAATAATATTTTTCGCAAAATCTTCTTGCACTTCAAGAAAATTAGAATTGTCAACTATAGAAGAAATAATCTCTTTCATGTCATATGGTTTATTTGCATCCTCAGGAACAATGCTGTTCAATTCAGCAACAACCCTGTTTAAATCATCATCATTATTCATTAGTTCACTATCAGAAAGATTATTGTCTGGAAGAAAACTTAAAAGGTTTTTAATCTCTTTAAAACAATCTTGTTCTGTAGAACTCTTGAAATGTGCAACGCCGCTTACAGAATTGTGTGTTGAAGCTCCCCCAAGCTGTTCAAACGTAACATCTTCTCCAGTTACTGATTTAATAACCTGGGGACCGGTTATAAACATTTGGCTAGTGTTTTCAACCATAAAAACAAAATCCGTAATTGCAGGAGAATATACTGCGCCTCCTGCACATGGACCCATTATTACTGATATTTGAGGAATTACCCCAGATGCAATTGTATTTCTGTAGAAGATATCTCCAAAACCACTTAATGCATCTATTCCTTCTTCAATTCTTGCTCCACCGGAATCATTGATACTAATAAATGGTGCACCCATTTTTATAGCCATATCCATTACCTTAGTAATCTTTTTAGCATGCATTTCACCTAAAGAACCACCTATAACAGTAAAATCTTGAGATGAAACAAAAACAAGTCGTCCGTCAATTGTACCATATCCAGTGACAACACCGTCACCAGCAACCTTCTTCTTTTGCATGTCAAACTCAATACTGCGAGCTTCGACAAAGGCATCAACCTCAACAAAGCTGTTGGGGTCCATTAACATCTGAATTCTTTCTCGAGCTGTATTCTTATTTGCGGAATGTTGCTTGTTTATCCGATCTTCACCGCCGCCTAAAGCAATTTTTTGCTTCTTGTCGTAAAGATCGTTTATTTTATCCATTGTAGCCATTCTTACCCCACCTCGTACTTCAAAATTGTATTTACATAAAGAACAACTTAATGTCTTATGATCAGAATAAAAAACTATAATACCGCTATTTTACACTAAATTGAATGCAATTATTATGAATTATACAGTAATTAAATATCATTTGCAAGAATATAGCATTGTTTTTGCCAAAATTTTAACAATACTATTATTATTTATTACCACTGTCCATAATTTTAAAACCTATTTCAATTTATTCTTAAAATATCACTAGTTTTGTACTGAAAGAATATAGTTAATCTGATTAAAAAGGATATTCATTACAAGATAAAGGTAGAGCAATATATAGAAGCGAACTGGTGCTCAAAAATTAAGGTATCAGATAAACTGATACCACTTAATTAATAAACTAAAATCTTTTAGAGAGTTATGAAATTATTACTTTACATATGTTTTTAAACTAATATCTTTGAACTAATGTTTTAACTAACATTATATTCCAAACGCATTTTATCTGCTATCATAGCAATAAATTCGGAATTTGTAGGTTTTCCCTTTTTAGTGTTAATTGTATAACCAAAAAGATCATGAATTGTTTCGACTTGTCCCCTTGTCCATGCAACTTCAATTGCATGCCTTATGGCTCTTTCAACTCGGCTTGGGGTGGTTTTATACTTTCTTGCTAGCTCTGGATATAATCTCTTTGTAACTGAGCTAATTAATTCTATATCGTCAGTAACCATAAGTACCGCATCTCTCATATATTGATAACCTTTAATATGAGCTGGAACACCTACATCGCGCATAATTTGAGTAATTCGGTTTTCAATACTTGATGGTTTTGCTGTCTGCAACTGCTGTCTCAGAGTAGCTTTAACACCATCTGAGCGATTCATTATATCATTACCTTTTCCTAATTGTCGGATTCTTTCTACAAGAATTTCTAAATCAAAGGGTTTTACAATGTAGTATTCTGCGCCAAGATTAACAGCCTGTTGGGTTATCTTATCCTGGCCTACTGCTGATAGAATTATGAACTTCGGTTTTGATGAGGCAGGTACTTTATTATAGTGCTCTAATACCGCTAAACCATCCATATGCGGCATAATGATGTCCAATATAACTATGTTTGGATTTATTTCATCAATGAGGTCGATAGCTTTCAAGCCATCTTCCGCTCTACCAACTACTTCTAAATCATCATAGTTTGATAAGTAATCACAGACAATTTCTCCAAATTCAACGTTATCGTCTGCTACCAGAACTCTGATTGGATACGCCACTGAAAAGACCTCCTTTTATTAATATAAAAACATTATATTTCCAATTCTACCATCTTGCAAGGAGATTTTACAATTCACTGCTATTAGTTTTTTAAAAATACGCAAATTCAAGCCTTATAGACATTTTATCNTCAATGCTATTAGGAAATAAAAAGGAAAATATATTATTCTGCGTAGATTTCTATGGCACTTATCGCAGATTGGATATGAACCTCTATTTTATGATCTGCACTTTCATAATTATCAGAAGTATAAACGTCACCTTGTTTTGTCAATTCGATATTATGAAATGAAAGATTTGAAAATACATTTTCTGATTTAATTTTACAACCAGTATCTTTTGGAATGTGAATTTTAAGATCTGTAGCACCTGCTTGAATGTTCAAAACTGAGTCAACTTGCTGCTTCCCAACAGAAACCTCAAGAGCACCTGCCCCCAGTTTTAGATTCAGCTGCTCAAGAGGTATTTTACTAAAATCTAATTTCCCATCAACCACTGCCAAATTAGCATCCACACTCCATGGTATTAAAGAATTTAGCTGAAGGGTAAATTCTCTTGAAATATCGTTATTTTTATACTCGTTATGTGAATATTTTAGTACTGCTTCCTGCTTACCACCCGAAAGTTTTTGCTCAATATATATTTGCTCAATATTTTCAATTTTTGTATGCATTTTTGCCAGGAAATCGTCCTGACCTTTTTTGACATTGAGCTTNACCGCTCCAAGATTTAAAGTTAGTTTACCTTCTTCATTTTCTTTATCAAAGGGAATATCTTCGGTTTTGGAAATTTCTTTAACTTGCGTAACATATCTCTTGGCATTATTTGATATATGTTCTGTTATGGTAGATGGTTTGTTTTCATTATACATACCAAATGCTACAAATAAAGCAAAAGCCACAATCCATACACCCAATGTAATATATTTGTATTTATATTTGTCTGCCATCAAAGAAAGCCCTATTGCAATTAATATTATAGGCCAAAATCTTTTTACAGACTCTACCCAATTTACGTTAACTAATCCAGTTAATTCGATAATCCAAGCCATACCTATAAGAATTAAAATTAAACCTACAGTATTTCTCCGTCTCATTCAGAAATCCCCCTGCTTCTATATATCAGTACTGCACCAAGTACTACCAATATTACAGGAATGAAATACTTAAGGTCATGCCAACTAAAGTCAAATAGAAGCTTTGCTAATGAAAGCATTCCAATTACAATTAGTGAAACACCAATGAACAAACGGGTGTTTTCAGGATTGGACTCAGTATATTCAGGTTTTTCATCCATGTCACCATGCATCCCATCTTTAAATACCACTTTATCTGAAGGAATTACTAGGACGCACAGAATATATATAATTATTCCAGGTAATGCTCCAGTTGCTAGGATTGCGACTACTGCCAAAAATCGCAAAAGTCCTGTATCAACTTGGGCATACTCTGCAAGCCCCGCACATACTCCTCCTAGAATTCTATCACTAGTGCTGCGGAATAATCTCTTTCGCATTATATCACCTCATCAACAATGTCTTTCTATCTGCAAATACGATAAGGTTTATTAATTGTCTGATAAAAAAGCAAAACTCATAAATAATATTCATTTTCTTTCTTCCCATTCCATTATCCGAGATGCAATTTCAGAAAAAACCGGTGCTGCTGTAGTTCCCCCTCCAGTTCCGTCTTCCACAAATACACACATGGCATACTTAGGCTCAATATATGGAAAATACCCAGTAAACCAGGCGTGTATTATTGGACGTTCCTCATCAAACATACCAGTTTCAGCACTTCCTGTTTTCCCAGCAGAACCACCATATCCACCAATATCAGCTCTCTTTCCTGTTCCGTTTTCCACTGTTGCTTCCATCATCTCCATAAGACGCAGAGCTGTTTCTCGCGAAATCGCTCTCTCCCATTCTCTATTTTTTAGATCTCTAATAATATCTCCCCCATTGTTTACGATACAGTCAACTATGTTTAACTTATGGCGAATACCCCCATTGGCAATAATCGAAGCCATACCTGCAGCTTGTAGTGGTGTCACAAGAACTTTCCCCTGTCCCATAGCAAGATTAGCTATATTTCCATCACCTATTAAATCATTTTTTGCAGGGAGTAAACCTTCAAACTCAGGAATTAACTGTTCACTAATACCCGTAATAGAACCCAATCCAAAATTTTCTGCTGTTGCCAGCATTTTCTCGTCTCCAAGATGAATTCCAAGTTGTATAAAGTAGCTATTACAGGATTGTGCAAACCCAGTTATTAAGTCAACAACGCCATGACCATCTGTACCATAATTCCAACATTTAAACAGTTGATCACCAACCATAGTATATCCTGGACAGTCGAAAGTAATTTCACTATCAAAATCTGACTCAAGTACACTGGCTGCTGTTACTATTTTAAAGATAGAGCCCGGAGTGTATCCAGCAATAGCCCTATTGAAAAGTGGTTGTCTATCGTCAGAAAGTGATTGTGAAATGTCAACAGGATTAAAGCCAGGTCGGCTTGCAAGCACTAAAACATCACCGTTTAATATATCAACAATTGCTACTGCACCTTTATCAACCATGTTATCCATTACTTCTTCTGCAAGTTTTTGCATATGATAATCAATGGTTAGTTTAACACCTAAAGGTTCATTTGCTTTGTTTTTTCTTATTTGGTAACCATATTCTTCAAGAAACAGTTCTTTTGCATCTGTAGTTGCTAATACATACACTGCATTTTCAGAATGTAAAATCTGCTGATAAGCCTTCTCTATGCCCGCCATTCCATGAGTGCCAGTTTCGTCGGTATATCCTATCAAGTGAGCCGCTGGCATGGAAGAATCTGTTCTCTTTCTACGCTCAATAATTGATAGGCCTTGAACTGGATTTTCTATAAAATACTCAGCTATTTGCTCACTTACCCTGTATAATACGGGTGTTGCGTTATAGGCAGAAAAATTTATAAAATCATCGGGGTCAGTATTTAGTGCACGCGCAACAAAATCCCAAATTTGCTTATCTCTCGGAAACATGGCAGGTTGTATGACCGCTATAAATTCATTGCCCCTATCAGTAAAGGATATCATGTTCCTGTCATAGATTTGGCCTCGTTTGTGGTATATTGGTGTCATTCGACTTCGCTGTCTGAAAGCCGCAGATGAATACATATCATACTCAACGACCTGCAATTTGTATAATCGAAAGCATAGAAGTGCAATCAGAACGGTTATAAAAAACAATATTAATCTTACTCTTCCTTTGTACTTGTACATAAGAAAAAACACCCTTATCTAATTACTGTATATCCTCTGAATTATTCCAGTTAAAGGTGTTTTTTATACATTTTCACTTTCTCAATATCAAGTTTTATTTGTCTTATCAAATCTTCGCGTGTTTCAAATTTCCTTTCGTTTCTTAGTTTCTTAAGAAAAAAAACTTCAATGTCTTCACCATACAATTCATCTGTGAACCCAATCATATGTGTCTCAAGAGTTATCTTGTCAACATCTGCCACAGTGGGACATCTACCTACGTTTGTAACACTGTCATACCACTGTTCTTGGTATAGTGTCCTTGTTATATATACTCCACAAGCAGGCATAACAAGATAGTCTTCAGGCCGCATGTTTGCAGTAGGAAATCCCATTGTTCTGCCTATTTTTTTGCCGGGAATAACCCTTCCTGGTATAGAAAAATGTTTCCCAAGTAGCTCAAATGCCTTTTCCATTTGTCCTTTCATTATATATTGGCGTATTGACGTACTACTAACCACTTCAACTCCAATTTTTATAGGTGGAATAACTATTACTTTAAAACCATGTTTTTTCCCCATCTTCTTTAGTAGTACAGTATCACCTTTTCCCATATACCCAAATCGAAAGTTAAAACCTACTACAACAAGTTTAGCTCTTAATTTCTTACATAATATGTTTTCTATAAATGATTCAGGTGTCATCCTTGAAAACTCTTCATCGAACTCTTGTAAGAATAAACTATCAAGTCCTGTTTTTTCAAGAACTTTTGCTTTATGTTCCATTGTCATGAGCAATGGAGTAAAAAGTTTCTTTCTCAAGATGTGTTCAGGATGCTTCTTAAATGTATAAATAACAGAATGAAGGTCATGAACATGGCACTCACTTAATAAAGTATTTATAAGAGTCATATGTCCACGGTGCAAACCATCGAAATTACCAAGTCCTACGCCACAGTATTTTTTATCTGCAACATCAAACTCGTTCTCATATATATTCATGAGTTCTCCCTTTCTTAATTTACATATAATAATATAAATAAAACAGAAATGTACAAGTACAAATTAATGAATAATAAAATCATTTGATACAAAAAGTTTCTCAACCTTCATTTTTTTTCTTTCACCATCAACGAAGACCTTTCCTAGTCCTAAAAATATGTCATTTTCCGAATAAACCCTCACTGTTTTTTCCATCTGTGAAAAATCATATTTATTCAGAAAAACATATGCACCATTTAAAAACCTTTTCATCAAAGCTCTGTCAATAATCACCTTTTCATAGTTTTGAAACAGTAGATCTATTGGCTTTAATATTGAGGCTAATGTTCCCTCTTCTTGATGTTTCTTAATATCTTCAAGGGTTATTCCATCTGCAAGGGAAAACTGCCCCACTCTTGTACGAACTAAAAATGACATATGCGCACCACAGCCAAGCTTCTGCCCTATATCATGGCAGAGTGTACGTATGTAGGTTCCTTTTGAGCAATCAACATCAAATCTTACAGTTGTTTTATCACTATTTTCTTTAATTTCAAGAGCATCAATTTTCGATATATAAACGTTTCGTGCTTTACGTTCAACTTCAATTCCTTGCCTGGCAAGTTCATATAGCTTGCGCCCTTTTATCTTTATTGCAGAATACATAGGAGGAACTTGAGCATACTCACCAACAAATGCATTTATCGTGTTAACAACTGTAGTCCTATCAACATAAACTTCATTTTCTTCAATTATATTTCCCTCTGCATCCTGTGTGTCGGTAATTAATCCTAAAACCATTTCTGCGCGGTATGATTTGTCAAAGTCCTGGAACCAATCTATTGCCTTCGTAGCTTTTCCTAAACAAATAGGAAGAAGACCGCATGCTGCAGGATCAAGAGTCCCTGCATGACCGATCTTCTTAATTTTGAAAATTCCTCTAAGATAGGATACCACATCGAAGGATGTCATATCAGAAGGCTTAATAACTAGTAGTATACCATCCATATTATAACACCTTTTCTATTTCTGCTAAAACTTTGTCTATAGTATTTTGAAGATTGTCTTCAGAAGAAAAACCCGCCGCTCTTTTGTGACCTCCACCAGAGAAAATAGAGGCTAACTGAGCAACATCAACATATTCATTTGCACGAAGACTTCCTTTAAATATATGTTTAGTCTCCTCTCTTAAAAACAATGAAACTTCAACTCCCTCAAGGTTTCGTCCCACATTGACCAAACCTTCAAAGTCATCGGTTTGCGCATCAACTGACTTAATGTCATCATATAAAAGATAGGAAACTGCAACCTTGCCGTTAAAGTGCATAGTCAAATTCTGCAACGCCTTTCTTAGAAGTAACAGCTTTGAATATGAAACAGTATCAAATACTCTCTTAATTATTTCGGCGAAAGGCACGTCCTTAGATAATAAATCCGCAGTGATTATATGACTTTCTGGAGTGGTATTGCTATATCTAAATCCGCCAGTGTCAGTTACAATTGCAGTATATAGATTAATGGCAATATCACGAGTTACCTCTATGTTCAAAGCTTTTATCAAATTATATACCATTTCTCCTGTTGCAGAAGCCCTTTGGTCAATCCACAACCCGTCTGCTTGCATAGTATTGGTAGTATGATGATCAATCGTAATGGTTTTTTGTGCACAAGAATAGATATCAGCACGTTTACCAAGACGCGTCATATCGCTTGTGTCTAAGCAAATGCAAAGCTCAAACTTATTACCTTTATATTCTGAAACAAATTGCTGTCCTGGCAAAAAGTCTAAAGACTTAGGTATGGGTTCTTCAAGAAAAACTGATACATTCTTGCCTAAGTATTCCATAGCAAATGCAAGGCCAAAGGAAGAACCCAAAGCGTCACCATCTGCTGATGTATGAGTTAAAATCGCTATTTGCTCCGCATCTAGTATAATGTCAACTATATTCTCCAATAACTCAATCCCCTTGTTCTTTTTCGGGGTACAAAGTCTTGTTAATGAGCTCATTAATATACATACCCCGCTCAATGGAATCATCTTCTTCAAAGATAATCTCTGGTGTATAACGAAGCTGAATTCTTTGTCCAACTTCTCGCCTTACAAACCCAGCTGCTCCTCTAAGGGCAATCATTGCATTTTTCTTTTCTTCATTGCTGGCCAGAATACTAATGTAAACTTTTGCGTAACGCAAATCCCCTGTAACATCTACACTGGTCACAGTAAGCATATCCGGAATTCGAGGATCTTTAATGCTGAATTTAATGATTTCGGATATTTCCTTTTTCATCTCGCCAGCTATTCTATCTATTCTGCTCATTATATCACATCCTGCCTAATAAATTAGAAACTGTGTTTAATGCCTCTCAATTTCCACCATTCTGAATGCCTCTATGACGTCCCCTTCTTTAATATCGTTAAATCTTTCAACCAATATACCACATTCATATCCCTGTAATACTTCTCGAACGTCGTCTTTGAATCTTTTCAGTGAAGCCAGTTTCCCTTCATATACAACAATTCCGTTGCGGACTACTCTTATATCGGAGTTACGGCTTATCTTACCATCAGTAACATATCCGCCACCAATCGTTCCAACGCTTGAAGCCTTAAATGTCTGACGAATTTCCACATGACCATCCACAACTTCCTTAAACTCTGGATCCAATAGTCCTTTCATAGCCTTTTCTATATCTTCTATAGCGCTGTATATTACTCTGTATAAACGTAAATCAACTCCAGCATCTTGTGCAGCCTCAATAATATTCTGAGGTGGTCTAACATTAAAACCAATAATTATGGCATTGGAAACACTGGCTAAAGTAACATCGGCTTCGTTAATGGAGCCAACTCCACCATGTATAACCTGTACTTTTACTTCATCATTGCTTAACTTCTCAACTGATTGTTTCACAGCTTCAACAGATCCCTGCACATCGGCTTTTACGATAATATTTAGCTCCTTAACTTCGCCTTCTTGAATTTTACTAAATAAATCATCAAGGGTAACCACTGTTTTTGCTGCCCCTATTATTTGCTCACGCTGTTCAGACTTTCGTTTACTAATAAGATGTCTGGCAACCTTTTCATCAGAAACAGAGTAAAAAATATCTCCTGCTTCTGGAACTTCGTCCAGCCCAATTATTTCAACAGGCGTAGAAGGTCCTGCGTCTTCCAGCTTTTTCCCTTTTTCATCAGTCATCGCTCTAATGCGTCCAAATGTTGTACCAGAAATAATAGCATCACCAGAATGCAAAGTGCCTCGCTGTACAAGGACGGTAGCTACTGGTCCACGTCCCTTATCCAATTTAGCTTCAATAACGACTCCTTTTGCCTGCCTGTCAGGATTTGCCTTAAGTTCAAGCATATCTGCTGTCAATAGAACCATTTCCAATAGTAAGTCAATATTTTTTCCAGATTTTGCAGATACAGGCACCGCAATGATGTCTCCACCCCACTCTTCTATTAATAGACCATGCTCTGATAGCTGTTGTTTAATTCTATCGGGATTTGCATCACCTTTATCCATTTTATTAATTGCAACAACAATACTAATATTAGCAGCTTTTGCATGGTTAATAGCCTCTATTGTTTGAGGCATAACTCCATCATCGGCGGCTACAACTAATATAGCGATATCTGTTGCCTGAGCACCACGTGCTCTCATAGCTGTAAACGCTTCATGACCAGGTGTGTCTAAGAATGTTATGTCCCTTCCATCTACATTTACCTTGTATGCTCCTATATGCTGGGTGATTCCTCCCGCTTCTTTGTCTGCAATATGCGTTTCACGTATTGCATCAAGAAGGGAGGTTTTTCCGTGGTCAACATGACCCATTACCACAACAACAGGTGCCCTTTCTACAAGATCTTCAGGATCATCTTCTTCATCATCGAATAATATGTCTTCATCACTAACTACAACTTCTTTGTTAACTTTTACTCCAAACTCCTCCCCAATTATTACAGCTGTATCAAAATCAAGCTCCTGATTAAGTGTTGCCATAACACCTAAACCCATTAATTTTTTTATTACCTCTGCTGCCGTCTTCTTTAAAGCTTCAGCAAGATTCTTAACAGTAATAACTTCAGGGATTGTGATCTCAGTGAGAACGGCTTTAGGTGGGATGTATTTCTCCTTCTTTTTCGGCTTTTCCCTCTTCAGCTTGACTTTTTCTGTATAAAATTCATTTAGTATAAATTCGTCAGAATACATATCTGACACATTTGCAGTATGCCCTACGGGCAAAGTCTTCCTATATTTCGGTTTATCTTTCATACCAACACTAGTCGCAGATAACCTTGAAGCACCTTTCCTTGTTTGCTCTTTTTTGGCTTCGCGCTTAGAACCTTTTTCCGCAGCTGCAGAACGTCTTTCGCCACGTAAATTACTCTTTTCCTCAACCTGACCAGGTGGAAGTGTAGCTTTTGGTATGACAAGTGGTTTGTTTGCCGAATCCTGTCTTGCATTGTTTCTTCCGCTATCACCATAACCCTGAGCTTTATTTCTTTGTGTTTTATCTTTATCTCTATTTTGGTTATATTCGCCTCGTTTATTTCTAAAATCGTCTCTCTTTTGCATCTCACCACTACGTCTTTGTTGATTCCTTGGCTGTCGACTTTGCCTTTCTTCCTCGCTTGAGGTACGGGTAGATTCAATCTTTCTTTTTGAATCCTTAACCACTTCTACTTCGTCACTTTTTTGTTGTTCAGTGTCTTGTTTAGAAATTTCCTGCTTGTTAGCTCTTTTGCTTTTTGCTGCAGGTTCTTTATCTAAGTTATCCACCTGTTGATCTTTTTTTGTCTTAGCTGAAACTTCTTCAGTAGCATCGACTTTATGTTCTTTTTCAGCTTTATGTTTAATAGCATTAGATTTTTGAGTATGTTCTATATTTGCTTTCTGAGTATCAATTTGCATATGTTCTTCTTTTTTCTCTGCTACTGCAGATACTGTCTCCTTCTGAACGCCATCTATTATACTATCTTTTGTATTCTTATTAGTTTCAGCCATTATCTTTTTAGTATCTTCTTCCATAATCTCCTTATCAGCTGTCTGTTCTGGCTCTTTTGTAACACTGGTTGTCTTACCATCGGATTTTGTTTCTTGTTCTTCTTCCTTTGTTTCAGTAACGTCATCAGCCACAGAACGCTTTTCCCATTCTTCTTTCGACGCTACTTTTTTAATACTCAATATATTATCTACAGGCATTCTTACTCTATCACTTCTTTGACTAATACCCACAATGCCATCATCACTAATGCTTGATACAACCTTTTTGTCTTCTGTCTTTAAATTGTCAACACTTTTCTCGTTTACTTTCTTCTGCTCAATGTTATTTTTTGGGGAACTACGTCCCTTCTTTGTTTTCCCACTAGTAGTTGGCTCTTGTTTTTTGCTGGGAATGACAATATTATCATTTCCTCTTTGCAAACCACTCATTAATCCATCAGTGCTACTTGATGTACGCACATAGCTTTTTCTGCCCTTTTTCTTTTTTTCTTTATTAACATCAGCATTATAATCATCGTCATGAATAATAATCTCAGTTTTTCTAATGATTCTAGGGATTGATTTTCGAACAAGCTGACTTTCTTGCTTTTCCGACTGATCGGCGTTATTCCCCTCATCAGAACCAGTAACTAAGTCTCTGTTTACAACACCGATATGTTTGTATAACCGGTCAATTTGATCATCATCCACCAAACTCATATGGCTTTTAACCTGTATATTGATCTCTTCCATTTTCTCCATAAGCCTTTTGCTGGTAGTATTTAACTCCTTGGCCAGTTCAAATACTCTTTTACTCAATCAGCCCACCCCCGTGTTTTTTTGTTTGTTTTCAGTTATCAACTCAGTAAGTCTTTTGGAAAAGCCTTCATCAGTGATTGCTATCACAGAACGTAAGTCTTTTCCTATGCTTTTCCCAAGCCTCTCTTTCTCACCAAATTGTAAAAAAGGAACTCCATTATAGGAACAGTCATCTGTAAACTTCTTCACAGTGTTAAAGGAAGCATCCTCGGAAACAATCACTAAAAATGCTTTATGACATTTTATGATTTTTTCACAACTTTGCTCACCAGAAACCACTTTACCTGCTTTCATAGCAAGGCCAATAAAACTATAGACATTATCTGTCACTATCTTCCTCCAATTGTTTTCGTATTAACTCATAAATCTCAATAGGAATTTCCATTTTAAATTCCCTGTTCAATGCTTTGGTTTTACATGCTTTATCAAAACAGGCAAGATCATCACAAATATAAGCTCCCCGTCCATTCTTTTTGCCTGTTCTATCCAGTAAGATCTCACCATCAGGACTTTTAACTACACGAATCAATTCCTTTTTACCTTTCATCGTATGGCACGCCACACATTTTCTCATAGGAACTTTTCTTTGCTTCATCCGACCTATCACCTACCTTAAAATATCATATATCACCATCTACTTCAATTGCTCTAAATGCTCATCTTATATATCAGTATCTCCACTATGCTCTGCATCATCAATTAGTTGGTCATCCAACTCATCATCCGGATTTACTTCGATAAATAATCCCTCTGTCTCATCAATTGTGTCGCTTTCAATAAAAAGGCTTTCAGATTCAGTATCCAAACCTTCATCTACAGAAGTTTGAGGCTCACCACTTACGTCATTTTCAACAAATAGGCTTTCTGCTACGTTATCAAGTTCTCCACCAGCTACTTTAGAAAATACTATTTCTGAATCTTCAGTAAATAGTTGTTGTTCAATATGAGCTCTTAATTGAGATTCACTCTTAATATCTATTTTCCAGCCTGTAAGTTTAGCAGCAAGTCTTGCATTCTGACCTTCTTTACCTATAGCAAGAGAGAGTTGAAAGTCGGGTACAATAACTCTTGCTACCTTCTGCTCTTCATCGGTATCAACGCGAACAACTTTCGCGGGACTTAAACTGCTTGCAATATATTCTTCAGGGTTACTACTCCATTTTATCACATCGATCATTTCGCCTTTTAGTTCATCCACTATGGCACGAATACGGCTCCCTTTTTGTCCCACACAAGCCCCGACAGGATCAACATTTTCGTTCTTGGAATATATTGCTATCTTACTTCTTGAACCTGCTTCGCGGGTAATGTTTTTTATCTCTACAGTCCCATCATGGATTTCGGGGACTTCAAGTTCCAATAGTCTTTTTACAAGACCGGGATGAGTCCTGGAAATAAAAATCTGTGGACTTTTGTTTGTCTTTTTTACATTAATAACATAAGCTTTGATTCTGTCATGAATATTGTATTTTTCGCCAATTATTTGCTCACTAGGGGGCAAGATTGCCTCAACGCGGCCTAAGTCTACAATAACATTTCTTCGATCAAACCTGCTTATTACACCGGTCACAATGTCATCTTCCTTGCTGGAAAACTCCTCAAAAACCAGTTCACGTTCTGCTTCCCTAATACGCTGCACAACAACCTGCTTTGCTGTTTGAGCAGCTATTCTTCCAAACTTACGCGGTGTTACTTCAACTTCTACCACATCACCAACTGCAAATTCCGGATCAAACTGATTGGCTTGTTCCAATGAAATTTCTGTTGAAGGATCATTAACCTCATCAACAATCTTTTTCAAAGCAAAAACTCGAACATCACCTGTAAGTCTGTCAATATAAACTTCTACATTAGTCGCTGAACCGAAGTTTCTTCTATATGCTGTAACCAATGCAACTTCAATTGCTTCAATAAGGACTTCCTTATTGATGCCTCTTTCCTTCTCAATTTGTTCTAATGCATGAATTAATTCAGCACTCATTGCTTTAGCCTCCCTAATTATGAACCTAGTTTAACATTACATTCAAATGAATAAACCTCTGCTATATTAAAATAGTTCTATTTATTTTGGAAATATCTTTCAAATGAAATATTTCCCTATTATCATCATCTAATAAAACTGTTACCGTTTCACCATCATATTTCTCAAGTATACCTTCAGCTGTTTTTTTTCCGTTAATGGCTTTATAAAACTTAATTTTTACATTTTCACCTATTGCTTTTTCAAAGTCTCTATCTTTTTTAAAAGGCCGTTCAACACCTGGAGAAGATACCTCCAAAAGATAGGCTTGTGGAATAGGATCTACTTCATCTAGTTTTTTACTCAATGGTCTGCTTACCGATTCACAGTCATCTAATGTAACGCCACCATCTTTATCAATATATATTCTCAGATACCAATCAGCACCTTCACGTACGTACTCAATGTCCACTAGCTCAAGCCCTAGTTCTTCAATAATTGGTTTAGCTAAGTTTTCTACAACATTAACCACTTTATTATTTGCCATTTGGATAATACCTCCAGAACTTAAATTATGGTATTCACCATGTTAGTTAGTAATATGTTAACAACTGTAGCAATATGTAAATTTCAGTATTTCATAACAAAGGATTTGACAAAGTCAAATCCAAAAAAGCTTGCTAAAAGGTTAACAATGGTGAGTAATAAAATCATTCGCAATAACCATTTCTGCAAAATACTTTCATAACAGTTAATGTTTCAGACTGATATTATTTAGGTTCATAGTATGTATACTTTACAGCACTTTGACCATAAATACTTCAGTTAAAACGTAAAGAGTGGGAATCACCCACTCTTTCTGCAAAAATAAACCGCTTATTCCTAAACATTATAGCATGGAATAATATGATATGCAAACATTTTTAAAAAGTTAACAAATACCGTCTGCTACGGCAATTATGGTGATAACTTATGGAATAGATGGCTGCAAAACTTGGACATAATACTCTTCGTATGTAATATCTCTATCATAGATTTCACTTGCAATTTCAACCCCCACATATCGCAAATGCCATGGTTCATATTTGTATCCGGTTATATACTCTTTGCCCTTTGGATATCTAATGATAAAGCCATATTTATGAGCATTTTCACTGTACCATTGGAATTCTTCTGTTTGTTCAACATCATAATTATTTATTATTACATCAATAGCTAAACCTGTATGATGTTCACTATGACCACCTCTTGCATTTAGACTATCAACGTCTTCTACGGTGCGTCCACTGTTAACTGCATTGTTCCAGATCCAGTGTTGTACTTCAATACTTCTATAAGTGCCGTATGCTTTAATGTTCAACCCCAGTTGTTTGGCATCTTCGTGCATTTTTACAAAGGCTTCTAAAGCTGGCTTTTGAAGATACTGTGCTCCCACACCCTGGACACACATGGAAGAATCTATCTGGACCAACTCTGGTTTAAAGTGATCAGGGAGTTTGTTATATTTGTTTACTAGAACAGTTATATCATGTCCGTTGTCTATTGTATTAATACTTTCATAAAAGTCATAATCCAAACCAATGTTAATATATGTAATAACTTTTTCGTATGGTAAATCCGGATTCTGCTTTTTATAACTAATATACTTATCAATATATTCTTCTTTAAAATATGGTAAATCAGAATAAAAGGCTAATTCTTCACTCTCTGTCAGTTCTTCCTCTATAATCTCCCCGGNTGGCTGCTCTTCTTCTTGATAAGGCTCCTGCTCTTTATGAACATCATTAGAGTCACCCCTTACGGTTGGTGAAAATTCCTCAGCTTCATTACCATAGAGTTTATCATCATTCTTATTTGGGTTGTAAAAACAGCTACAAAGAACGAGTATTATGGCAAGTACAATGTTGATTTTTGTAATAGTTTTTATTTTATTTTTTGATAAACCTCTTTTCATGATAAGAACCTCCAACTGAATATGGTTTTTATTATATCGCTTTTGGAGCATTTTATCAATTTATGTATGAAGCAAATAAAATGTAGTTATCTTGATATGATGTAGTTATCAACAAATAATTAGTTTAAAATTAACTTAGGTTAGTTTAAGAAAATAAAGTTGACAGAAAATTGAAAATACCCGCCACCTATAGAAGGCAAGCGGGTATCCATCTTTGTTCAGATAATAACACTACTATTATTAATCTATTTAACTAAACATTTTAACTAAACATTGTTTTTCTTTTTTTCCATCACCGCTCTGTTCATTGCACATATTATTGCTTTAAAGGAAGCAGTGGTGGTGTTTCTATCCTGTCCGACCCCAAAAATACTTGTTCCTCCACCATTTGCCAACTTAATATACGCCACAGCTTCCGCATCTGCACCACTTGAAAGGGCATGCTCATAATAAGCTTCAAAGCGATATTTTGCAGCACTTGTACTTTTTAATGCATCAAAGAATGCCGAAATAGGTCCGTTTCCTTCACCTGATAATTCAAGTATCCGGTCATGCCTTGATACTTTAGCACTAACATTTACTTGACCACTTCGGCTTTCGACGTGATATTCTAACAACTTATAGGGTCCTTTAACATTTAGATAGTTTTCTGTGAAAGCATCCATTATTTCGTTAACTGTCAATTCTTTGNCTGTTTCATCAGACTTCTGTTTTATTATGCTTCCAAATTCGGGCTGCATTGCTTTAGGCAAATGATATCCGAACTCGTTCTCCATAATAAATGCTACGCCGCCTTTACCCGATTGACTATTAATACGGATAATTGCTTCGTATTGTCTACCAATATCATTTGGATCTATTGTAAGGTATGGCACATCCCAATATTTAGGCTTTTCCTCTCTTAAGTATCTTAAACCTTTATTTATTGCATCCTGGTGCGATCCAGAAAAAGCAGTGAAGACCAATTGCCCTGCATAAGGATGTCTTTCGTGCACCCTCATGTCTGTACATTCTTCATAGGTTTCAATGATTGAATTTATATCATAAATGTCAAGCTCGGGATCTATTCCTTGAGAGTAAAGGTTTAACGCAACATTAATGATATCAAGATTACCTGTTCTTTCACCGTTTCCAAAAAGTGTACCCTCTACACGATCTGCCCCTGCAAGCATTGCTAATTCACTTGCTGCAACTCCAGTACCACGATCATTATGGGTGTGAATACTTATGATGACGCTATCTCTACAACTGATATTTCTGCAAAACCATTCAATCTGGTCTGCATATACATTTGGAGTTGCCATCTCTACAGTTGCTGGTAAATTAATTATTGCTTTTTTCTGAGGTGTTGGTTGGTATTCCGTCATTACTGCTTCACAGATCTCAAGAGCAAAATCCATTTCTGTACCAGTAAAGCTCTCAGGTGAATACTCAAAACGAATATCGGTGTCACACATACCACTTAGCTGTTTAATTAATTTCGTTCCTTCAACAGCAATGCGGATAATTTCAGATTTGTCTTTCTTAAATACAATTCGTCTTTGTTGCTCAGATGTTGAGTTGTACAAATGTACAATTGCCTTCTTTGCCCCTTCTATTGATTCAAAAGTTCTTCTAATCAAGTGCTCCCTGGACTGTGTTAAAACTTGAATAACAGTATCCTCGTCTAAATAGTTATCTTCAATTATTTTACGAACAAAACTAAATTCTGTATTTGAGGCAGAAGGGAATGCTACTTCTATCTCCTTAAATCCTATTTTCTTTAGCAGATTAAACATTTTCATTTTTTTATCAACATTCATTGGAGTCGGTAAAGCCTGATTACCGTCTCTTAAGTCCACGCTACACCATGTAGGTGCCTTTTGCAGTATATTATCTGGCCAGGTTCTATCTTTCAAAATAAATGGCTCATGTTTTTTGTACTTTTCNAGTTTCATTATTTCAACCTCCTACAAAATTTTTTGAAATAAAAAAAGCCCCCATCCCTACAAAGAGACGGAAGACCCGCGGTACCACCCTTTTTTATTCCTTTCGGAATACACTCAACGGAAACCGATAAATATACCCCTGATATTTTGAACTAAAGATTGTTTCTAATAAAAAACCTTCGCCAAAGAGACGAAGGATGAATGAACCACTCTTTTCAATCCAGATACAGGTGTAATTGACCGATATCCTGCCCCTATAACGATGGGCCTCCGTCCTTTCCTACTCTTGATTTCAGAAGGAAACTCCAAGGAGAGTTCAATATCATTCCCCTGTTGTTTTTCACCATCCAACAACTCTCTGTAAGGTTCGGGATACTTACTATTCCTCTTCACAGTTTTTAAATATTTCTATCATCATATCACGAAAAGATATTTCCTGTCAATAGAAAAAATAAAATCTATTACGCAAGTTTCTAGAGAAGCTAAACATACGTGACACAACCTCGCCTTGCGACGGTGTTATTTATTCAAATCATCTTATAGAAGTTAAACATATGTAACACAACCTCTGAAAAGCTCTTTATACGCCTATTGCTCCATAACTTTTACTATCAAATCAGGAAAACTAGTATCTCCCAAGATAAGAGCATAGTTTAGAAAAAGTACTTCTTGGATGCCTTTATCTTCAATAAGTTCGAAAATATTCTTTTTGTATTGTCTGGGATCTACAACATATATTTCCTCGTAATGTGGTAAAAGGAACGGAACCATCGCATTGCCATATGAATCCTTTATAACAAGAATCTTTTTATTATTCTTTACTTCACTCTCTATAATACCTAAAGGTCTGTCACCACTAATAAAAACTCTGTATTTGTTCTTTTGGCTAGCGTGGTACATATCAATAACCTTAAGCTTTACAGGTCCTTCATACCAAACATTATACACATTCTCTACAAATGGCTTATATACAGTAATTGTATCGGGATGTTTTTTTAATGTATTGCTTGATGTCATATCATACATAGAGCCCACATATTCTTCAATAATTTCAGTTTCGTATTTTTCTAACGGGATAGTCCCAAAGCCGGCAGAACTTGCAAAACCAGTGTAAGCATAGTAGGCTCCCAATGCTGTCCAATGGTGATCGGTTCTAAAATGGATATATTCGTCCTTTTTCTCTTCAAGCTTCTCGTAAGCATTTACAGTCTCAATACCTTCAAACTTATTATTCACGCGAGAAATTGCATCTTTTTGTGAGTCTGTTAATTCCTTGTACTTCATATTGTCAATAAACTCTATACTCGTAGGAGCAAGAAGAGAATATACCTTTATCTGCTCTCCCACCCTTTGTTTAAAACTATTCAAAGTATTTGCATAGTACTCTTCAGCGACACCATTTGCTCTAAACAGCTGCATTGCACTATTCTTGTAAATAAGAATTCTCCCTATTTTTTTGCCATTGTCATCTTTTTGTTTGTCAGGCGTTACAGCATTTGAAGGAACCTTTGTTGGCTCTGCAATAGCTTGTGTTTCTTCGTTTGAGGATGATAACAAATCTGTTTGTTTTTTATCTTCACTATGTGCATCTGATGAATCAGCATTCGAGTCCTCAACCTCATGAGTAGCATCAGGAAATTCTTCCTGAACAGGTATGTCATAATCTGAGTCTTGTACTAAATTCTCCTGCAAAGCTTTTTCTAATGAAGGTTCTGGGGTTATGGTTATATGAGATTCATCAGGTGTTTGTATGTCTTCCATGTTTTCGTTTATATAAGGTACAGCCGCCTGTTCTACAGCGTCATTAAAGCCACTTTGCACTACTATTGTCGCACCTTCAATGCCTGGAATACCTTTAAAATCCTTTACCACACTACTGATTTGAACAAAGTTATCTCTCAGTAAAAACTGATCAGAAAAATAAAGATTAATTCTTTCGAAATATTCACCTGAAAGGAATTTTTCAATTGAAAATTGAGGAAATTGCTCAAGCTCTCTATTCTCATACANCGATACTTGTCTGTCACTATAGAATAAGTTTAGCAAACCAATACCCATTATTAATGTAAAAAACACTACTATATTTATATATTTTCTTTTCATTCCAGACTCTCCTATAACTTAAAACCTGAAGTATAAAAAAGGGTTATATGTTCTTCCTACAAGGAACGCTGTGCATAAAAGCATAAGCAAGACATTTATTGCGGGGTATAAAACATCTGGGACTAAGTCCTTGTATTTCCAGCCTTCAATCTTTTTCTCTATAAACTTACGCAATGTTATTGCAATTGGTGTGCAACTTATAGCAGCAATTATTATGAATAGTCCATTGTTTAAAATAGTCATAGAATCCTCTACGTTTACAAATCCATTTGCACCTATCCCAAACATTATACCAAGGAATGAAAAAACCTTGTTTAAATCGGTAAAATAGAAAAAAACCCATGCTATGTTTGTGATTATTAGAAGATATATATGAGAAAGGAAAGATGGTATTTTCTCTAGCACCCCCAACAACACTTTCTTTTCTAAGATTATTAAAACTCCGTAAAACAAACCCCATAACACAAAATTCCAGCTTGCACCATGCCACAATCCCGTTAAAAACCAAACTATTAAGAGGTTGCGATAATGGTGGTTTTTATTTCCTCCTAGCGGTATGTATAAGTAGTCACGGAAAAATGAGCTAAGAGAAATATGCCATCTTCTCCAAAAATCCGTAACCGACTTAGCTATATAAGGATAGTTGAAGTTCTCCTTATAGTGAAAACCAATCATTTTACCCATTCCTATCGCCATATCAGAATAGCCAGAAAAATCAAAATATATCTGCATAGAATAAAGAATAATTCCTATCCAAGCTCCAATTGTGGTAAGTGAATTTATATCACCATTTAAAATAGGTTGGGCTATTTCCCCTGCTGTATTAGCTAAAAGCACCTTTTTACCAAGACCTACTATAAACCTGTTAATTCCACCATACATATCCGAAAGTGTAACATGTCGTTCATCAATCTGTGCAGCAATATCACTATATCTTACAATAGGACCTGCTACTAGCTGATGAAATAGAGAGACAAATAGTAAAAACTTGAGAAACGATGTCTGTGCTTTTGTTTCATTACGATAGACATCAACAACATATGATATGGTCTGAAAAGTATAAAATGAAATTCCGATGGGAAGGTCAAATGTACTTCCAGGTATATTTGTACCAAACAAGGCATTGATATTTTGTGACAGAAAAGATGAATACTTAAAGAAACCTAGCAGCGATAAATTCAAAACCAACGATGATATCAGGGCTGCTTTCATTTTCCAAGTTCCTCGGTGTTTTTCTATAATAATCCCATGGAAATAGTCTGTAGCAGCACTAAAAATCAAAAGAATAATCCATACTGGCTCACCCCAAGCATAGAATGTAAGAGAGAATAAAACTAAAATAGCATTTCTGTATGTAATGTTTTTACTTAGAAAATAGAAAATAAAGCTCAATGGCAAAAAAAGATAAAGAAAAATTAAACTTGAAAATACCAACCCAAACCCTCCCATATCGCATAAAACCATAGTTGCTTCACTGAAAATAACACAGTTAGCATTCCTTTGTCAATAATGTGGTAATCAAAGGCTTCTACATACGGCATTTTAGAGTTAGTTGAATACAAGTTTCAATAACAGATTATATATTTTAAATAAGCTTGAATATAGGATTTATGAAACCCACCCGTCTTCCAGACCAAGTTTGAAGCGGGGGATAATGAAATATACTGAGTTTTTCTAAAACGTTATTTGATAATGTGCCAAGTTGCTTTAGTGTCTCAATTACAGTCGGATCAACCGCTCTAATTCCTCCATCTTGTACTTTTATGGCAATACCAAGTCTTTTAGAGTGTATATGGATACAGAATATGCCATCAGCTCCCATTTTCCCAAAATGTTCCCCGGCTGTGTTTCGAATTAATTCAGTATCCAATCTTCCGTCTCCTGCAATCATATCGGGATATTGTTTTATAGCATCATATAGCAATAGCTGCTCATCCTTATACTTCTGGTCTTGAAATTCTGTGTCAAATAATCTTGCATAAGATAGCGCCATGTTTTTTAGAGGCACTCCAAAAACAGGTACACCGCATCCATCTATGCCAATATGAATTTTCTCCTTTGGATAGCTACTGAATTCTGATATTATACTCAATATGTCTTGCTGTAATGGATGTTGGAAATTCGAATAATCATGAAAAGACCATCCCATNGCTTTACAAGCAGCAATATTTCCAAGATGTTTACCCGAACAATTGTTATGCCATTGACTGGGCCTGTTTTCCGTTCCATAGAGTTCATATCTTTCATTTTGACCATAGGGCTCTCTAACGCCGCATGTTATATCACTTTCCTTTACATCAAGCTTATTAGCAATTCCAATAAGAGTTTGAATATGTTTACTACCACCATTATGCGAGGATGCCATAATTGCTAATTCAGGTAATGTCAATTCAAACTTCTCGTTTATCTTCTTTATAAGATGAGACAATAAAATGAACGGCTTTCCTGAAGAACGAAAATAACAAATTTGGTCAGGGTTACCAACATGTCTTATGATATGACCTTGTCTGTCTACAACTGCTATGTTTCCCACATGAAAGCTCTCTAATAAGCCATTGCGTATTACTTCTACCAGTTTATCTGACAATAGTATCACTCCCTTGTTATTCTATCCCCGACCATTTATAATTAATACAGGTATTTCTCGCCATTGCAATTATTTATATTTCAGTACGCAAATGATTTGTTGAGGTAAATTACATGAAAGTTCTTGGAATTGTATCGGAATATAACCCTTTTCACTTAGGACATGTTTATCATATTGAAGAGTCTATTAAGAGAACTGGTGCAACGCATACCATTTGTGTTATGAGTGGTAACTTCGTCCAAAGAGGTGAGCCTGCAATCGTCGACAAATGGGCAAGAACTAAAATGGCACTTAATGGTGGAATAGACCTTGTGTTGGAGCTGCCCGTTGTATTTGCATGTGCATCAGCTGAAATATTTGCTTATGGGGCTGTCCGAACACTTCATAGTACAGGAATTGTCGATTATTTAAGTTTTGGAAGTGAGCAGGGTGAGCTTGGTTCCTTATGGAGAATCGCGTCTGTACTATATGATGAGCCTACTGAGTATAAAGAACATTTAAAAAAATATTTAGGTCTTGGCTTTTCATTTCCTATAGCTCGCGATAAAGCCTTAACTTCAATCCTTCGTGAATTACCAGATAATATTATGTCTAAATCCAATAATATTCTTGCGATAGAATATCTGAAAGCATTAAAAAATTTAAAGAGTAGCATTCAACCAATTACATTAAAAAGACGGGGCTCTGTCTATACAGATAATACACTTAATTCATCTTACTCAAGTGCTTCAGCAATTAGATTGTTTTTGAAAAATGGAGGTCAACTAACTGATCCTATTCTTAACAATAATCTTCCTCAATATGTAATTGACATAATGGAACAAGAGTTACAAAAACGAAGGGGTCCTGTTTTTCCAGATGCTTTTGAAGGAATAATACTTCAATTGCTACGGATGTCCAGCCCGGAAATACTACAGCAAATACCCGACGTTAATGAAGGACTTGAAAATAGACTTATTTCCTGCGCATTAAATTCTGGTACTTTGGATGAGCTGATCAATTTGGTTACAACAAGTAGATATCCTACTAGTCGGATAAAAAGAATTACTTCAAATTTATTGTGGAGTATTAAAAAAAAGGATCTACAAATGTTTATAAATGATGATACTTGTGGCTATCTGCGAGTGCTTGGATTTAACAATAAAGGACGCGAACTTTTGGCAAGAATTCAAAATGAATCCACACGACCTTTAGTTGTAAAAGTGGCAAATTACAAAAAGCAAATGTCTGATTTATCTAAGACAATGTTTGAATATGATATAAAAGCCACAAATTCATACGTGCTTGGGTTTGATGAACCTAAGCAAAGAATTGGTGGGCAAGACTTTACAATGCCAATTGAAATGATCTGGTAGCACAAACAGAGAAGAATAGGACGGAGACAAAACCGTTATCTCCATCCTATTACTTTAGGAATTTTCTACAATAAAGTCTATTTTTCTAAATTGACTACTCTCTCAATGTAGCATTTAAATTTGTTTTTAGTCCATGTAATATTTTGCTCATCGTCTTGTTTACTTCTTCATCAACAAGAGTTCTGTCCATGGAACGAAATGTCAAGGTATACGCAACACTCTTCATACCTTCAGGAACTTGTTCCCCTTTATATACATCAAATAGCTTAATCTGTTCAAGAATCTTTCCACCTCGCTGTTTAATTACAGCTTCGATGTCCTTCACAAGAACTCCCTCATCAACTATTAAAGCTATATCCCTACCTATAGCTGGATATTTGGGAAGACCAGAGTACTCTTTTACCATATTTGAATTTTCAATCATATGGCTAATATCAAGTACTGCTATATATGTTCTCTTAGGGCACTCAAAATTTGATGCTACTTCTGGGTGTATTTCGCCAANGTATCCAATATCTGTATTACCTAATGAAACCCTTGCACATCTTCCGGGATGATAGGAAGGATGATTTTTTTCAGGAGAATAATCCGCATTTGTAATGTTCATTTGAGCAAAAAGTTGCTCAACAATTCCTTTTAGATAATAAAAATCAACATTTCCATATAACCCAATAGTCAATACTTTTCGCTCTTCTGGAAGTAACTGTTCTTTAATTGGCTTGTATACATAAGAAATCTCAAAGAACCCACCTTCTTCTACTTTGCGGTTATAGTTTGTTTTAATTATCCCCAGCATTTCTGGGATGGTAGTGGTTCGCATAATACTGAAATCTTCACCAAGAGGATTTGTTATAACAACAGCGTCCCTAANAATGTGTTCTTCTGGAAGTCTCATCCTGTCCCATACCTTTGGACTTGTAAATGAGAAGCTATATGTTTCAAACAATCCTAAAGATAACATTAGCTGAGCAATAAGGTCCTCCATCTTTTGGTTATGATTCTTTTTGCCAATTGTCGACGTAGCACCTGACAATAAAGTTGGCTTTATATTATTGTAATCATAAAAACGCGCTACTTCTTCAGCCAAATCAGCCATAACACGAACATCAGGGCGGAAAGTTGGAATAGTTAACATCATTGAATCCCTATCTACTTCAAACTCAAGTTTTTCAAATAGTTCAAACATCCATTCTTTATCAATGTTTGTTCCAAGTAAACGGTTTATCTCTACATCATTAATTTGTACTTTTACAGGCTCAGGTTTTACGGGATAGCAATCCACTATGCCAGGAATAACCCTTCCTGCTCCCAACTGCTCAATTAATTGAGCACAGCGGTCCAAAGCCTTAATAACGTTCTCAGAATCCAATCCTTTCTCAAACCGATTGGATGCTTCACTCCTTATTCCAACCTTTTTACTTGTCAATCTCACTGAAGTCCCGTTAAATGTTGCGGATTCAAGTAAAATCATTTTTGATTCACTTGTTACTTCAGAATTTGCTCCGCCCATAACGCCTGCAATTGCAACAGGCTTATTTTCATCTGCTATTACCAACATAGATGAATCGAGCTTTCGTTTCTGCCCATCAAGTGTTGTAATTGTCTCACCATCCTGTGCAGACCTTACAATTATATTTCCTCCGTCCACACATTTTAAGTCAAAGGCATGCATGGGTTGACCCATTTCTAGCATTACATAGTTGGTTATGTCAACTATATTGTTAATGGGCCTCATCCCTGCTGCAGCTAGACGTCTTTGCATCCATTCAGGTGATGGTTGTATATTGACATCGGTTACAGTTCTTGCAGCATACCTGCTACATAGTTCACTGTTTCTAATACTAACAGATACAAAATCAGATGCCTTGCCTTCACCCTCTTCTTTAACGGTAATTTCCGGCTTCTTAAAATCAGTACCTAATGTTACAGCCGTTTCTCTTGCTAAACCCACAATGCTGAAACAATCAGGTCTATTAGATGTTATTTCAAACTCTATGACAGGCTCAAGGCCTAGTACTTCTTTTACATCCATGCCCAGTTCAGGCTCATTATTAAAAATATATACCCCGTCTTTTGGAGCGTCGGGCAAGTAATCATGGGTTAAGTTTAATTCCTCAATAGAGCACATCATCCCATATGATTCAACTCCACGAAGNTTAGTTTCTTTAATTACTCCTCCAGGTAGCTGCGCACCTACAAGAGCTACAGGNATATAGTCTCCAGTGCTGACATTTGGAGCACCAGTAACTATTTGAATTACTTCTTTTCCCACATCAACCTGTGTAATTTTGAGCCTATCTGCATCTGGATGGGGTTCCATTGAAACAATTCTTCCTACAACAACCTTATCGATGGATTTTCCCAAATCGTCAATTGCCTCAACTTTGCTTCCAGAAATCGTTACAAGATGTGCAAGCTTTTTCATATCCACATTTATATCTACATAATCTTTCAACCAAGAAATAGGTGCTTTCACTTATAATTCACTCCAATCTTTATGATAATTCTATACTAAAATTGTTTAAGAAAACGTATATCATTTTCATATAAAAGGCGCATATCATCAATATTAAAACGTCCCATTGCTGTTCTCTCAACACCAAGCCCAAAAGCAAATCCGCTATACACTTTAGGATCTATACCACATGTTTCGAGTACTTTAGGATGTACCATTCCTGCTCCAAGAATTTCAATCCATCCTTCGTTTTTACAGACTCTGCATCCCTTCCCACCACATGTCCAGCAAGAAACATCTACTTCAGCGCTGGGTTCGGTGAACTGAAAATGATGAGGTCTTAAGCGTATATCTGTTTCTTCACCAAAGAGATTTTTGGCAAATACCTGAAGTGTTCCAATTAAGTCGCCCATAGTAACACCTTTATCAACTACAAGACCTTCAACTTGGTGAAATATTGGAGAATGGGTAGCATCAACAGGATCCGAGCGATACACTCTTCCTGGGCAGATAATTTTAATTGGTGGTTTTTGTTTTTCCATAACTCTGATCTGAACAGGAGATGTCTGTGACCTTAAGACTACATTTTCATTAATATAAAAGGAGTCTTGGGTATCCCTGGCAGGATGATTTTTCGGTATATTTAGTGCCTCAAAGTTGTAGTAATCCAACTCTACTTCAGGACCTTCTGCAATTTCGTAACCCATCCCTATGAATACTTCTTTTATTTCATCAAGCACCTGAGTTAGTGGATGTTTTTTCCCTGTACGCAATATAGTTCCGGGCATAGTAACATCAATAGCTTCTTGTGCGATATTTTTCTCCTGTTCTTTCCTAATAAGTTCACTTCTTGTATTCTGTATCTTTTCCTCCAGCTGTTTTCTGACATCATTAACCATCTGTCCTACGACAGGTCTCTCCTCTGCAGAAAGAGAACCCATTCCTTTTAGGATACTTGTAAGTTTTCCTTTCTTTCCTAAGAACAGAATTCTTATTTCCTCAAGGCTTTTCATATCTTCTACATGTTCGAGTTTAGCTAATGCTTCATTAGCAATTGCTTGCAATTGCTCCTTCATGTTACCTCTCCTTTCAAGAATCATCATGTCACAAATAATTTCCTTAATATCAAAAAAGCCTCATCCTATATAGGACGAAGCTTAACCCCGCGGTACCACCTATGTTTACACAAATTATTGTGTACACTCTACCTCCCACATTAACGGCGCGGAACCGGCTTTTCTTACTTATTATAAGGCTTAGTGTATGACAGCTTTCACCTTCACTAATTTCGGAAAAGCTACTCCAGAGGGAAATTCACAAAATTCCATTTATTGGAATGTTTTCAGCCTATGACATTCTTTCTCTGTAGGGCATTTTGCTATGCTACATAGTTTAAGTATCGTCGTACAATATGTTGTGGTTATACATTATAGTTTGCCATCGCATATTATACAACTACTATTTTATAGGTTACATCGCAAAAGCCTTTAATAAATTGGGAATATGCTACTTAACTCTTTCATAGTAATTACAATTAATCTAAGTTTTAAATTTTATTATAGCACAGTATATTTCAGCATACAAGTAATTTGGAAATTTACACCCACCAAAATAGTTAGTTGATATTTCGAATCAGAAACCCTAAAATATATTTACGGGAAATGATAAAAATAGTGTTTCTGATGCTCGTATTGCTTAAACTAAGATATCATATATGGCATCTTTTGTTAATATTGACAGTTATATATACTTGTTGTATTCTCCAAATAGAGATGTGACAAAACAAGTATACTCTTTTACAAGAACAAAC
>JGI24709J26583_10000593_pt1 | contig 31240 bp, 20 predicted proteins | sample BioPla2DNA1_FD_26583 | JGI IMG/M metagenome (IMG submission 26583) | reverse complement strand
ACCCGGTCCAGGAAGGCACGGTCGTGCGATACCAGCATCACCGCGCTCCCGCTCGCGGCAAGGAACTGCTCCAGCCACTGGATCGAATCGATGTCGAGGTGGTTGGTCGGCTCATCCAACAGCAGCACATCGGGTGCTTGCAACAGAATCTTCGCCAGCTCGATGCGCATGCGCCACCCCCCGCTGAACTCGCTGGTGGGGCGGTCAAAGTCGCCCCGTTCAAACCCGAGGCCCAGGAGCGTCTTCTCCGCTTCTGCCTCGAACGTGTGGATGCCCGAAAAGTGCAGTTGTTCCTGCATATCGGTAGCCCTCTGGATGAGCGCATGGTAGTCATCCGATTCGTAGTCGGTACGCTCGGCCATCTCTTGGTGGAGCCTTTTCACCTTTTGCTCCATTGCCAGCAGTTGCTCGAAGGCGAGCGAGGCCTCTTCCAGCACGGTTCGGCTATCGCTCACCGTCATGTGTTGGGGTAGGTAGCCGATAGATACCTCTTTTGGGGTAGAGACCAACCCTTCGGTAGGGGGTTGCAGGCCCGCCATGATTTTCAGGAGGGTCGACTTCCCGGAGCCGTTCCTCCCTGTTAGCGCGACCCGTTCATTTCGGTTCAGGACGAACGAAACCTGGTCGAGCAGCGTGAAGCCCCCGAACCGCACGGTTAGGTTGTCAATCGATATCATCCGAACGTTTTTTTCACCTCATCGGTTAACTCCCGCAGCGAGCAGTTTCGTTGTTCCCCACTTATCATGTTTTTCAGGCCGATGATCCCTTCTCGCATCTCTTTCTCACCTACTAGCGCCACGAAGGGGATCCGGTTATTGTTCGCGTAGGTCATCTGCTTCCTCATCTTGGCCTCTTCCGGGTAGAGCTCGCACCGGATTCCAGAGCTTCTCACCTCTTTTAGGATTGGCAGGATCCAGTCGGCCTCCTTCTCACCGAAGTTGACGAACAGCAGGTCGGTCGAATGGGAAAAGCCTTCCGGGAAGAGGTTGAGCTGGGTCAGCACGTCGTAAATCCTATCCGCCCCAAACGATATGCCAACGCCGGAGATATCGGGTAGCCCGAAGATGCCGGTCAGGTTATCATATCGGCCGCCACCCGTGATGCTCCCGAACTCGGCATCCAGTGCCTTCACCTCGATGATGGCACCGGTGTAGTAATCGAGTCCCCTCGCCAGGGTGAGGTCAAGTACCAGCTCGCTCCTCAGCGTTAATGGTTTGATTTTCTCAAAGATGAACTCCACCTCGTCGACTCCCGCGAGTCCCGTTTTGGAAACGTGTAGCTCTTTTCGTAGCAGCCCGATCTTTTCGGCATTGTCACCGCTCATCAGCAGGATGGGTTGCAGCTTCTTAATGGCCTCTTCGTCGACACCTTTCGCGGCAAGTTCCTCGTTCACCTTTTCCAGCCCTATTTTATCGAGCTTATCAATGGCTACCGTGATGTCTGTGAGTTGGTCGGTTTGGCCGATAACCTCCGCTATCCCGGCCAGGATCTTGCGGTTATTCAGCCGGATGGATACCCGAATACCGAGACGGGTGAATACCTCGTCGATGATCTGTATCAGCTCGATCTCGTTCAGCAGCGAGTCGGAACCCACGATATCGGCGTCACATTGAAAGAACTCCCGGTAGCGCCCCCGTTGTGGTCGGTCAGCACGCCACACCGGTTGTATTTGATACCGTTTAAACGGGAAGGTAATTTCATTGCGGTGCATCACCACGTAGCGTGCGAAGGGAACCGTGAGGTCGTACCTTAATCCTTTTTCCGAGATCTTGTGCGCACTTCTCGCCGCGTTGCCTTCCGTTAGGTCCTCGTGGCTCAAGCTAGCTAAGAAATCCCCCGAGTTGAGCACCTTGAACAGCAGCCGGTCGCCCTCCTCCCCGTACTTTCCCAGTAGAGTGCTTAGGTTCTCCATCGCGGGCGTTTCAATCGGCTGGAAGCCGTGGAGCTGGTATATCTCTCTGATCGTGTTGAAAATATAGTTTCGTTTCGCCATCTCTTCTGGCGAAAAATCTCGTGTCCCTTTGGGTATGGATGGTTTTTGCATCGTCATCAACAATTAAAACGCGAAGATAGTCAATAAAGTTTACTGTTTCCCCCCGAAGTTGAAAACCACGGGTATGGGTGCGGGCACCTTGATCAGCTTGTTGCCGACCGTAAGCTTGGGCCACAGTTTGACCGTTACCGACGTCTCTTTTGGGGTGATGCCCAGGAAGGCGCTCATCTCGTTAGTTACCCGTTCTTGTGAGTAGCGGTTCATCAGGCTCTTCAGGTCGACGCTGATGGGAATCGAAACCAGGCTGGTCTGGCCTGGGTCGATGCGGATGGGAACATCCATCTTCCCCTCCACGAACTCCATCTCGTTGATCAGGATGCTGTAATCCAGCGCATCTAAGAAGGCAATCGTGTTGTTGGGGTTCGTCACGTCCATGTTGAGTGTCATGCTAAACGGGATGGCTTGGCGCGTTGATCCTCCCGCGAGGATGGTAGCGATGGATGCCAGGTTGGAAACGGAAATGTTGGATGCGTCACCGAGGTTCATTTCAGCTATTTGTATATTGCTGAGTGAGTTGTATCGGTACTCGCTTTGGGATAGTTGATAAGCCCCCCCGATGCGTTGAATAACTTCGCAGCTGGTAACGAGCAGTGCCACGATAAGGATGGTAAAAACTCTCTTCATAAACAGGAAATGTTAACGTTAATTATTTTATAGTGACCATGGTGGCACCGAAACCGTACTCTTTAAACGAGGCATCCTGGCTGTAGCAGGAGGGGTATTTTTTCTTCAGCTCATTGACAATGGCCTGTCGCAGCACCCCGTCGCCCTTCCCATGAATGAATACCAGCCTCTTGCCCTTTTGCTTGAGGTGAGCCTGCATCGTCTCGTTGAACTTCTTGAGCTGGTACTCTAGGATATCCGCGTTGTTCATGCCAGCCGTGGTGTCGAGTAGCTGGTTAATATGGAGATCCACCTCCACCACCTTTGCCTTCTCCGGTTGTTCTATCCTCTTCCTCCTGGTTCTTGCGGGTTGATTGGCCCTTCTTTTCTCGTTCATGGCCCGTTCCAGGTCTCCTGCTGAAACCAGCAACTCCTCCTCGGGCAGGTCCTCCCGCATGAGGTAGTAGATGAGCGCATCCTCTTCGAAGTAGTCGTTCTCCTGAAAGCTATGCAGCTTGTAGAACTTCACCGTATCAATCCGTAGCTCCACCGACCCGGGGTTCTTGAATGCGTACGGTTTGTTCCGTTTAAAGGCGATGAACTGAACCGCGACCTTCTCGATCTCGTTCAGCTCCGTTTTATCGAACTCCTCGACGAAAACTTTGGTGTTGGGTTCAACCAGGTCGGTACACCTGCTTTTCCATGCGTTGTTCTCCCGGCTCATGTAGTTGAAGTAGAGGAAGTAGTTGCTGTCGTTCACGAAATAGCACTCGTACGCGGTGGTGGAGATGTTTTTGCTATCCATGGGGAGGTATGCCAAGCAGGCGGTGATCTGCTCCCCTTCGGGGGTTTCCACGATTGCCACTGGACGTTCGGCTTCTGATTGAGACATTGGATTGCTCTTTTCTGATTCCCATTTGCCCGACATTTTTAGCCCCGTTCCCGGTTTGTCTACCCTTCCTAACCCGGTTTCTGATCCAGGTTTAAAGCCTTTTTCCCACCCTGGTTTCGAACCCAATTTGCTTCGTGTGTTCTCGTCCATTACCGCGGCGTCGGACGTTGCTTTTATTTTTTCAAGTTCCTCTTCGACCGATTTGATAACCACGAGTTCCGAGACGAGTACCGGCACGTCGAACCCGTGCTCATCTTCCACGATCGCGATTTGCTTACTTTGGAAGCCTTTTACTCTTCCTCCCCCAACGCTATTCAGAAAACGGACGGTGTCTCCAACGGATATTGATCTCATAACTATTTTCTATGCGACTGTTTTTTTGTCATCCGATGCAAAGTTGACTATTTTTGTGCAATAAATGAATTAATAAATACGAAAATCAAATTTTCGGTAGTCAAAATTAATGAAAAAAGCCGATATACAGCGGTTGAGCATCGATTGGTATGATTACCCGTTGCCCGATGAGCGAATAGCCAAGTACCCTCTTCCTGACCGAGATGGGTCGAAATTGTTGGTTTATGATGCTGGTCGCCTTACCTCAACTCCCTTTCGTTCACTACCCGAACAGCTTCCCCCCGGAAGCCTGTTGCTTTTTAATGACACACGGGTAATTCATGCCCGACTGATATTTCACAAGGCAACGGGTGCCCGTATAGAGGTCTTTTGCTTATCGCCTCACGATCCATCCGATTACGCGGTTAGCTTCCAGCAGCGTCACCGTTGCTCATGGCGCTGCATGGTGGGGAATGCGCGGCGCTGGAAGGAGGAGGTGTTGACCCTGCAGGTCCCCATTGGTGAGCGGCTGGTAGAGTTACGTGCAGAGAGGGCAGGGATGGATGGGGGTGATGCCATCGTGTCGTTTTTTTGGGATAGCGGCGATTGCGCTGGTAATCATACGTGGTGCGATAATGGGAATGGCAACGGTGCTAATAACCGTGCTGAAGATCCTGGGACGACCTTTTCTGAACTGCTGGAGGCTGCAGGTAAGCTCCCTATTCCGCCCTACCTTAACCGGGCGGCGGAGTTGAGCGATGATGTAACCTACCAGACGGTCTACGCGCGGGTAGAGGGCTCCGTGGCTGCCCCCACCGCGGGGCTTCATTTTACCCCCGAGTTGATGAACCGGTTACACGAAAGGGGCTTCCAGACGGCCGAGGCAACCCTCCACGTGGGTGCAGGCACTTTTAAGCCAGTAAAATCTTCGCTCATGGGTGAACATGATATGCATACGGAGTTCATTTCCGTTTCCAGAGAAACGATTGAAAGGTTGCTGCACCGTACCGGACCGTTGATCGCGGTGGGAACCACCTCGGCACGCACGGTGGAGAGCTTGTACTATATCGGGAAAAAGCTGCGTGAAAGGGAAAATGCACATGAAGCCGGGATTAGGTATGGAGCAGGTGGTGAGCGCGTAGTAGGAAATGGGCGGGTCACAGGAAGGGAATGTGAAACAGGGGGTACGCTTGAAACGCCATGCTTTATGGTGGGACAGTGGGAACCGTATGAGGAGAGCGATCCGATTGATCCGAACGTAGCCTTGGAAGCCATTCTTCGCCACCTCGACCGCACCGGTGAGGGCTCGATAACCGCGGTAACCCAATTGATGATTGCACCGGGTTACCCGTTTCACTACCCAGATGGGCTAATCACCAACTTTCATCAGCCACGAAGTACTTTACTGCTGTTGGTCGCCGCTTTCATCGGTGAGGGGTGGCGTGAGGTGTATCGGTTCGCGTTGGAAAACGATTTTCGTTTCTTGAGCTATGGCGATGGCTCCCTATTGTGGAAAAACCTTAAATAACCCGTTTTTGCTAAAATTAAAGCCTGTTCCGTGGCTATATCCGCCTTTTTTTAGTATCATTGCATCACTAAAAATGGGAGTGTTTGTCATTCTGCTTTCATGTGGGGTTGTCGTGCCCGGTTGGCACGAGAGACAACTTACTCACTAAAAATTTGCCCGAATAGATTTGGCTTCAAAAGTCGCCCGTATAGTTGCCTACGTGATCGTTGGAATCATATCGTTGAACGTGATATTGTTCCTTCTTTTCAGTGTGCCTTCCGTTCAACGACGGGCGGCCCGTTTCGCGTTGGAGAAGGTACAGCCCATGATAAACACCCGTGTCTCTTTGGATGGTGTTCGGGTTCGATTCTTCAACAAGGTGGATCTTAACGGCCTATACCTGGAAGACCAACGGCAGGACACTCTTTTGTATACCGGTCGTCTCACCGTTCGGATCGTGCCCATTGACCTCCTGAGCCGTAAGGTAATGGTAGAGCAGCTAAGCCTTGAGGATTTTGTGATTAACGTTTATCGACCCTCTCCCGATGAGCCGTTTAACTTTCAGTTTATCATCGACTCGTTCGCGGGTGAAAAAGGGGCGATGGATGAGGAAAAGGATAAAGGAGAAGGGAAGGAGGTAGCGGAAGATATGTTTGAGGTCGAGGATGGTAGTAAGGAGGTGAAAAAGAGGAAAAGCCCGTGGCGCATCACCTCAGGAGCCATTCGTCTTAAAAATGGGTCGATGAGTTACCACGTTCTTTCCGCACCTACTATCCCCGGTGTGTTTTCACCTAATCATATCGATGCGCGAGAGTTAAACCTGCGGGCGAACATCGATTTCCAGGGCATGGATAAGATGCGGGGGGAGGTCAAGCGGTTGTCCTTCCAGGAGTACCATTCGGGGTTACAGGTGGATAAGCTCGCACTGCTGTTCAAGTCGGTCGGTACGCGACTGGAGTGTGAGTGGCTTGATTTAACCTTTAACGATTCTAACCTGAAGGTGAGGGATGCCCGTTTTGACAGGGAGGCGAAAGAGTTTGCGGCCACCGTGGAGAGCGATCGGCTGGAGCCTGATGACGCTGCAATGTTCGCCGCCAAACTGAATCATCTCGATCAACCGATGTCGTTCGAGTTAGAAGCGGAGGGTGCATGGCCCTTAGCCACGGTAAAGCACCTGGATTTCAGGTATGGTCCCTTTACCCGCTTTATTCTTTCGGCGGAGATGGCCGATTGTCTTAACTTCGCGACAAGCGACCTAAAGCTGCAGTTTGACCGTCTCGCCATAACGCAAGAGCATCTGGAAGCGCTCATCCGTATTTGGGCTCCTGCCTATACCTCACCGGTTCAACTGACCGCGTTAGGTAACTTGGATTTGCGTTTGACCGCGGCGGGTAAGATACCTTTGTTTCGTTATGATATCGCGATTGACACGGAGCGGGGGGAGGTGTTGTTGAATGGGATCGGGAAGATGACCAACCGCTTTAAGCACCTTGTTTACGGGGGACCAGTTCGCTTGAATGATATCTCCGTGGCCCATATCATCGGTGAGAAAGCCGGTGTGGGCATTACCACGCTTGCTACCGATGCAACCGTCTCCATCGTGCAAGGCGAAGGGGTGACGGTCGAGGCCAGCGGGAATATCGAGTCGACCACCTATAAGGGACTCCCCTACCGAGATCTTTTTTTCGACTGTGTTTACTCCGGTACGACTGTCGCTGCCACCGTGACCACCGATAGCGAGTTGAACAAACTGAAACTGGCGGCTGGCTTCTCTTTTGGTGAGGAGAAGGAAATCCTGCTGGATGGTGTGATCGATAGGCTGGATATGAGGCCCTTCCTTATGGTGGAGGGGTGGAAAATGCCAACCCTCGCTACTCGCTTGAACGCTCACTTCGTTGGTAAGACGTTCGATGATTTAACCGGCTCTTTCGTGATGGACCAAACATCGCTTATGGACAGCAGCTTTTACTACAACCCGGGACCCATTTACCTACAGGCATCAGTGGATCCGAAGGAGGGCAAAAAGATAGAGATCGCATCGTCTATCCTTGATGGGGAGATCACGGGTGACTATTACTTTTCCACGATTGGTAAAGAGCTTGCCAAGGATCTGCAGCTTCACTTGCCGTCCTTGATAGCAGAGGGAGGTACAGCGAATCAGTCATTGTCAATGGACGAGAGTTTACCGGCCAAAAACAACTTCACCTTCAACTTCCTCTTGAAAAATACTGAAGATGTCTCTCACGCCTTCTCCCTTCCTTTTTACAACGTTGAACATGCTGTTATAGAGGGGGTTATAGATCTGAGCAATAACCGCCCGTTACGCCTTGATGCTTACGTTCCTCAGGCAATATTTGGCAACAACGATGTGAGGGAGACCTGGCTGGAACTTGAGAGTGAACAGAAGGGCATCGGGCTCGCCATGAGTAGTTACCTGGTACAGGATAAGGGGTATCTTCATGCGCGTCTTCGTAGCGCTGCCACGGGGGATTCGCTGGTGAATCATTTTGAGTATGATTTAAATCAGGTGAACACGAAGTCAAACGGGAATCTCCTTATTGCCATGGACTTCTTAAGAGATTGGAACGACCAGCTGGGTATTGATGTCCGGGTGCATCCCACCTCCGCGCAGTTCAACGGGCGGGACGTTACAATCAACAAAGCCGCTATTGATTACCGGAAGGATTCGATAACCGTTCGGAACTTCGGTGTCCGTCAAGATGAGATGTTGTTGTTTGGACTTGAAGGGGTGGCATCGAAAAGCGAAGAAGACAACATCAGGCTCTACTTCAATAACACGGAGATGGCGACCATCTTGGCTGCCTTTGACGTGACGAATATTTCCGGCTCACTCAAGGGGGAGATCTTTGTTCAACAGGCATTGGAGACACCCATGATCCATACCGAAGCACTCCGGGTAGAGCATATCGCCCTGAACAACGATACGATTGGCACGTTGCGGATCGAGGGGGACTGGGACCAGATTCGTTCCGGGCTCAACGTGAATGCTTACCTGGAAAATGGTCGGGAGAAGAGTCTGGAGATCAAGGGGTATGTCCCCACGGGTGAAGCCAGTCCCTTGCCCTTGGACGTTGCCCTATCGATCGATAACTTTGAGCTTCGTACCATCCAGCCATTGGCAACCACCATTTTTAGCGACTTAAAGGGACGATTGAACTCACGTCTCCATATTGGTGGTAAGCTGTCTGAGCCACTCACCCAGGGGTGGCTTGGCATTGAGGATGGTGAGTTGAAGGTCGCCTACACGAACGTTACCTACTACCTATCGGACACCATTAGGGTGGGTAAGGATAACGTGGGACTGACTAATCTGGTAATTCGCGATCAAAACAACCGGGCAGCCATGTTGGACCTGCAGCTCTCGCACACTAACTTCGGGGGAATGGCATACACGGCTAACGTTCGCCTTGATGACTTTATGCTGCTGAATAACAAGAGCCGCACCGACTTGATGTTGTACGGTAACCTGCGTTTGTCGGGTAACGTAAGCATCGCGGGTTCCTCCTCGGGCATCTTTGGCGATGGCAGGCTGTATACCAGGAGCCAGTCTGACTTTACGGTGGTGTTGCCGCAAAGCGCCAAGGCGATTGAATATACTGGGATTGTCTATATCAATACCCCATCAGAGGACTCCTTGAGCTTCCTGCACCGGGGTCGTGAGTTGACAAGCCAGATTAACGCTTCTATTGCATCGGGCTTACCCATTGTGATGCGGGCTACGGTCAATTTGAGCCCCCAACTCACCGCCGGTGTTGTCCTTGATCCGACCACCGGTAACGCGTTGGAGATAAATGGTGAGGGTGAGCTGAGTGTCAATTATAACTCCAAGTCAACGCCCCAGGTTCGCCTTTACGGCGATTACGTGATCAACGAGGGTAAGTTTCATTACAATTTACAGAATCTGCGGGCCATCGATTTCTCTATACGTGATGGCAGCCGGCTCACAATGGCGGGTCATCCCCTTAATACCCGATTTGATATTACAGCCTTCCTGCCAGTGCGAACAGATCTAACGGCACTTAGCCCCACCTTCGCGCAGGAGCTGAAAAACACGCGGGTCCCGGTGAACGCTCTACTATGGATTAACGGCAACCTGGACGCAATGGATCTCAAGTACGACATTGAGCTCCCCGAGAGCTCCAGCGATATTCAGCAGCGGGTTAATAGTTTAATCAACACCGAGGAGACCAAGATATTGCAGTTCGCTTACCTGGCTACTACCGGGAGTTTTATCCCTTCCCAAGGCTCACCGGATGTTGCTCTTGGCTCGTCGATGTTTACCAACTTCGCGGCGAATTACCTTTCCAGGGGACTGGATGCCCTGTTCGCCAGCGCTTTAAGGGATAACTGGACAGTTAGTACCAACTTGCAGACGTTGGATGGAACCCTCGATAACGCCAGGATGGGGTTGGATGTGTCTACCCGCCTGTTGAATAACCGGCTACGTATTTCGACCAACCTGAGTTACGGGGATAAGAGCATGCTGGCCAGCCAGCAGGCATTCATGGGTGAGTTTGATTTGGAGTACGACATTAATAACTGGTTGATGCTCCGGGCATTTAACCGTGCCAACGAGCGATTTTCCAGCCGTGCTCCCGTAACGCAGGGTGTCGGCTTCATGGTCACCAAGGAGGGGCAATCGCTCAGTAACCTTTTCGATTTCAGGTACAGCAAGCCTAAAGAGGAAAAGTGATGCGTAGAAGGAACTATACATACCTGTTGCTGGGGCTGCTCCTGTTTGTAGGTTGTGATGCCACCAAGAAGGTGCCTGAACAGAGCTACCTCCTCAATAAGGTGGAGATTCGTTCAGACGTGCGTGGCATGGGAGAGTCGGAATTGTCTCCCTACCTTCGCCAACGCCCCAACGTCTCCATTCCCATCTTCGGCAAATGGAAGTTGCACATGTACAACCTCCCTGATAATGATTCTACCTGGTTAAACCGTCAGCTACTCAAACATGGGACTCCACCGGTTTTATATAATGAGCAGCTTGCCGTGATCTCGGCCGAGCAGATTCGACTGCACCTTAACAACGCGGGATACCTGAACGCGAAGGTTGACACCATGGTGGTGAAAGAGGGTAAGAGAGCCCATGTAACATATAGTGTCACTGGGAATGAGGCGTATCGTATACGCACCTTTCAGGAAACTATTCATTCCGTGGATACCACCGTCCACGCTCTACTAAGCGATGGTGGTCAACTGCAACTGGTGAAGGAGGGGGACCTGTTTGACCTTTCGGTGTTGGATGATGGTCGGGAAAACATGACCACCTTCCTAAAGAACCGGGGGTATTACAATTTCTTGAAGGATAATTTTTACTTCCTGGCCGATACCACTGTTGGTAATCACCAGGTGGATGTCACGTTGTCGCTGAATAGTCCCGCTGATGGTTTAACCTACAACCAGTATAACATTGGCAAAGTGCTTGTTGTCAATGGCGTGGATGAAGCTGTCTTAAGCGATTCAACCCGTTCTTACCAACTCGACACCATTGACTACAAAGGGGTTCATATCGTGTCTCAACGGGATCGATTCCTGTTACCTAAGACCATCTATTACAACACCTTCATTCGCCCGGGAAGGCTATACTCTGATCGCCTTGTAGAGAGGAGCTACGCATCGTTGAACGGCATGGGACCCATTAGTCAGACGGCCATCCGTTTGACCCCCGTGGTGCGTAATGACAGCAATTACCTCGATGCACGGGTTACCCTTTTCCCTGGCAACATGCACTATATGCAGTTCGGGGTGGATGGTACCAACTCCGCGGGTGATTTGGGAATTGCCAGCAACGTGTCGTACGAGCATCGTAATATTTTCAAGGGAGGTGAGACGTTCCGTATCCGTTTGAATGGTGCATACGAGTTTATCGGGTCGTCCGACAGCCTGAACCTGCTGGACGATAGCTATTACGAGTATGGTGCGGAGGTATTCCTCTCCGTTCCTCAACTGCTGTTACCTTGGAGGTTGGATCGATTGCGGGATCAGCCCTCCGCCTCCACTGACTTTACCGCCGGCATCAACTATCAGTACCGTCCGGAGTATCTTAGGCAGTTTTTCAACCTGTCGAGTCGTTTTCAATGGTCCTCGTTCGACTGGAAGTTACAGAATGTGCTGGAGCCGGTGGGTATTACCTACGTGCGCATGCCCAGGACCTCCGCCCAGTTCGATTCGCTCTACATGAACGAGGAGGTCAACCCCATTTTGCGGTACAGTTACGATGAGCAGCTTATCGTTCGAACGGCCTATCACGCTACTTTTACCAATTACAGTCGTATCGCGAGACGGAGCATGCCTACCATCCCGTTTCGCCTGCGGGCGGGCATTGAGGTGGCTGGGTGGCTTCCCCGGGCGGCTACTAGTTTAGGAGCCGGCCAACGGGAGAATGGCAGGAAGACCTTTTTCAAGATTCCTTACTCTGAATACGTTAAGGGCGACTTTGATTTCGCCCCTATGTACGTGTGGGATGATAAGAACACGCTGGCCGCCCGGTTTGCTGTTGGTGTGGCTTACCCCTACGGCAACTCCATCGTGTTGCCGTTTGAGAAGCGCTATTTCGGAGGGGGTGCCAACAGCGTGAGGGGGTGGAGTACCCGCAGCCTGGGGCCGGGTACTTACAGCCGCGATTCCCTCGGCTCCGATTTTGGCCATAGGATAGGGGACGTGAAGCTTGACATTAGCCTTGAATTCCGGCGTAAGATGACGTCGTTGATCGAGCTAGCGGGCTTCATCGACGCGGGCAACATTTGGACCATAAAGGATTACGCCGAGCAACCCGGTGGTCTATTCAGGTGGAACAGCTTCTACAAGGAGCTGGCGGTGGCGTACGGCGTTGGCTTGAGACTCGACCTCAACTTCTTGATCCTGCGGCTTGATGGGGGGATGAAGGCGCACAACCCAGCGCTCGCCGAAGGGGAGCGCTGGACGCTATTCTCACCAAACCTGAGAAGGGACTTCGCGCTTCACTTCGCTATCGGTTACCCGTTTTAAATAGTAACATATTAATGCAATATATTTATGAGAAAGATTCTGTTGATATTGTCTGTTTTAATGTTTGTGTCGGTAAACGGGCAAAATCGTGTTTCACAGAAAATAATGGAAATCGGTAAAACCGACAACCGCACCATGCAACATTTAGATGTGTTAACCAATCGAATTGGTGGTAGAGTAATCGGTTCCGATGCTTATGAAAATGCAACTTACTGGGTTGCTGGACTGCTTGAAAGTTGGGGGGTGGAAGTAGAAATAGAGGAAGTGGGCGAACTGCCCGTAGGCTTTAATCGTGGTCCGTGGTTTGGAAAAATGTATGCTGACGAAGTTACTTCGCTCGATTTTGTTACACCCAGTTACACATCGGGAACTAAGGGTGTACAACGTGGACATGTAGTTATAGAACCGAAGAATCGGAAAGAGTTTGACCGAATAAAGGGAACGTTAAAAGGGGCATGGGTACTTATTGAAGGCCAAAACACCGGATTCCCGATAAATCAATCGGCTGAAGGAGATTCGATCAGGGCTAGTTTGATACGACATAACGAACAGATTGCACACGATTCACTCCGAAAGTATGAGCCCGCCATGTTTTACAAAGAAATGGTAGAAGCCGGTATTTTAGGAATTATTCAATCAGCACCGGTTCCTTTAACAGCAAATTATGACCGGGCAAATCTATATAACCTTTCATTTGATAATTTACCATCGATACCCGATATCAAACTGAACGAAAAACAATACGCCCAAATACGTGAAAGGGTTGAAAGGCGCGAATACGTGATGCTCGAGTTCGATATTCGGAATCATTTTAGACCCGGTCCCGTAAAATATCACAATGTTATAGGTAAAATTCGCGGTACTAAATTTCCCGATGAGTATGTAATGTCGGGCTGTCATTTAGATGCTTACGATATTGCCACGGGAGCGGTGGATTGCGGTTCGGGCGTGGCGCCCAACTTGGAAATGGCGCGCATGATCATGGCTGCCGGAGGAGATAAGCCTGATAGAACGATTCTATTTTGTTTTTGGGCAGGAGAAGAGTTTGGTTTGCTGGGCTCAAAGTTTTGGGTGGAAAATAATAAAGACAAACTGCCTAAAATTTCAAATTACTTTAATCGGGATGGTGGTCCTTTAGCCGCATCGGGCTTGGTAGTTCCTGAAAACATCTATGACGATATGCTTAAATGCACCGAAGGATTGGATAAATATGATCCGCGAATTCCTTTCACGGTTCAAAAAAGTACCCAGCCGCCTCGTGAAATTCCTGAAAATGCCAGCGGAAGTGATCATGCTTATTTCGCGATGAACGGGGTTCCGGTAATTTCGTTTTTGAATACCGACCCATTAGGATTCAATTTTAGTTATAGGGAAATTTGGCATACAAATCGTGACTTATACAATATGAGCATACCTGAATATATGGAATATACTTCTGTTACACAGGCAGTAACGATTTATAATTTGGCCAATCTGAAAACAATATTGCCAAGAGACGGAATATATATTCAACCCGAAAAGTAGAGTTCATTTTAAATGTTAAAGGTTCATAAATTAGACTATTCCTTGCGATGGCCTTGTCCAAGTAAACTTGTTCAATGCTCATTTAAGGATATATTATTGGCACATACAGATAAAACCGCACCCTACTGGAAAGAATACGCGGAGTTCATCAAGGGATCTGTTTTTTTAACGTTTACACTAATAGGATGTTCCTAAAAGCCGAAATATGAAAGCTAGTTTACTTTTCAGGTTTATTCAAGTTGAGATACCCTTTTAGCGTTTCCACGTACTTTTCAAATGCCGATATCCCGTGGGCTGTTATTTTGCAAACCGTTCGTGTACGTTTCCCCGCAAATCCCCTTTCAACTTCAATATAGCCGGCCTCTCTCAGCTTATCAATCTGCACGCTCAAGTTTCCCGATGTGGACTTGGTCTGCTCTCTCAAGTAGACAAAGTCCGCCTCTTCCACCGATAGCAATATGGACATGATGGCCAGTCGAAGTTCAGAGTGAAGCAGGGGGTCAAGTGGCTTAAACATGACTTCTCCCTTTCCAATTAAGAATATGTCCCGGGATAACCATCATTACCAAAAAGATGAGTGCGAAAAGCAGGATGGATTCATATCCTTTTACAATTAGACATAAGAAGGAGAGTAGAATCCCGGCAAATCCCGAGAAAATAATCGGCCTGAATTTTATAATCAATCCTGTAATAGCGGTTCCACTCCCCATCATCAGTATCACGATAAAAAGAATGGGCAAGCTCCATAAAAAAATAGCGGATGCAGATACGACAAGTCCAGCTATTCCAACGACAATCCACACGTAACCGATCACTTTATCGATATAGGTTTTTACTCCCTTTTCTTGTTTTCTAATAGCCCACATCATCGCGGGAAAACCGATGACGGGGATCAGGAACCATAAGTAATTCCAATTAGGATTACCCGTGGTTGAAAGCAGATACCAAACCAATAACGAAACGAGTACGGTTGTGTAGCCCCAGATAAGAAACGGTATTCCGTTCCCTTTTTCAATACGCTGTTGCGTGTTGCGAATCATTTGAGTGATGAGTTCTAAACTCTCCTTCTCATTCAATTGTTTTTCTTCCATAACTTTTTTTTAATGAATTAATGATCGTAAATCGAATGCAAATATAAAGCGGTTTATAATATTAACCAAATGAAAAGAAAAGAAACTTTGTTTATTTAGTATTATTTAACATTGTGTGGTTTTGATTTAAATGCAATTAAAATTGAATATCAATGTTTTAATATGATATCTTTGGCTATTTCTTGGCAGAAGACGACATCCAGTTTATCAAGAATCATTAGCGTAATTGATTCACCCTCAATGTCGAGGCAGGTATAGTTGGTGCGGTTTTTTTCTGGTATTTCGCCTGTTATTGTTGCCGTGAACAGGCATGCCGCGAGGAAAGTTCCTAAATTGGAAGGGTGGCTTCCATCTGCATCAAATAGTTGTATGTTCGGGCGCGATTGATTGGCAAGCCTCCATGCACGGCCCACGGGAACTAAGCGTGCATCATTTTCTTCCGCGACTTCCGCGTATACCTTTTCAATGGTTTCAAAATATTGTGGCACTTTTTCTCTTGCCCAGGTTTGGTATAGATACGGGACCGCACCATTCTCCTTGATAAATTCGCAAAATAGTTTAGCGTATAATTTGAGGCTATCACTCTGCTCAATGGCTCCCATACTGTACTCCTGAAGGACAACGATATCGTAATGGCCAGTTCTGATCATCTCTTTGGTTTTTAAATCTCTTAGTCCATGCCAGTGCTCGCTTAGTTTCGCACCACCTACAACACTTTTTTGGGTTATTAATTTTGTTCCTGTCTGTTCTGAGAGAATAGAAACCAATTGCGGGAGATTATTATAGTATGTGTAGCTGTTTCCCACAAATAAAACCCTTAACGTGTCCTCATTTCCCATCGTGAAGAGAGAAACTCCAGAAAAGAGGAGGGATAGGATTAAAAATCTGAAATTTAGCATATTGTCAGTTGTTTGGGTGAATGCTTAATGAATTTATTTTTAAGGCATGAACCAACATGGTATCACTCCTCTGGCACACGTAAGACAAAAGTACAAAAAATCTCATTCATAGCGAGCAAGGTGCAGAAGTTTAGGGAAAATGGTGGTCTTGATTTTTAGTTGAAAATATTTACCGAAAACTTGTGGGTATTAAAAGTAATTCCTAATTTTGTCTATTAAATACAAAACGAAACATGATGCCGGAAATATTTAGAGCTTTTGGATTTTCATTTTTGTTTTTCAGTCGAGACCACGAACCTATACACGTACACGTTATAGGTAAAGANGGTGATGCTAAATACGTCTGGAATGGAACNGAGTTTGTTTTTGACTATCAGCATAATATAAAAGCAAATGACTTGAAAAAAATTAAGTCAATGATAGACGAAAACAGNGACATTATTATAAGACATTGGGAAAATTATTTTGNTAAGGAGGAATAGATTATGAAAATAAAAAAACTATGGTTTGATGATGATTATTTATATGTAATGNANGATCAAGGCAAAGAATACCGTCAATCTCTGTTGTTTTACCCTGCATTGCGAAAGGCATCTGATTGCCAACGACAACAATACACCCTAAGCACGGCTGGCATACATTGGCGAGATATTGACGAGGATGTAAGTTACGAGAGTTTCAGCTATCCTGAACCAACGGGACTACAACGCTTTTTCCTTACTCATAAAGAAATAAACATAGCTGAATTTGCCCGCTTAGCAGGTATAAACGCCACATTGCTGCGTAACTATATTAACGGATTTAAAACCCCATCGCCCGAGCGTGAGCGTGAAATTCTTGAACATGTTCACCGTATAGGCAATGAACTTGTTAATGCTCATTTTTAAAGCAATATAGTTTTCTTATTATCTGAAAAATAAAATAATCATATGAAAATAGTAGTTGTTGGATTTGGCTTTATGGGGGTGACCCATACCTTTAATATTTTGCAAAATTCTAACTTGCAACTCGTCGCGATCGTGGACAAGAATGCCGAGCAGGTTCCTGAAAAACTGCAGGAAAATCTAGGCAATTTTTCAACCGGAAGTTTGAGCCAGAGTGATATTGCAAACGTGAAAGTATATTCGGATTTAGCCGAATGTCTTGCCGCTGAAAACCCCGATGCTTGCATCATCTCGGTGCATACCGCTTTACATTACGAGATGGCAAAGCTCGCGCTAATGCATGGTGTGCATGCTTTTGTCGAGAAACCTTTTTGTTTGGATGTTTTGGAAGGCGAAGAGTTAATAGCGTTAGCACAAAGCAAAAGTAAAACCTTGATGGTAGGGCAGGTGGTTCGTTTTATGCCTGCTTACGAAAAGCTAAAAGAACTGATTGACTCGAAAGAGCTGGGAGAAGTCGAGTTTTTAACTATGTCGCGATTTTCAGGTGTTCCCACGTGGGGGCAATGGAAGGAGAAACAGAAAGATTTTGGTTCATCGGGTGGTGCCTTGTTCGACTTGGTGATTCACGACATCGATTACGCGCAGTGGGTTTGTGGTATTCCCGATGAGGTGAATGCCACCACTTTACCTGGGAAACTCAGTAACTATGACTATGTAAGCGCCTTTTGGCGTTATAAAAACAGATCGCTTGTCGTGAAAATCGAAGGTGGTAATACATTTCATTCGGCTTACCCGTTTCAGGCAGGTTTCAGTGCCCGTTTTTCAGATGCCAGCCTACTCTATTCATGGAAAGACCCGGGTAATATCATAGTTACCACCGATACTGACACCCGGCTCATTCCCGTGGGTGACGGCAATCAAGGATTCGCGAATGAGTTGAACTATTTTGTAGATTCGATAATAAGGAACGAGATTCCTGAAAAATGTACCGCCGAATCGGCCCTGGATGCCATAAGGTTATGTCATAGGCACGTGTAAGTAAAAATAATAATCGGCTCATTAGGGTATTTTCTTATGTGAAAAAGTATCACTTTTGACTATTACACCTAAAACCATTTCTTTCTATGAAAATAAATGATCATACCGAAGAATATACAAACAATAATAATCCATACACCCAGGTAGCCGTATTTCCATTCAAGTTCGGGCATGTTTGAGAAATTCATCCCGTAAATACCGGCGATGAAGGTTAAAGGAATAAAGATAGTGGCAACAACCGTGAGGGTTTTCATCACTTGACTCATTCGATTCCCTTGCACCGAAAAAAACAAGTTGGTTTCACTTTCAAGGGATGAAAGAATCATGTCGCAATTATCAATCAAGGTTAAACATAAATCTTTTATCTCGGAAAAATATTTCAAGTGTTTGGCTTCGATGAATTGAGATTCGCCGCATTCAACTATCAGGGTAAACTCTTTTATCGGTAGAATAGATTTCTTGATGAAATGAACCAACTTCTTATAATTTTCAATGACTTCAAGCGCGTTTGGAGAGGGTTCATTTTTCGTATCCGTGAAATTTAATTTTTCAATCTCTTCATCTAACTTGGTGAGCGTTTTAAAATAATTGTCGAGAATGGACTCAAGCAGGGTATAAAGCAGGTAATCTGCCGTGCTCTCTCTTAAAATGTCTTTATTTTCTCTTAATCTAACCCTTAGATGTTCAAAGAAGTCCGCTTTTCTTTCTTGAAAGGAGATCAGGTAGTTCGAGCCAAAAACAAAACTGATTTGCTCTGTTATCATCACGTTGTCAGATGGAATGATGGATTTTAAAGTCAGGAATGAAAAATCCTCATATTCTTGAAATTTAGGTCTTTGATTCACATCAAGAATATCCTGAATGGCCAAACTATGAATACCTTGTTTTTCACAAATGGACACTATGGTTTCAATGTCACTTAGTCCATAAACGTTTAACCAGTAATTGCTTCCATTTTTTTTAAACGCGCTGATGTTTTCAGGTAACATGTTTTTTATTTCATCACACTCGTCTTTGCTATACTTGAATAGCTGAATATTTGATTCATCAACCTTCAAGTTTCCCGTGAAGTTAAATTCTCCGGGGTCACTCTTTTTTCGATTCAGAATCGATATAAAACGGGAGGGGTTAAAGAATTCCATTGATTTATTTTGCATGATTAGTTACGTATTTTTCAGTCAATTGCTGTCAACGTGTAATTCACGTGATGAACCTTTGTGAAACAGATCTAAATCCATAGACGTTTACCATGTCTCACGTTCAACAAATGTATGATAATTCTTTTAGTCTCCCAAAAATCATCTCCCCGAAAATCAATGCTATATCTCCGGACAATCCCGTGAACGGGACGACAATAGCCTTTGCCCCGGAGAGATGGCGGCAATGGTGCCGCCGTCTTTTCGTGAACGGGATGACAAAAGCCTTTGCCCCTGCGCGACCTTGTCGGGCGGTGTGATACTCCACGAAAAGGGGCGTGAAAACGGGATAAGTAACGGGAACAGTAAGAGGCCCGGATCGTGAAGAAACGTTAATGGGGGTAGAACGCGACTTCCTTCCTGCCCGCGTGCCCGGGCTAACGTTGAAATAACTTGAAGGGATGAAAACGGCGTTCATAACCCCACCTCGCCTATCGGCGGTACTCCCTTTAACCTACGGGGAGAGCAACAGATCTCGCGTCTTGACTCTTGTAAACTAATTGAGCCATAAACATTTTAAATCCAAATATTTTAGTTATTTTTGTCATCTATAATACATTATAGACTATGCGACATCAACAAGTAATTAATCAAATTCGCCAACTGCTTAAACGGGTTGTTCCCGAAGCAGAAGTTATTCTTTATGGTTCCCAGGCTCGTGGCGATGCCCAAAATGAGAGTGATATCGATTTGCTTATATTGATAAATGATAAAGTTCTTACTCCTGAATATGAACACACGATTATACGAGCTTTGTATGAATTGGAAGTGGCATCGGGAGTTATTATCAGTCCAATAATTATGTCGCACCAACAATGGAATAATCGCCCATTTCATACACCTTTTTCTATCAATATAATGAATGAGGGAGTAATATTATGAGACGAGAACAGTTATCGGATGAGCATCGTATTGCTTTGGTGACATACCGTTTGGAACGTGCCAGAAAAACATTGGAAGAAGCCAAGTACATGCGTAAAGGAGATTTTTTCAATGCTGCCGTGAATCGGCTTTACTACGCTTGTTATTATGCTGCCACGGCATTACTTCTCGCACGAAACATAGAGGCAAACACGCATTCAGGAGTAAAAACAATGTTGTCTTTCCACTTTGTGCGTACGGGGTTGTTGAGCTTAGAGGATGGCACTACTTTTAGCAATTTGTTTGACAAACGACGTAGTAGCGATTACGAAGACTTCACATTTTGCGATGCGACATTGGTGGACTATCTCCTTCCCCGTTCTGAAGACTTTGTTGCTGCCATTGAAAAATTAATAAATCAGTTTTGAGTTTTCAGTATTTTGTCGCGCGAGCGAGTTCCCAAACTCGCGTGTAAGGAAAATGCCTTCATTCTTGTGTTTTTAAGATACGATAATATCATGTTGCTACATGATGATGCCAAAATCCCCGACCTTGATTGGCAGGGATTAAACGGATGTCAAACAACGTGGGTATCAACGCGACGGCTATATGGCGGGATAAAAAACAAAAAACGGCAGGATAACCCTCCACCGTTTTTTTAGTGCTTAACCAATCAATGGCGTTCGCTCATTGTTGGAATACTGCAAATAAATAATTGTTCGAGATCGTGGCAAGATGAGCCTTTTAATCATGAAAACGAAACGATTCTTACCTAAATACTTGCTTTTTTCCAGTCAAGTGATTGGTAATCAATGTTAATTTGTTGTCTTACTAGGATTCGAACCTAGACAAACAGGACCAGAATCTGTTGTGCTACCATTACACCATAAGACAGTTTGAAAATACAAAGTTACTAAAAGTCGACAAATAAAAAAATATTAAGGCCATGTTTTTCCCATTTCGAGTTCGAGAAAGGGTACTAATTCGCTTAGGAAGGGCTAACCACGTTTAGGGTGTTCACACGTTTTAAAAATTTACTCGTTCACGAAACCACCCCTGAATGCACTTTCATTGTACCATGAAGGCAGGTTGTCAGCGTTTAACCATAGAAAATTCCCTTGTCTGGAATAAAGGTTCTGTCGCGGTAGTGATCGAGTAGACGGGCGTAGAGGGGGTGTTCCCGGAGGATGGCCCCGTTGCCCACGAGGAAAAGCTGTTGACGTGCCCTTGTGATGGCCACGTTCAGCTTCCGGTCGACTGTCCCTTCTCGGTTCATGGCGCAGAGGTAATGCATCTGCTCCGCTCTATTCACGCAGAAAGATACCAGGATAATATCGCGCTGGCTTCCCTGGAAGCGCTCCACCGTTTCGACCATCACCTTTTCGGCCTCTGAGAACCCGCTTTGAAACAATTTCTGTTTGATAAGGGCCACCTGGTTGCGGTAGGGGGCGATGATGCCGACCGAGGTGGCGTTGAATGAAACGCCATTGGCGAGGTATACCTCGCGGAGGGCGTGCAGGAGGTCGGCTACCAGTTGCGCTTCGGTCTCGTTGATCTTGGTCAAATGAGTGGGGCGAAGGATTTTCTCGGTGGAGATAAAGGCGGTGCGTTCCTTGGCAACGAGTTCTTGCAGGGGATGATTTGTCGGGGCCGTTAGTGCCCATTTTTCCGATTGCCACTCGTTGGCCGGGGAGAGGCCTTTCGGGTAGAAATGTTCGGCCGGGAAAGCCGCGATCTCCTCGTGCATCCTTCCCTGCCGTGTGAGTTGCACGTAGGCATGCTCCCATCCATTATCGATACATTGACGCATTAACCGCTCGAACATCGAGTCGCGGCAATCCAGAATCCCCGTTTCACTTATCAGTGACTCCTCTATCTTGGAGTCCACAGGATCCTGCAGCACGATGGTGGCCAGCTGGTGGTGATCACCAATCATCACGAACCGATCGAACCGCGGCAGCAACCCGATGATCTGCGGCTCAAGCACCTGCGATGCCTCATCGATGATGGCTACATTAAAATGTTTGAGCTGAAACAGCTCCAATCGCCCGTTGATCGAGGCGATGGTGGAGACGAAAATACGGGTTCGGGCTATTTCATGCAGTAGTTCCTCCCGGTTTGTCGCCCTTTCCGCTATCCGCTGCAGTAGCTGTTCGCGGAAGGGTGGGGCGCAACCGAGTTCACTACCGACCCGGATGTAGGTGTCGCATTCCCCATCTTCACACCCCAACGCCGAGTGAATCGCTTCGCACAACTCGTCCACGGCGCGGTTCGTGTAGGCCAGCACCATGATGTTGGTTCCGGGTTGCACATGGTAGGACTCAATCAGCCTCCGTGCGAAGATCGAGGTTTTCCCTGTACCGGGTGGCCCGACGATAAGGAAGTAGTCGGGGCTATTCAGGGCTTGCCGGATGATTGGCTCTGGGTAGTCCGATACATGTAGGGTAGGGGGCAACCCCTCCTTGACGGAATCCGGGTGGGGCGGCTTTCCAATGGTTGCATAAAAGGGTGGGGAAGTCTTTGTGGCATTACCCGTTCTTGGAGCTGTCAAACCCAAAAGCAACTCCTTTTTCTGCTTGGGTGCTCCCAAAAACGAGTAAAGACCCTTGTACATGACGGTGGTCGACGAGTCGAGGGTATCATGTTCGATGGCCCATAAGCGGTTCTCCTTGAAGTAGCGCCGGTTCTTCTGTTTGTATCGGAAGCGCACCACCACTTCGTTTGGTGTGATACGGGCGATGCTCCCCTTCAACACCTGTCGGTTCAATACCGTGTCTCGCTCGTCTTCACGGGGAAAGACGATACAGATATCCCCCACGCGGAAGTTCACAAGAGCGGTTTGGTTTGAATTGGTCGCCTCTTCAGCCGCCTCTTCGGATGTTCCTTTACCTTTCCTTTCGAATTTTTCTTTACCTGTTATGGTGTTGATTGTTTTATCGACTGCCGGGCTTGGAGCAAATTGGATAACCATATCGTTCCCCGAATCATCAATCGCAACGATAGCAAGGTCGAACAGTACATCCAGCGCCTCGACCCGTTCTTCGAATCGGCTATTCCACAGGGAGGCGACCCCCGTCGGCGTTTCCCGGTCGATATCCCCTATTTTTTGGTGGTAGAGTTCCCTCGATATGAACCGGGTGTACCTATAGAAGTACTCCTTCTCCAGTTCGCTACAGTCGTCTAATCTCCCTTTTATCGCTTTGACCTTGTTGATAAAGAAGGTAGGCAACTTATCTTCCCCATCAATAGAGGCGAACAGCGCGTTGAACAGCGACTCTACCGCACGGTTGTCGCCGTTGATAACTTCCTTCTCGTTGGTCACGATTTGGTTGCGAAGGTTCAGGATCAACTGTTCAAGCTGCTCTCTCTCCGCGGCGACCCGTAGGTTTTCGCCCGGTCGGTTCCCGGCCGAGTAGAGGATAGAAGCGTCCACCTCATTCGCGTTGCCGATGACGCTTTTCATCATCAACCGGTAGACGGCGGTCTGCACCTCATGGTTGAGGGCGAGTTTACTTCTATCGTATGATGGGAAGGGGAGCCGACCCGATTTCAACTCCACGATGGTAGTTTTCTCGCTTGGGATTGCCTTGCCTTCTGCTGATTCCTTTTCCTCTTTGAATACCGGGTCCCCGGTGAAATCCTTTTCCCTTGTAGCCTCCCGATATCTGATTGCCCCGGGCTGTAACAGGTCAAGACGCCCCTGGAAACCATATTTTTCACTGAAGAACGATGGCTCCAGGGTACAGCGGTGCACGTCGATCCCCCGCCGCGGGAAATCGTCCCGAATCACCCGGCGGATATTCTCGAACTGCTGTTTCGCCTTCCGCATGAACTCCCTGAAGTCGTTATCCCTCCGTATATCTTCGCAGCTGGCATATTCAAACGGGGACTGCTTGAACGACTGTTGGAAAACCGTGTTAAAGGAGACCTCGTTCGGGTTATCGGCAAAGACCAACTCGTCTAAAAAGTAGTTCGAGAGGTTACCCAGCAATAGGTAAGAGCGGTTTTCCATCTCCTCGAACTTGTTGCGGAAGTAGTGGATGGGTGATACGAAGTAGTCTTGAAAGCACTCCGCAATGGCTGAGGCGTCGATCAGGTAGTCGGGTTCCAGGATGAAGAACGACGGGACGATATACCCCCCTTCATCCACCCGGCACTCCACGAGGTTAATCCGCTCCCCCTCCTTGAATCGCTCCACCGAGGTGTTGAACACGCCGTTAACCGATGGAACGCCATACTTCACGGTGATTAGCCCGACGGGAGGGGCGGTCGGTTCGCGGGGCAGGATTTGGTCCGGTTCGCTGGGCAGGATTTGGGTCGGTTTGCTGGGCAGGATTTGGGTCGGTTCGCAGAGCAGGAGCCGGTGTGTCTCGTCTTTCGAGACGAGGCGAACCCGAATGATGTCGATGAAAGCTCCCGGTGAATGCATGTTCAAAAGTACAGGAAAAAATGGCTTTTCACAAGCGCAAGGGAGAAAATCAGGCACCTCATGATTTTTTCAGGAGAGCTAACCATCCCTACATTCCATTTAATTAACTTTTATTAGTGCAGCACTTCCGTTACTTTCGCGTCTTAAATACAGTTCATGTAAAACTCGACAAAAACTACATTGTTTTATGGTTAGAATACAAAAGGTGTTGCTGCTGCTATGCTTTACGCTGTGTAGTATCGTTTTGCAGGTAACCGCGCAAAACTACACCGTTAGCGGATTCATCAAGGATAAAGAGACGGGTGAGCCGCTTATCGCGAGTACGTTGTACGAGGAGAACAGTTCAAAGGGAACCGCCGCCAACAACTACGGCTTCTACTCCCTGACGATTCCCGGGGGCGATGTTTCGTTGACTTATTCTTACATCGGTTATCAGCCTGAACACCGAAAGTTTCATTTACACGGGGATACGGTGATTCATATCGCGTTAACCATGCATAATGTGTTGGATGAAGTGACGGTGGTGGGGTATCGTTCCGAACTGGGCGTGAAAGGTTCGCAAATGAGCGCGATAGAGGTGCCCGTCAGTCAGATAAAGAATATTCCCACCCTCTTTGGAGAGAACGATATTATCAAAGCCATTCAGTTACTGCCCGGGGTGCAATCGGGTACCGAAGGCTCGGCAGGCTTGTACGTGCGGGGTGGGGGGCTCGATGAAAACTTGTTACTGCTGGACGGCGTGCCGTTGTACAACGTGAATCACATGTTCGGCTTCTTCTCGGTATTTAATAGCGATGCGCTTAAAAATGTCACGTTGTATAAAGGAAGTTTCCCCGCTCGATTTGGTGGACGACTCTCTTCCGTGGTGGATGTGCGCATGAAAGACGGTGATGATAAAAAAATTAAGGGAACGGCGAGCATAGGGGTTATCTCTTCCAAAATTCAACTGGAGGGACCCATTATCAAAGAGAAAACGACGTTTAATATTTCGGCAAGACGAACCTATATTGATCTGTTGATGCAGCCGCTTATCAAGGCCTATTCAAAACAGGAAAATAAGGCAAATAGAGTGACGGCGGGTTATTATTTCTACGACCTGAATGCCAAGTTCACGCATACTATTTCGGACAGGGATAAACTCTACTTGAGCGCGTACATGGGCGATGATGCCATATACGCCAAAATAAAGACGAAAGAGAGGTATAGCGAAACGTACGAGGAGCATAACTGGTTAAAGATGAATTGGGGATGGGGTAACCTGATCACCTCGTTGCGATGGAATCACCTTGTCAACCCGAAACTTTTCATGAACAGCACGGCCTCGTTTACCCGTTACCGCTCCGACTTGAAACTGGGTTCGGAAATAAAGGAGTCGAACAAGGGCGTGGAGCCCGTCCACGTGAATACCCAAGAGGTGTCCATGTTGTATGATTCGGGCATTTATGACTGGACGCTTCGTACCGATTTCGACTATACGCCCAGCCCGTCGCACGATATAAAGTTCGGGACCAATTACACCTACCACACTTTTTCGCCCGATGTCTCTTCTTTCAAGCAAAATGTTTCGGATGACGCTTCGCTCGATATTGATACGGTAATCGGGAGTCCTAAGGTGTACGCGCATGAAACCATGAGTTATATCGAAGACAATATCTCGTTGGGTAAAATGTTTAAGCTGAACGCGGGATTGCACTTCTCCTCGTTTCACGTGCAAAATAGGAACTATTACTCGTTGCAACCGCGGGTGGGCTTGCGCGTGTTGATCCACGACAACTTGTCGGCGAAAGCGGGGTACGCCTATATGCACCAGTATATCCACATGTTGTCGAACAACTCCGTGAGCCTGCCCACAGACCTGTGGGTTCCCGTTACCAAGAACATCCTCCCGATGAGTTCGCATCAATATTCTGCCGGCCTCTTTTACGCGCTGCACGATATCGCCGATTTCTCCATCGAAGGATATTACAAAACAATGGATAACCTGTTGGAGTATAAAGATGGGGCCTCGTTCATGGGTGCGTCGACCGATTGGGAAGGAAAGGTGAGTATGGGGCGGGGGATCGCTTACGGGGTGGAGTTTTTGGCACAGCGTTCATTCGGAAAGACTACCGGATGGGTGGGGTACACGTGGGCTCATGCGAATAGAATATTCGATAAGCCGGGACATATCATCAATAATGGCGAGCCATTCCCTGCCAAGTACGACCGTCGGCACGATATCAGCCTGACGGTGTCACACAAGTTTTCGGAACGGTTCGATATTTCCGGTTCATGGGTGTTCAGCACGGGTAACACGGCGACTTTCGGTTACCGGGAATATCAAGTTTTAATACCCCCCAATTACCAGAATGACTACGCTCCCGGTAGCGTGGTTCACGTGGAAAGCAGGAACAACTACCGCTTCAACAACTACCATCGCCTGGATTTGGGTGTGAACTTTCACAAAATCACGAAACGGGGCAACAAGCGAACGTGGAACATCAGCATCTATAACGTGTATAATCAATTAAATCCCTTTTTCGTCTATCCCTCGTCTGAAACACACTACGATGAAAAGTCCGGGTCGTACGTCTCTAAGTCGTGCCTCATGCAGGCTTCGTTGTTTCCTATCATTCCATCGGTCAGTTATTCCATTCAATTTTAATCAGCAAGTGATATGAAAGGTTCCATACACTTAACAAACAATAAAATAAAATAATCGTATGAAAAAATATAACCCTATATATATCGCACTTTTGTTGGCATCGCTGTTTCTTTTCACGGCGTGCGAAAAAGAGATTGAATTTAAAGGGGAGCAAAAGGCACCGTTTTTGGTGCTGAACGGATTTATCGCGGCCGACTCGGCAGTAAGCGTTCATTTGAGTCAAAGCAAGTTTATCTTGAGCGATAAGCCTGGTTTTGAAGAGGCAGAAGGTGCGCAAGTGGAGCTGTACGTGAACGGCACAGCACGTGAAAAGCTCGTTTACGCGGGCAATGGTGTGTACCGGGGGACGTATCGCCCGCGAGTGAAAGATGTAATCGAGATCAAAGCTTCGGCGAACGGATTTGAATCGATCGAGGCGAAAACCCAGGTTCCCGACTATCCCCTGCTGGAGCTCGCGGATTCGTCCCTGGTTTATACGGAGGAGAATCCCCTGTCGTTAGGTGGGGAACCCGGTACCGATTTTGGTTATAAGTTGCTGCATCAGCACAACATCATTTCCGTCAACGTGAAAGATAGGGCAGACACAGAGGATTATTACTTTGTACGTGCCAATATCAACCGCTACTTGCCTTCCACCGGGACGTATCAATATATGGTGAACGTGGATTTGAAAGAGGTGATGAAAGCCAACGTGAACCTGGGGGAAGGCTTTGTTTACGAGATGCTGGAAGAGGATCCGGATGGTACGTTGAGGGCGTTACGTAATGTTTTTGCTGATACGTTCGTGAACGGTAAAGATGTCGGCATGGAGTTCCAATTTTTGAGCTATATCGCGGCCGTGAAGTACCAGGATGGTGAAAAAATCATGTCGCCCTATTCAGGCGAGGAAGAGGAGTATGAGATATCCGTTTCGGCCATGTCGGGCGACTATTACCGCTTTCTCGTTTCGTCGTTGATGGCCGATTACCAGAGCGAAAATCTGTTTTCCGAACTGGTTCGGGTGACGAGTAACGTGAAGAACGGGGCGGGTATTTTAGGCGCGTACAGCACCTCTAAATTCACCTACAGGTTTAAACTGCGATACCTGGACTCCGCTCACTTTTGATGCCGATATAGTTCTTGGTGTATAAATTAATTTCTGATTTTCATTGCAAGAGTTGCAAGATACATCGTTTATTTTTTATATTTGATGAAGAAGCCTATGCTTTTTACACCGGACAGGTGATTTTGGATGCTCGCAAAAGTGGAAACATGACACAAAAAGAGCTTGCCGAAAAGTTAGGTGTGGACAAATCGTATGTGGTTTCGGTGTTGGGATGTGGTCGTTTGCTTCTTTACCGGTGTCGGTTTCAGTCTCATGATTGTCATCGATTTTCCTTTCCGTCAATCGCGGTGTTTTGGTGGAGTCGGTTTGCACGATGATGATGCGTTCTTCCTCCCTCTCTTCTTGGCCGATGGCCTCCGCGATTGTCGTCGATTTTTGGCTTCGAATGCCCGTTTGTCGGTTTGTAGATTCGCTTGGTGAGGATTTTTTCTTTTCGTCCATCGTGCTTTTTAGGATGGCATTCTCTTCGATTACCCTTCCGCCACGCAAGTAGCGAGCGGTGTAGTAGGGTTCGGTCGATTTGGAGATAATCACGCCGCTGACGGTAGACGCGTGAATGAAATCGAATTCCCCGTTGGGCTTCACATCGGTTACGATACCCCCGTGTCCCACGCGCCCATCGTATGTTTGTTCTTCAAAAAAGACTGAGCTACTCACGGATTATGCCGATACCGAAAAATAGCGTAAATTTGTGGATGATAATGGATGGTCGTTCAGTTGATGAAGAAGTATGATGCGAACTTGCCCCCTTTGTGGAAAGAGTAAGCCCGTGGAAGCCCTGTTCTGCGAGGAGTGTACACATCGTATACATGTCGATTACGAGGTGAGTTTGCCGAAGGTTTTTATCCAGGGTGAGCCAACTGAGCCAACTCCAGAATCCTCGTATCGTACGGATGACCCGCTAGAGCTTGATCACCGATCAAGCGACCTCCAACCCCATTCCGATATTTCATTAGAAGTTGTCCCTGAAAGTGAAGGGGAAATAGGAGAGGGGCGGAAACTATGTCAAAGTCAAGAGCTTGAATCAGAATCAGAGTCAGAGTTTGATCTTGAATATGATCTTGAATCTGAATTTGAACCTGAACCTGAACCGGGGCCTAAGCCCGATTTTGAACCAGAAAGAGTAGAGAAACGGGTAAAAGGAAAATGGCTGAATGTCCCCGTGTTGGTTTTACTCCTCCCACTTCTTTTGTTTGGGGGCTACGCGGTGTTCAATAATACCGTACGGAAGGGGAACCTCGAACGGAGGGGTTGGGATACGGCCTTGAGCATGAATAGCGTGAAGGGATACCTCGACTACATGGCAACTTTTCCCCGCGGGGCTCATTTTGACGATGCGCATAAGGCTTTACGCAAGCTGAAGTTGGAAGAGGCGATGCAGTGGGAGCGGCTGAAAGCATCGAATAACACGGCGGAGCTGCGTGATTTCCTGACTCAGCACCCAGATATCCCGTTTGCCCCGTTGGTGGAGAAGCGCTTGGACTCGCTTAGCTGGGTTGGGGCGGTTAGGGCCAACACGGCCGAAGCCTACTCCGAGTACATCCACCTTTCCCAACAGGGGCAACTACGTGGAGATTACGTCGCCGAGGCGCGTCAAAAACGGGAGACGCTGCTGTCTGCCCTTGTGGAATCGGTTATTACGGATACTGTTCCAGAGTAACCTATAGGTATTTTCCATTAAAAGGAAATAGTAGCAGTACTGTCACGTGTAGTATTTTTGAGTAAATCCACAAGTCTGCAGGAGTATCCTTTCATGGAAATGGTTCCCAGGGATAGAGGTCCCGAGTAAACCAAACGGGCTGTTGTTTGTTTAGAAGGTAGTTTATGCGATTTCAACTTACGTCTGACTTTAAACCGACCGGTGATCAGCCCGAAGCTATCGCGGCACTCGTGGAGGGGCTTCAACAGAAGGTGCCCTACCAAACCTTGCTGGGAGTCACGGGATCGGGGAAAACGTTCACGATCGCTAACGTGATCGCTCAAGTGAACAAGCCGACGCTGGTGTTGAGCCATAACAAGACGCTGGCCGCACAGCTGTACAGCGAGTTCAAGGGGTTCTTTCCGAACAACGCGGTGGAGTATTTCGTTTCTTACTACGATTACTACCAACCGGAAGCCTATATACCCACTACCGACACCTACATCGAGAAGGATCTCGCGATTAACGACGAGATCGAGAAACTCAGGCTCGCCACCACCTCGTCTCTCCTCTCGGGAAGGAACGACGTGATCGTGGTCTCCTCCGTCTCCTGCCTCTACGGTATTGGCAACCCGGAGGACTTTAACAAGACCATCATCGAGGTGAGTGAGGGACAGACCATGGAGCGGGATCGCTTTCTGCGGTTGTTGGTTGACAGCCTTTACTCACGCGATGAAACCGCAGAGTTCAACCGCGGTAACTTTAGGGTCAAGGGGGATACCGTGGAGCTCTTCTTGGCCTATCACGACTATATCATTCGGGTTATTTTCTGGGGTGACGAGATCGAGTCAATCGAGTCGGTTGACCCCCTGACGGGTCTTACCATCGAGCGGCTGACCTCCTACCGGATTTTCCCGGCCAACCTGTTCGTGACGACCCGTGAGCGTATCAACCGGGCGGTAGATGAGATTTTGGTCGACCTGGGGAAGCAGGTGGAGTTCTTTCGCTCTATCGACAAACCCCTGGAAGCAAAGCGGCTTTACGAGCGGGTGACGTACGATGTGGAGATGATCAAGGAGATTGGTTACTGTTCGGGGATAGAGAACTACTCCCGCTACTTTGACGGGCGGGCACCGGGTACCCGCCCCTTTTGCCTGCTCGACTTTTTCCCGGACGACTACCTGACGGTGATTGACGAGAGTCACGTGACGGTGCCCCAGATACGGGCCATGTACGGGGGCGACCACTCCCGGAAGCTGAACCTGGTGGAGTACGGGTTCCGGCTACCGGCCGCGATTGATAACCGGCCCCTCACCTTCGACGAGTTCGAATCGCTTACCCCGGAAATCATTTTCGTGAGCGCGACGCCGGCCGATTACGAGCTGGAGAAGTCGGAGGGGATCGTGGTGGACCAGTTGGTGCGTCCCACGGGCCTGCTCGACCCGCCCATCGACGTGCGCCCGAGCCTTAACCAGATAGACGACCTGATGGAGGAGATCCAGCAGCGGGTGGAGAGGAGCGAGCGGGT
>JGI24709J26583_10000592_pt1 | contig 31241 bp, 30 predicted proteins | sample BioPla2DNA1_FD_26583 | JGI IMG/M metagenome (IMG submission 26583) | reverse complement strand
AAAAACAACAGCAACAAGCAAAAAAAGTAAGTAAGGTTACCCCAATACGCTGAGTTCATCTAACCGAGGGATTTTACACACACTTATGGACTTGATCTAACATGGAGGGGAAATGATGACAAAAGACTATGACATGAAGGGCTTTTCCACCAAGGCCATCCACGGAGGACAGCAGAAAAACGCAGCTGGAGCCCTGGTCACTCCCATTTACCAAGCTTCCACCTTTGTCTTTGAATCAGCCCAGCAGGGGGCCAGGCGGTTTGCCCTGGAAGAAGAGGGTTACATCTACACCCGCCTGGGTAACCCCAACGCCACTGAGCTGGAACGGAAAGTGGCCCTCTTGGAGGGGGCTGAAGCAGCCCTGGCCACGGGATCAGGTATGGGAGCCATCACTTCTGCTCTCTGGAGTGTCTTGCAGCCGGGGGATCATGTGGTGGCGGGCCAGGCCCTATATGGCTGCACCTTTGCCTTTTTGAACCACGTCACCAGCAAATACGGGATTGAGACTACCTTTGTGGATGCCTCAGACCTGGAAGCGGTGCGCCAAGCGCTGCGCCCCAACACCAAGGTCGTCTATTTGGAAAGCCCAGCCAACCCCACCATGGCCATCGCCGATATCAAGAGTATCAGCGCCATAGCCCACGAAATACCGGACTGTATGGTTTTTGTGGATAACACCTACTGCACCCCTTACCTGCAGAGGCCCATTGAGCTGGGGGCAGACGTGGTGCTCCACTCTGCCACCAAGTATCTCAACGGCCATGGGGATGTGATTGCTGGCCTGGTTGTGGGCAGGAAGGAGTTTATAGATCACGTCCGCTACTATGGAATCAAAGACGTAACGGGATCCGTACTCAGCCCCTTTGACGCCTACTTGATCTGCCGGGGACTGAAGACGCTGGCCCTGCGCATGGAAAGGCACTGCTCAAACGCCCAGCAGGTGGCGGAGTTCCTGGAGGGACACCCTGCAGTGAGCAGCGTTTCCTATCCCGGACTGGCCAGTTTTCCCCAGCGTGAGTTAGCCCAGCAGCAGATGCGCCTGCCCGGAGGGATGATCTCCTTCGAGCTCCAAGGAGGTGTGGAAGCAGGAGTCACCCTCATGAACAATGTCCAGCTGTGCACGCTGGCGGTGAGCCTCGGTGACACGGAAACCCTAATCCAGCATCCTGCCTCCATGACCCATTCCACCTATCCCCCTGAGGAAAGGGCCAAATGCGGGATCACTGACGGTTTGGTACGGTTATCGGTAGGTCTCGAGGACCCTGAAGATATCATTGGCGATCTCAAGAAGGTTTTGGACACCCTCTAGAGCAAAAAGGGAAAGTGCACCCCAGAGATCGGGCGCAAAGCCGAATCTGCGGGTGCACTTTTTTGTGTGTGAAAACGGGGAAAACATCAGGTTTCTACCTTATATATATCCGCCTTGAGGATGCGGTAGGTTGTCCCCTGCAAAAGCGCCGGGTCACACTCCTCTTTCAGCAAAGCCATAACCAGGCAATCTTCCCAGGCATCACGGTGCTTGATGTAGCTGTACTTGCGCAGCAGTCCTTCCCGCNTGAANCCCAGCCTTTCCAGGAGCTTGATGCTGGCTTCGTTTTCTGGAAAGCAGGAGGCCTGAATCCGGTGCATCTCGATCTCGTTGAACCCAAAGGGAACCACTGCCCTCAGCGCCTCAAACATGATCCCCNTNTGCCAATAATCCATGGACAGCTCGTAGCCCAGCTCCGCCCGGGAGAAGTGATCGAAGTCGCTAAAGCCGACTGTGCCGATNACCCTGTCACTGGGCTTTAGCGTGATGCCCCAGCGGATAGACTGTTCTTCGCGGTAACCTGTCTTGAAAAACCGCACAAAACCCCTTCCTTCCGCCACAGTCCGGGGCCACCAATCATAGTATTTGGCCAATTCTGGAGTGAAATAGCTCTGAATATCGGGACCGTCCTCATAGCGCAGCTGACGCAGGATTAGCCTTTCTGTTTCCAGCACTGGAAATTCTGTGAAGAAGGACATACCGCAACCAATCCACCTTGTTATCCTGTTGTCAGCAGTAGTTTAGCACATTTGGGGTAAAAGAGAATCCACCCGGGCGGATGGATTCGTAAAATATCTGTTTATCCTTCAGGCGGAAAAGGCGGAGGCGGCGCTTCCACCAAAGCGGCGATGTGCTGGCAAGGAATTGCCACTCTCTGCCAACCATCCAGATCGGCCACTGGACGCCGGAGAACAAGATAGGTCTCCTGCACCTGCCTAAGCTGCCACTGTGTATTCATGAGAAACTGATCGTCGTTGGTGAGCAGAACAAACACCCAGCGATTGATGAAGTTGGCCCAAGCCTCTGGGCATCTACANCATAGATTTCTCACACCCATGCTCATCCCTCCTTTGCCTCACTATATGAGCTGAACAGCTGAGGGGGCATGGTACTCCAGCGCTAATTGCCAACGTGAGAGGAGAGGCTGCCGGCGGTTAGAAGTAAATCAGGAACAAGACGCTGTGGCATCAACGCTTCCAGGCAGTACTATGCACTAACAAGCGCGACGGGAGGCACTGTCATGGCAGAGCAAACATGCATTGGCCTGCTCACCCCCTTTTTTCAGCCCATCACGGCCTATGAAAGAGCCGCAGCCAGTCTCGGTGTGGAACTGGCGGTGGTCACCCCTGCCAGAATTGACTGGCAGGCCGAACAAGTGGAAGCCCTGGTGTGGTCTGGCGCCGACTGGCAGACGAAGACCGTGGATCTACCCAGGGCCTTTTACAACCGCTTCTACGGACCCAAACCTAAGGTGGTCAACCGCCTGGAACTGCTGGTGGGAAAAGACAAGGTCTTCAACCACATCACCCATTTTGACAAACTGGATGTCCATCGGGCCTTGCTCCAATCCCAACTCCAGCGCCATCTCCCCGCGGCTGATGCTGGAGGTCCAAAGCAGGCTCTGCAGTTCCTTGAAACCTGGAAACAGATCATCGTTAAGCCAAGAAGAGGGCGTTTGGGCTTGGATATTTTCTTGATCAGACAGAAGGGCAAGAGGATCTTCCTGCATCACGGAACGAAATCACCAGTCACGTCCTTCCCTTCCGCTGCGGATCTGTCCGTTTGGCTGGAGGAAAACGCGGGCGAGGACTTCCTTGTCCAGCAGTTTGTTCCCCTGGCGAAAGTGGGCGGCAGGATCTTTGACGTACGTATCCTGGTACAGAAGGATCAAACCGGCACCTGGCAGGCCTCAGGCGCCCTCAGCCGTTTGGCCCTGAGCTATTCCTACGTTACCAATGTCAGCCACGCCATCCTGCCGGCGGCCAAGGTCCTCAAGGAAGCGTTCCCGGGCAGGAGCCTCCTCCCCAAGCTAGAAGCCATTAGCCTTACCGCCGCGAACCTTACTGAGCAGGCCCTAGGGTCCCTGGGAGAAATCAGCGTTGATTTTGGCCTGGATGGCCATGGGAACATCTGGATTATGGAGTTAAATGGAAAGCCCATGAAAAGCCTATTTCTGGTATTGGGAAATGCGCGACTTGTGAAAACAGTCTACCAGCGACCCCTGAGCTACGCTTTGCATCTGCATTCGCCCAGTTCATGAAGGGATTTCGCAGCTGGAATTGGAGTGCGATGGATCACAAATCAACACTTTCTTTGCAGGATTTTAGCCTTTTATCTCTAAATTATAACCGTGGTGTCTGTGGAATTAGCGAGTCAAGGAGCTTTTAAGGAAGGATATTTGCGTCGAACGTGGAATTACATTCGCAAGCTGTACCTGGACTAAGTAACAGAATCGTACGGTCCGGAAAAGAACCAAGGGGGTGATCGCTGATATATAGTGTCGGCGACTGAGGGAATCGTGTTTATTCATTATTTTTGAGAAGGAAGGTGACCTGTATTGTTCAACCGTAAGACAACCTTCGCGTTGTTAGCGATTGCATTAGTGCTGGTCTTCTCCTTCGGTGTCCTTGCCGAGGAGAAGAGAATGGGAACATGGGTAGACGAAGTAGTCATCGTAGAAGAGCCCAACATCACCACAGCAATTTCGCGTCTGCAGGCTGGTGACCTGGACATCTACGCTTCCGCGGAGTCCCAGGCTGTGTCCTTCGCGACAATCCAGGAAGATCCCAATTTGGACTACTACACAACCTTTGGTTCCTACAGCGAACTTACCTTTAACCCTGTGCCTGTGTTCAACGATGGGCGCCTGAACCCCTTCGGCATCCGCAAAGTGCGCGAGGCCATGAACAAGCTCATCGACAGGGACTACATTGCGCAGGAGCTGTACGGCGGCTTGGCTCTGCCCAAGACAATCATGCTCAACAACGCATATGTTGACTACTCCCGCGTTGTGGAAACCGCTCGTTTCCTCGAGTTCAAGTATGCCTATGACTTTGAGGAAGCCAAGACCATCATCGCCAGCGAGCTNATGGATGCAGGTGCCAAGTTGGTAGACGGCATCTGGCATTGGGACGGCGAGCCAATCGAGATTCTCATCCTGGCCCGTGCCGAAGACGAGCGCAAACTGGTTGGTGACTATGTAGGGGAGCAGCTGTCGAAGGTCGGCTTCGTCGTCACTGTTGACTATCGTACCAGCGCCGAAGCATCCCCCATTTGGATGTCGGGCGACCCCGCCAATGGTCAGTGGCACATCTACACCGGCGGCTGGGTAGCAGGGGAAGTATACCGTGACCAAGGACACATCTTCGAGCAGATGTTCTCCAGAAGGGGAATGGCTTCTCCTCTGTGGCTGGCCATGGATCCCATCCCCGAACTGGACGACCTGTGTACAATTCTGTACAACAAGAAGTTCACCACCATGGAAGAGCGCAACCAGCTGTTCTCCCGTGCGCTGGAGCTTTCGTTGGAAGACTCTCCACGCATCTACACCGTGGACCAGATTTCCTACATTGCACGCCGTGCTGAGATCTCTGTAGCATCTGACCTGGCCCAGGGTATCGGCAGTACGCCTCTCTGGCCCAGCACCCTGCGCCGCGGGGACGAGATCGGCGGCCGCGTAACCATGGCCACTCCCCAAGTGCTGGTTGAGCCTTGGAACCCCATCGCCGGTTCCAACTGGGCAGTAGACCAGCTGGCCATTAGGGCTACCTTCGACCGTGGCTTCATCTCCAACCCCTACACCGGCAGCCGTATGCCCCACAGGGTTGAGCGCATGGAAGTCACCGTGCAAGAAGGACTGCCTGTGGCCAAGTCCCCAGACTCCGATTGGGTAACCCTGGAGTTTGCAGAGGAAATCGTAGTGCCTGGCGATGCTTGGCTGTACTGGGATCCCGACCTCGGCCGCTACATCACCGTGGCTGAGAAGTATCCCGAAGGCTTGACTGCNCCCAGGAAGACTGTTGTCTACTACCGTGAGGACCTGTATGACGCAGTAACCTGGCATGACGGCAGCAACTGGCACATCCTTGACTTCTTGCTGGCTTCGGTTCTCGGCTGGGATCGCGGCTATGAAGGCAGCGCGATCTATGATGAATCTGCAGCCATCAACCTGGCCATCGACCAAGAGAATGCACGCGGCTTCAGAATCCTCTCCATCGATCCATTTGTGTACGAGGCTTATGCTCTCAGTTGGTACATCGATGCTGAGTTGAACACAGCCGACCCGTTCGGTATTCTCTACAACTACGGTACTGCTCCGTGGCACACCTTGGCTCTGGGCGTTCTGGCCGAGATCAATGGGGACCTAGCCTTCAGCTCCAACAAAGCTAAGGAACTGGGTATCGAGCAGCTCGGCTACAACACCGGTCCAAGCATTCCCGTCCTGGCCAAGTGGCTCGACTATGCGATTGAGAACAACTACCTGCCTTGGGCTGACTTCTTAGGTCAGTTCATCACCGAGGAAGAGATCGCAGAGCGNTACGCCAACCTCAAGGCTTGGTATGAAGAGAAAGAACACTTCTGGCTGGGTACCGGACCTATGTATCTGGAGCGTGCTTATCCAGTTGAGAGAATGGTCCACCTGAAGCGGTACGAGAACTACTCCGAACCTGCTGATAAATGGGCTATCTTCGACGAACCACGCATCGCAGAAGTTGACGTAACTGGCGGCAACAGGGTACGCGCTGGCAGCGAGATCAGATTCGAAGTAGAGGTCACCTTCAAGGGCGAGCCCTATCCGTTAGAGCTGATCCAGGAAGTGAAGTACATCGTACTGGATGCAACCGGCTCTGTGGCTTACAGCGGCTATGCCGAAGGAATTGCTGACGGTCTCTTTGAGATTGTCCTGACCGCTGAAGACACTGCTCAACTGCCAATTGGTTCCAACACTCTGGAAACCATCGTTCTCCCGACTCCAGTTGCAGCAGCTAGCTTCGGCTCACACACCTTTGTGACCCTGCCGTAAGCAGAGGGATCCAATTACCCTCGACTTGAGCGGAGGGCGTGCAGTCCACGCCCTCCCTTTTTCAGTTTAGATGGATACCGGGAGGTAAATGACATGCTTAATATTGGAACTACACAAGCAGCACCTGCCGCTGCACGCAGCCGGATCCGCGATAGTGTCAGCCGCGTTTTCAAGTACACCGCGGTGCGGGGTATCACCCTGCTTGTCACCGTGGTGATCGCTGTTTATTTGACCATCTTAATAGCCAATGGTGGCGGCTACGTGGACGAAATGCGCAAGGGCCAGATTAGGGAGCAGGTTGCCCTGGAAATGAGTTCCAATCCAGAAATGGCTCTTCTCACCATCCAGCAGCGCAGAGAACTGGAAAACTCGCTGGTCGAAAGCCGCATCAAGCGGGCGGGGCTGGATCGTCCCTTCTTCGTAAGAAGCTTTGAATACCTCTGGGACGGTCTCACCTTGAACCTAGGCCGGGCCGAATACCTGGTCAGCGACAGCGGATCCAGACAAGTACGCAATATCTTAGGCGAACGCTTGGCGCCCACCCTGCTGCTCATGGCCAGTGGCCAGCTGCTGCTCTTTTTCAGTGGGATGTCCATTGCCCTGTTTCTATCGAGGCGCTACGGGAGCCTGCTGGATAGGATAGTCATTGCTCTGGCACCCACCAGTACGGCACCTGCTTGGTTTTACGGCATTTTCCTCATCTTAATCTTCGCTGGCTTGTTGGGCTGGCTGCCCTTTAGCGGCATGATCGATGCACCACCACCGCAAGGATTTCTCCCGCGGACCCTAAGTATTCTCAAACACATGATCCTGCCTGTAGGCGCCTTGATCGTATCCAGCATCTTCCCCATGGCCTACTCATGGCGCACCTTCTTCCTNATCTACTCCAGTGANGATTATGTGGAGATGGCCAAGGCAAAAGGCTTGTCGGATCGCCAAATCGAACGCCGTTACGTGCTGCGCCCCACCCTTCCCACCATCGTGACCAGTTTCGCCTTAACCCTGATCACTTTGTGGGTGGGAGCCATCGTTTTGGAGACCGTCTTTGCCTGGCCTGGCATAGGCCGCTTAACGCAGCAGGCCATTAACATGTTTGACACACCCGTGATTGTGGCCACCACAGTGATTTATGCCTATCTGTTGGCCCTAACCCTATTCTTACTGGACATCATCTACTCCTTAGTTGATCCACGGGTGAAATTAGGTGGAGGTGGAACCAGATCATGAAAAACCTCTGGACTCAGATCAAAAGCTATCCATCGGCCGTAGCCGGGCTGGCCATGATTTTGCTGCTGGTTGTTCTGGCCGTCTATGCAGTAGTAACTATCCCCTACGATCAAGCAGTTGCGCTCTGGAAGGGTGGAGACAACGTGTGGCTGGAAACGCCGCGTAACGCCCGTCCAGCTTGGTTCAACTTCTTCTATCGGGAGAAAAAGCCTGTAACCATCGTGCGTAGGACCACTGACGAGGACGCCACCAAAACCAACATCGACTTGGGCGGCGGAGTGATCCTTTCAGACATGGTGTTGGAATTTGATTTCAACTACGATGATTTCCCCACGGAACTGGCCATCTTTTTCACCTCGAAGTATCAGGCGGCCCGCCCCAATGTGACCGTTAACTGGGTCACCCCTGACGGCCGGGAAATTCCCTTGGGCGAGATGACCATCCGGGCCAGCGAGTCTTTCCGTATCTCCCAAGACAGCAGATTAGTGCGCAGACTGGGCGGGCGCAATCCAGAGGTGGGCTTGTTTGCGGATCCCGACAACCCCAGCAAGCCTTTGAAGGGCACCTACCGCCTGGTGGTGGAAGGCCTTATGTTTGAGGAAGGTTCCGATGTGGACGCGTCTTTGGTGGTTTACGGCCAGCTCCACGGACTGGCAGGCACTGACCACCTGCGCCGGGACATCATGGTAGCCCTGCTTTGGGGTGCACCAGTGGCCCTTGCCTTCGGGTTGGTGGCCGCGGTTGGTTCCTCCATTGCCACCATGACCCTGGCAGCTGCCTCCGTGTGGTTTGGAGGCTGGGTAGACTGGCTGATCCGGAGGATTAACGAAATCGTCATGATCCTCCCTCTCCTGCCCATCCTGATCATGGTAGGCTTGTTCTACTCCCGCAGCATTTGGGTCGTCTTGGGCGTTGTCATCCTGCTGGGTATCTTTGGCTCGAGTATCCTTACGTACCGCTCCATGTTCCTGCAGGTAAAGCAATCTGGCTACATCGAAGCAGCCCGGGCCTACGGGGCCGGCAGCGGCAGGATTATCTTCCGCTACATGATCCCCAAGATTCTCCCCGTGCTGATTCCCGGCTTCGTGACGCAGGTACCGTCCTTCGTGTTCCTGGAGGCCACCTTGTCCGTGCTGGGCTTGGGTGATCCGGTGCTGCCCACCTGGGGTAAGCTGCTCCACGACGCCCAGAACAACGGTGCGCTGTTTAACGGGCACTTTTACTGGGTTCTCGAACCTGCAATTCTGTTAGTTATTGCTGGGTTTGGCTTTGCAATGCTCGGCTTCGCGCTCGACCGCATATTCAACCCACGCCTGAGGGGGTTATAGACTATGAGTAAGGTACTACTTGATGTAAAGAACTTAAAACTGTATTTCCGCACCAGGCTCGGCCCTGTGCAGGCTGTGGATGATGTCAGCTTCCAGCTGCGGGAGGGTCGTACCCTGGCGGTGGTAGGTGAGTCGGGCTGCGGCAAGACTTCACTGGCTAAGGCCATTCTCCGCCTGCTGCCCAGGAACATCCACACCTACTCCGGCTCCATCGTTTTCGACGGCGTGGATATCATGAAGTTCGACGACGAGAGATTTCGCCAGGAGATCCGCTGGACCAAGATTGCCATGGTGCCCCAGGCATCCATGAACTCCCTCAATCCTGTACTGCGCATTGAGGATCAGCTGGCCGAACCCCTCTTGATCCATGAGAAACTCACTAGGCAGCAGGCTGCTGCCCGGGTCGCCGAGGTGTTTAAGATCGTGGGTCTGCCCACGGACTTCCTCTCCCGCTACCCCTTTGAGTTGAGCGGCGGTATGCGGCAGAGGGCAACCATCGCCATGGCCCTGGCCTCCAATCCGAAACTGGTGGTGCTGGATGAGCCCTCCTCCGCTNTGGACCTGCTCACCCAGGCCAACCTGATGAACGTACTNAAGAAGATTAAGCAGGAAACCAATACNACCTTTATTCTCATCACCCACGACATCGGAACAGCCAGCGAACTGGCTGATGAAGTTGCCGTGATGTATGCCGGCGAGATGATTGAGTACGCCTCTGCGGAGTACTTCTACACCGATGCTCACCATCCTTACTCGCAGAAACTCATGGCCAGCGTGCCCACACTGCGAGAAGACAAGGAATTAGGCTTCATTCCGGGCCAGCCCCCGTCGCTGATCAAGCCGCCCACCGGCTGCCGCTTTGCCGCACGGTGCGAAAGGCGCTTTGAGAAGTGTTCTGAACACCCCAACATCACGCACATGGGCGACGGTTCCACGGTGCAGTGCTGGCTACACGACAAGACGGGAGAGGTGAAGCATGCCTAAGACAGCTGTTAAGAAAGGACAAGAAAAACAACCAGTCCTCCGGGTGGAAGACCTGCACACTTGGTTTGAAGTACGCCGCATGGGCTTCTTTAAAGTAGGAGATGTGCGGGCCCTGGACGGAGTAACCTTCGACCTACACGCCGGGGAAACCATTTCCATCGTGGGCGAAAGCGGCTGCGGAAAGAGTACCCTGGCCAAAACCATTTTGGGTATCCACAGCCCCACCAAGGGTAAGATCTACTTTGAAGGCCGCGATCTGAGCACCCTAGACAAACAGGGATGGAAGGAGTACCGCTCCAACATCGGTTACATCCAGCAGGATCCCTATGGCGCCCTCCCCACCTTCATGAATGTGAAGCGCATTTTGGAAGAGCCCATGAAGATCAACGGGATCACCGATAAGGCCGAGCGGGCCAGGAGAATCCGCCAGGTTCTGGAAGAAGTGAAGCTGGCTCCCATCGAAGACTTTCTGCCTAAGTTCCCCCACATGCTCAGTGGCGGACAGCAGCAGCGTCTGGTCATCGCCAGGGCCATGATTCTGGAACCCAAATTGCTCATCGCNGACGAACCAGTTTCCATGCTCGATGCCTCGGTGCGCATTGAGATCCTGCAGCTCCTGCAGGGACTGCAGAGGAAGCACAACTTGGCCATCATCTACATTACGCACGANCTGTCCACGGTTCGTTACTTCTCCGAGCGCATCTTCGCCATGTACGGCGCCAAGATCATCGAGAAGTCATCGACCCAGGCCCTGCTCAAGGAAGCTCTGCATCCCTACACGCAGGCACTGTTTGAGGCCACCTCCGATCCGGATGTGGAGAACCTCAAGACCTTTAAGGACGTGCCCACTGGTGAGCCGCCCAGTTTGATGAACCCACCTGCGGGCTGCCGCTTCCATCCCCGCTGCCGCCAGATGATCAAAGGACTGTGCGATCAGCAAATCCCGCCTGAGTTCCTAGTGCGGGACGAACATTCAGCAGCCTGCTGGCTGTATAAGGACTATCCGGAGCATGCTGCGGGCTAAGCGTCAGATGCTCCTTGGGGGCATCCTGCTGGTAGTGGGATGGCTGGTCCTCTTCCTCATTGTGCTTGAGGTGATTCCCTCCTCCATTTGGCTGAACATGCTGATGTACTCGGCGACAGTGGTTGGTTTCATCCTGGGCATGGTGGGCGCGATGACCCAAGTCCGGATCAACATCCACAAACATCGTCAAGAACGCCAATATGATGAATACGACGAGTACGATGAGTATGACCAATGACGTGAGCCGTGTCTTTTAAGACACGGCTCAGTTTTTTTGGCTCTGTGCAAGCCTTTCTTAAACGCCTCTGAAGCGTGAAATCTGCTCCTGCAGCTGCGCGGCCAAGGTCGCCAGCCTTTCCGAGTTATCCGCAATGGCATTGACCACAGCCGACTGCTCTTGGGTGGCCGCGGCGATTTGCTCGCTGCCCGCCCCCACGTCTTCCGCGGCTCTGGCGATTTCCCCCACCTGCCTGGCCACTTCCTGGAATGTAGTGGAAATGCCTGCAAAGGTGGTCCCGGTGAGTTCGATCTGCTCCGCCACCTCTTCTACGCTGCCATCCGCTTTGCCCATCCTCTCCATGGTTTCCGCGGTGCCCTTCAAGATCTCCTGAATCAACTGGGCGATCTGCCCCGTAGCCGCTTGCGACTGTTCGGCTAGTTTGCGCACTTCATCGGCCACCACGGCGAAGCCCCGGCCATTCTCGCCGGCCCTGGCCGCCTCGATGGCGGCGTTGAGGGCCAAGAGATTGGTCTGTTCGCTGATTTCACTGATCAGCTCCACGATGGCGCTGATCTGCCTAGAACGTTCCGCCAGGCTGTTTACTGCAGCGGTGAGGTGCTGCACGTCCTCCCTGGCGCTGGCTACACCGCCCACCGCGGCTCTGAGCACATCCAGCCCCCGCTCCAGTTCGTCCATGGCGTGATCGGCGTGGCCGCGCATGTTTTCCGCATTCTCCGCCATGGTCACGGACGTACCTGAGAACTCGTTGGCTGTACTGGCCACCTCCGTGACGGCGGCTCCCGTTTCCACCGCCATGGAGGAAAGGCTCTGGGAAAGGGCATTGACACCCTCACTGCTTTCCTGAATTCCCTTAACCAGGCGTCGCAGGTTCTCAGCCATCTCACCTAGGGAGTCAGACAAATCGCCGATCTCGTCTCGGGATTTGATGTGCCAGCTCACGCCCAGGTCCCCTTCCCCCACCTGCCGCGCCGCGTCCTTGAGCACGGTCAGAGGCCGGGTTATGCTTCGGGTAACCACAACGGCGCTGGCCAGGCTCAACACGGTACCCGCCGCGGCAATAATGAGCACCTGCTGGATGATGGAGGCAATCAGGCTCCGCACTTCTTCACCTAAGCCCCGCACATCACTCTCCAGCTCTCCCCGGACTCGGGCCAGGACGGTCCGGATCTGGGCAAGGCTGGGCTCAGTCACGCTTTGGTACACCTGTTCAGCCCCGCGTACGTCCCCCTGTTCCAACCGGCCCTTGATTGTTCCCGCAGATGTATGCAGCTGTTCGTGGAACTCCAGGAGCTGTTCCAACTCCCCGGCTAAAGCAGGATACTGCTCCCCCAGCCAGTGGAACTCACCGCTGTTCAGCCACTGCCCCAAATTGCACTGGGTGGGATCCAGTTCAAGGGCAAAGCCCTGGGCTGACTGGCGGACGAGGTAGTTTTGGAGCTGATTTGCCCAGTGCAGGTGCTCGATTTCCCTCTGCAGCAGGGAGCTGTGCAGCCCCTCCCAGGCTTCCGACCGCTCCCATCTATCCCTGATGGCTGTACTTCCGAAAATGCTCACCAGGTTCGTCACGACTACGACCAAGATCAGAACGAGAAACCCCAACCCCAACTTCTTCCCGATGGACAATTTGAGCAATACTCAGCCCCCCTACTGCTAATTGAAAACATTACTACTAAAAGGATTCGCCCAGGTTCTGGTAACTCCTTCACCTGGGCGTCCAAATCAACAAGTTAATTTCATCACTAGTCCCTCTTAGGGGAAAAGATCAAAGCCAATGTTCACGCCCAGCCTGAAACTGGGGCTGAACGCGCTGGTGGTGGGAAACACGGCATCCACCACCGCCTCCACGGGAATCGCCATCCGGTTGGAAGTGCGGTACTGAGTACCGATGGTGAAGCGGAGGATGAAGCCTTTCTGGGCCTCCATATCATCCAGTGGCGTCACATAACCTACCCCGGTACCCAGGTATCCCCCGCTGGAGCGCTGCACGCCGCTGAAGGAAACCAAAAGCTCACGGGACGGATCGAAGTCCAGATCAATGGTCATGAGCCCGTTGGTGAGCATGGAGCTGAAAAAGGAAGAAATGAGCCCCAAGGGGTTCGAACTGTCGGAGGGAATGGCCTCGGGCGCCAAATCAGGCGCCGCACTCTGGGCTCCCTTCTGATCCACGGTGGGTCAGCCTCAAGCCGATGCGCACGGGAAAACGCTTTTCACCCCGGGGAGTGAGCAGACTGCCCACCCGCACGCCAAAGGTTGGCGGCATGACAGTTACCTGCGCGACCGCAGGGGAGCCGGAGCGTGTCCCTTTGGTGATGGCCCGCACCGTAACATTAGCCGTGCCGGGCTGCAGACCGGTGACTACACCCTTTTCATCCACGGAAACTTTAGATTCATCGCTGGATAAAAAGAGGAACTCAGGATTGGCCACGGGCCTGCCCAGAGCATCCAGGGCATAGACGGTGAGCTCCTTGGACTGCCCCAAATTGAGGCGCACCTGCGCGGGCACCACAAAGACCTGTTCCACGGCGCGCTCGATCACCTGCACATCCGGGGGAAACAGATCGTTGAGCAGACCGTCCACTAGATTAGGCGCATCCTGGATCCTGGAGGCGCTGGCCAGGGACGATCCCACCAGCACCGGCTGATCACCCTGCAGCTCAAAGCGCTGCACTCCCACCACCGCCGTGCTTTGCAGGAGCGTGAGGGAGCCGGTGATCACCTGATCAGCCAGATCCGCCAGGAGGATGGCCCGGGCCCGATCCCAGGCGGAGGCGTGGGAGGCAAACCCTAGAGCGTCCAGTTCCTCCCGGAGGGACACGCTGTCCTGTACTTGGAACTCACCAAACTGTACCAACCGTGCCGCAATACCCTGGGACATGATCCGCGACAGACTGAGCAGATCTCCCTGGGCCACGCTGCGGGGGTCGATGTAGTTGCCTTGATCATCCAGGGCCAAAAAATCCAGGACCAGCACCCGCTTGCTGGCGGCACCCGNCTGCGCGGCCAGGAGCAAAATCAGCAAAAGTATAAGTGCAAATCTCCATCTTGATTTCAGTGCCATTCTCTCCTTCCTATCAGCGCGCACCCCCTCCTCCACCGCCGAAGCCTCCTCCGCCCCCGGCGGAGAAGCCTCCACTGCCGCCAGTCCCCTGGGGCAGGATCACACTGTTGATGGACCGATCGACGGTTTGGGTCATGCGGCTTACAGTATTAACTCCTGTCCAGTGATAATACACAAACCAAGGATAGCCGAACCGATACTCACCCGCCTGGAGGGAGGGGAACTGCACTTCCAGCTGCTTCAGCATCTGATCAGCCACGCCCAAAGTGACCGCATAGGGCAGGAACTCTTCCCAGATGCCCAGTTTGCCCACACGGGCCTGATCTACCCTGGAAAACTCCTTCAGGTAGCGGCGGAAGGCAACCCACTTGGTGTACTGATCGTGGCCGTAGGCAGATCGGCGGTTGGAGGCGGCGGCAGCCGCAATCACTGCAGCCATGCCCATGACCACGCAGACGCCCAGGGTGAGGAACAACTCCAAAACGCCCACGGGAATGGCTAGCAGGAGCAAGAGCAGGGCGGGGAGGAACAGGATGCCAGCCCGCTTGTTCCCCACCTCGTCAAAGAAACCGTGCTGCTGGGCGGCCTTCTCCACCTCCTTCCCCACTGCTTCCAGAAGGAGGCAAAGCGTTTGGCATGCTTCTTGGCAAAGTCCTGCAGCTCGGCGAGGGTCACTTCCCCGTGGTTAATATCTTCGAAGAGCAGCTGCAGAATCTGGGCTTCGTAGGGGCGCAGTTTCTTCAGTTCTTGCCCTGAAACTTCCCTCTGCCTGATCTTATATTCACCCTCGCGCCCTTTGCCCTGCGGGCCCGTTATTTCTTCGATGCTGAGATAACCGCGGCGGGCCAGATCAAAGAGGGTGGCTGTGAAATCCTGGGTCTGCACTGTACGCCGGTACAAAATGGCTAGTTCAGCAGGGGGGTAATCCCCGGGCAGCTGTTTGTAATAGCGGTCTGCATAGCCCCGTGGGGACTTCAGGAAGTTGCGCCAGATGTAAGCCATGAACAGCAGGGACAAAAGCAGCATCCCAGCGGCAATATAGGGGTCCAAAGCCCTGCGCTGGGCAGCCCGCTGCTCCCGTGCCTCCCTGGCCTGCTCTTCCCCTAAAATGCGCTCCAGACCGTTTTCATTGGTGTACCTGGTTCCCAAGGGCACTAGGGCGTTGGGGAACACCACACGCCCCTCCACAAAGGTGTTGGCTGGCAGCTGATCCACTTCCCAGATAATCCTGGTGGGCGATTCCACAATCACTCGGCCGTGCCGCGGACCGTAGCCCCAAGCACCCACCTGATCCTCCGCGGCGCCATGGGGCAGACTGAGCACCACCCGCACCCGCTCCCGGGGCAGATCCCAGCCGCTCCCCACAAACTGGTAGTAGAACTCGGCCACATCGTTGTGCTTTAAGATGGCATTGTGCAGTGTGTAGCTCACTTGGAACTCCCGCACTTCATCGGTGGCGCTGAAGCTCCAGTCCACCAGCAGCTCATCCCTGCTCTCCTTGACGAAGTACGTCCCAGGTGCCCCTGGGGTTTCCCCGGGAATCAACTGGTAAGCATAGCCTCCCTCGGAGACTACCACATCCTTGATTTCGATGCCCCGGGAAGTGTCGAAGGACTGGTACATGCCCGAATATGTACCATTGAACCTTACCGTATGCGTTTCCGTGATGCGCACCACGGCATCGGCCCCCACCTGAGCTTCCACGTTAAGCTCCAGCAGCTCGTAGCTGCGGGCGTCAGCAGTGGCAGGAACGAGCAAGCAGCAGACGACTACAAACAAACACAGCCAAGTTCTCACCCAGCGCCCCCCTTTCGGTATGTGCACAGCAGTTATCTTTTTAAGCCTTCGCCAATGGGCCCAGGGATCCTGCCAGAGGAAACAACACCCTAAGCTCATACCTGAAGACATGCTCACTCATATAATAACCCAACTGGCGAGGGAGGTGAAAGCATGCGCAGCAGACAGGAGCAAAGTACCTCTGGCGGCCCCTGCCGCTTTGCGGTGGCCCGCATCACAGGCAGTCCCCACTACCCCGATATCCGTGGCGCCGTGTGGTTTCAAGATGTCCCGGGAGGAACTTTCGTCTCGGTAAAGGTGACCGGCCTGCCTCTTTACCAGCCCGCGCCGCCAGGGGGCGATCCCATCGGGCCCCACGGTTTCCACCTGCACGTCCATGGCGACTGCCGCGTGGGCGATCCCCAGAACCCCTTTCTAGCCGCGGGTGAACACTGGAATCCCTATGATGATCCCCACGGGAACCACGCCGGCGACTTTCCTGTGCTCTTTTCCAACCACGGACTGGGAGAAATGTGCTTTTTTACCGATCGTTTCAAAGTGTGGCAGGTTCTAGGCCGCTCCGTTATCATCCATGAAAACCCAGACGACTTCCGCACCCAGCCCGGCGGAAACTCCGGTAGGAGAATCGCCTGTGGAGTAATTATGCCCTGGCGGCCCCAGGTATGAAAAAACCGCTGGGTGTTTAAGCCCAGCGGTATCCCAATCTAGGGGTAACAGGTCGATCAACCCTTCACCGCTCCGCCCAACAGACCCCGGACGAAATACTGCTGCAGGGAGAAGAAAACGATCAAGGGCACCACCATGGACACGAAGGCCGCGGCGGTAAGCAAGTGCCAATCCTGCCCAAAAGAGCCAACCAAGCTGGACAGGCGCATGGTTAACGGTGCCACCGATTCATGTCCGCCCAGGTAGATTAAGGCCACCAGCAGATCGTTCCAGACAAACAGGAACTGGAAGATGACCAGCGAAGCCAGCGCCGGCACCGATAAGGGTATGGCCAGGCGGATAAAGGTGGTCCACAGCGAAGCGCCGTCGATATGGGCCGCTTCAAACAACTCATCGGGGAGCCCCTGGAAGAAGCTGTGCAGCATGAAAATGGCAAAGGGCAGCCCGTAACCGGTGTGCACCAGCCACAGCCCCACAAAGGTTCCCGAGAGGCTGAGTTTGTTGTACAGCCTGAGCACGGGGATAAAGGTCATCTGGGTGGGTACCACCAGCATAAAGACGATGAGCGCATAGAAGAAGCCGCGGCCCTTGAAATGCAGTTTGGACAGGCCGAAGGCCGCCAGCGCCGCCAGGAACACGGGAATGACGGTACCGCCCAGGGTAATAATGAAGCTGTTGCGGAAAGCGGTGGACATACCTCCCGAGGAGAGCACCGCTTTGTAGTTCTCCACCGTGTACTGGGTGAACTTAAGGGGACTGGTGAGCACAGTCCACCAACCGGAATAGACCACATCACTGGCGGGGCGGAAGGAAGTGATCAAAAGGCCCACGGTGGGCACGATCCAAAGCAGCATGGATACGAGCACGACAAGGTTAATCACGATCTTCGGCATCTTGTTCTTGAGCTTCTGCCTTGTCACCTTGATCCCTCCCCCTTCAGCTTCTGACGGACGTTGGCGTACATGATGGGGATAATCATCATGAACAGCACCACCGCGATGGCACTGGCCCTACCCGTATTGGCAAACTGGAACATCTCTTTAAACATGCGGTTGGCAATAACTTCGGTGCCGAAATTGCCGTTGGTCATCACGTAGATGATATCAAAGATCTTAAGCACATTCACCAGCATGGTGGTGGTGACCATGGTCAGGGCCGGCCGCATCTCAGGAACGATGATGTGCCTGAACACCTGCCAGTCGTTGGCGCCATCCACCTGCCCGGCTTCCATGAGTTCCTTGGGGATCCCTTTGTAGGCGGCGGACAGGATAACCATGCAGTAACCGGTCCAGATCCATAAACCAACCACAATCAAGGCCAGGTTGTTGATGGGGTTTTCCAGCAGCCAACCCTTGGGTTCCAAGGCCCAAGACAGTCACAATCTGGTTTAGAAGTCCAATTTGCTCTGCACCAGCGGGTCTGTAGGCGTAGATGAATTTCCAAACCACACCGGCACCCACAAAGGAAACGGCCATGGGCATGAAGATAATGGATTTGGCCAGCCGCTCATACCTGACCCGATCCACTAAAATGGCAAAGAGCAGGCCCAAACCCACCGTGCCCGCTGTGAACACCACCAACCAGAGCAGGTTGTTCTTAAAGGCCCGCAGCATGGTCTGGGATGTGAATACGTATTTGTAATTGGCTAAACCCACAAACGATTCCGAACGCCGATCCAAGAAGCTGAGGTAGATTGTCTGCAGAGCCGGGTACACCTGGTANACCAGGAGGAACAGCACCGCGGGACCGACGTACAGAAGCGGAGTGAGGGCATTCGTCTTCCGCTTCACCAACTTCACCCCTTCTCCCTAGGCTGGGAAAGAAGGCGCGCCCAAAGGGTAGGGCGCGCCGCAGTTCACCTTACATTCTCCGCGCTTTTAGTAGCTCTCCTCGGCTACAGAATCAATGTATTCAAGCACGTCATCCAGGTCTTCGCCGCCCACATACATGAGCATGCCTTCCCAGAAAGCACCGGAGCCAACGGCTGCGGGCATGGAGTCAGAACCATCAAAGCGGAACACATCCGCACTGTTCAACANCTCAGCCATCTCGCGGGTCAGATCATCGGGATAGGCCGCGGGATCGATCTTGTTGTTGGTACCGAGTTTACCCAGCCTGTTCACCCAAATCTCTTGGGCTTCAGCACTGGCCAGGAAGTTCATGAACTCCGCAGCTTCTGGGTTGTCTCTGAACTGAGCGATCATATCGCCGGCACCCAGCATGGGATTGCCATGCTCAGGCTTGATCATGGGAAATCCGAAGAAGGATACATCCTCACCGATTTTCACATCCGGATTGGCATCCGTGATGAAGCTGGTGATGAAGCTGGCCTGGCGGTGCATCATGGCCCGCGGCGGATCGGTGAACAGTTCGCTCACGGAGTCGCCGAAGTTCGTGGCCAAAACCGTAGTGGGTCCGCCATAGACGTAGTCACTGTTCCGGGCGATCTTGCCGAAGATCTCAAAGGCTTCCTTNACNCTGGGATCNGTCCAGTGGATTTCGTGGTTGACCCACTGATCATAGACCTCAGGCCCAGCGGTGCGCAGCATAATGTCTTCGATCCAGTCCGTTGCCGGCCAGCCGCTGGCGGCACCAGACTCGAGCCCGATGGCCCAGGGGGTATCCCCGTTGGCCACCATCTGATCCATGAGGGCCTCCATTTCCTCCCAAGTGGTTGGAATGTTGTAACCCTTGGCGGCAAACTGATCCGGGCGGTACCAAACCAGGCTCTTGATGTCGGCGGCAAAGGTCAGGGCGTAAAAGCCGTCTTTGTAAGTACCCAGCTCAATCCAGGCGTCATTGATGTCTTCCGCCAGGAGCTTGGCATCAAGCACCTTGTTCAGGTCAACCAGGGCGCCCTGGTCAACATACTCCTTCATGGCGCCTGGTCCAGGGATTGCAGCCACATCCGGGGGATTACCAGCGGCAATCCGGGTTTGCAGCAGTGTGGGCAGATCACGGGTACCTTCAAACTGGACTTTGATGCCGGTCTTTGCAGTAAAGGCAGCCATCACTTCCTGGAAGGCCTCCAATTCCTGGCCACCCCATACTCCCATCATGGTGACAACCCTCTCCTGCGCCAATGCGCCCAGGGCAAGGGAGAACACCAATAAGAGACTGAAGACCGCGACTATGCTTCTCTTCACTTCTGAACCCTCCTCAGAGTTGTAATGTAACCGGTTGCATTTTGTCCTACAAAAACAACCGCCTTTCTTTAATTTGATGGACGGAGAAGTAAATCCTCTTTTTCCGTCCCCTTTTTTCACATTTTCCTGCGCCTTTTTTTAAGCCCCCCTAAAATAGCAGCAGTCCAAGGGGTACGAGAATAAAGCTTAAGATGGTGGGAATTACTACACCCGCTGCAGCCAGATCCTCGTCTCCACCAAAACTGGCAGCCACCAGAGCCGTGGTGGCCAGAGGCGGCATGGCCAGCATCATCACCAAAATCGTGTGGAGCGACTCCGGCAATGAGACGAAGCGAAGCACGAGCAAACCCAGTCCGGGGCTGAGCACAAATCGGTGCAGCAGCACTCCCCAGACCTCCCGTTTGAGGGGCACTCTTCTTTCCACCAGGCTGGCCACTAAGGAGCCGATGATCAGCATGGCCGAACCCACGGTAATATTGGCCACAATCTCCAAACCGCCCAGGACGAACCCTGGCAGACCAATGCCAGCAGCACCGCAGAGCAGGCCCAGGATCAGCCCAAGCATGTTCGGGTTTAAAAGCCTTTTCAGGTTAAAGCGGGGGCCCCTGCGCAAATGGGAGACGCCGTAGCTCCAGTAGAAAAGCCCCGCCCCCAGCTCGAACAAGATGGGATAGATCACAAACTCGGGCCCGAACAGGGCGCCCACAATGGGCACGGGCAGAAAGACGTTGTTCCCGTTCGTGCAGAGGATTTGGAAGGTACCAAAGGTACTTCCCTCGAGGCCAAGCTTTCTTCCGCTGTGGTGGGCTGTGACTGCCAGGAACACCGAGGTACCTAAGCCGAAAAGTGTAAAGATCCAACCCCGCTGCAGGGCGCCTGAGTCCACGTTCTTGTACATGGATACAAAGAGCAGCACTGGAAAGGTAACCTGCACCACCAAGCGGCTCAGCCTGCGGCAGAAATCCAGATCAAGGATGCGCAGGCGGTAGAGCAGAGCACCGAGGGCAATGAGTAGTGCCAACATGAGAAACGGTTCGAAGATTACTATGGCAATCGTCCTCCGCAAAGATGATGCCCTTCTTATTCCCCACCCCCCGGCTCCAGTCCTCCCAGCACCGGCAGGTATTTTACTCCGGGCACCGAATAAATGTAGCATTACCCTGTATCAGAAAAGGAGCGATCTTATGTCGAAATACGAGCGCCTGATCATCTATCCGCTGCTGTTCCTTGCGCTGTTTTCCGCCCTAACAGGTGTGAACATAGTCAACGCCACCCAGCAGGTCCTGGAACGTATCGTGGCCCGGGAAATTGTCGTGGTCAATGACGAGGGACAGGAAGTGGCTGTGCTTAAATATGATGAGCAGAAGCAAAACGCCAGTTTCGAAATGTTCAACAACGACGGCCGCAGAGTAGTGTCGCTCCTATCCTACGCCGACGGCGGGGCGGTGGGCATCTTCAATCAAGAAGGCCATCTCACCGCTGCCATCCAAAATGAAGCCAATGCCGGTGCTTTCCTGCTCTACAACGGAACGAAGGATATGACAAAACTGGTGGCTCTGCGCTCGGGGCTGTATGGAGGCGTGCTGGAGATCAATAACGCCCAAGGCCTGCCCACCGGGATCATGGGCAACAACGCGGCCAACAACGGTTACCTCGGCCTGTTCAAAGGCGAGCTGCTGGGCTTTTTACACCCCCAAATCATGCTCAACGTAACGCAGGAAGGGCCCACCATCGACTTAGCGAAATAGGTTAAGGGGAACAAAAAAAGGTGCATGCAAGCACCTTTTTTCTTATTCACTGACCCTGGAGAAACCTCTCACCAGCGGCCGTNATGGACAGAGTATGAATGGCATTGCCGATGCATAGAGAAGCATAGGGACACTTCGCGCAGTGCGCATCACAATCCTCTAGCCCTTGGCCCTCCGCCAAATACCCTAGGCGNACTAACTGAACAATACCGTCTGCTATCAGCCCCACCGGCCGTTGCAGCTTAGCCGCGAGTTGAGTCTTGGAAATGTAATTCGAGGCGCTGATTTCTACAAGCAGCTCCTTCAACATGATACCGCCTCCTCACCTCTAGCCCACGCCCAGCAGCCTGCCGACTTGGAACACCAAGACAGCACCTAGCCAGCCAATACCAAAGGAATAGNTGGCAGAAAACAGAGCCCACTTCGCCGAGCCCGTCTCCTTGCGAATGGTGGCTAGTGTAGCTACACAGGGTGTATACAACAGGGTCATGATCATAAACGATAATGCGGTTAGGGGGGTGAAGGCGCCTTGCAGGGCGGANATCAGCTCCACTCCCTCTTCCACGCCCGCGTACACCATACCCAAGGTCGCCACCACCGCCTCTTTAGCAGCAATGCCAGAGAAAAGACCAACCGAGGCCTGCCAGTTGCCAAAACCCGCTGGCGCGAAGATGGGAGCAATGAGCGTCCCAATCCTACCCAAGACACTCTCGGAACCGTAGGGCTCCACTCCACCTGGCAGCACGGCCAGCACCCACAGCAAGCTGATCACCAGGAAAATCACGGTTCCAGCCCGAACCAGAAAACCCGCTACGTTGTCCCACATGTTCCGTACGACATTGCGGATCGTTGGTANGCGGTATGGCGGAAGCTCCATCAGGAAATGGGACACTTCCCCTTTGAACAGAGTGTTTCCCAAAATCTTGCCCATGAGCAGGGCCACGAGAATCCCCAGGACATAGAGGGAAAACATGACAACGGCACCGTGAGCTGGGAAGAAGGCAGCAATGAAGGCTAGATAAATCGGGATTTTCGCCCCGCAGGACATGAACGGGTTGATCAGGATGGCAATCATGCGATCCCTTCTGTTCTCCAGGGTTCGGGTGGCCATCACGCCTGGAACATTNCAACCAAAGCCCACAATCAAGGGGACAAACGTTTTACCCTGCAGCCCCACGGACCGCATGGTGTTGTCCATGACATAGGCGGCCCTGGCCATGTAACCGCTGTCTTCCAAGAGGCCCATGAGCGTGTACAGAATCACGATGAGGGGGATGAATTCCAAAACAGCCCCCACACCGCCCACAAGCCCTTCTGCCGTGTAAGCGCGCAGCCACTCAGGTGCGTTCATGCGCAGCAGGAGTCCATCCAGAGCCCCGCCCACGAGGCCCACACCCTCTGCCACCCACTCACCGAAGACGTCCTGACCTAAGGCAAAAGTAAGCTGGAAAACGGNAAACATAATCAGAGCAAATAAGGGCAGTCCCCAATATTTATGGGTCAGCACGCGATCCAGGTGATCGGTCAAGGTCAGGACCTGCTCTTTCGGCCTATTCACCGCTCCATTGGTGACGCTGTGAACAAACCTGTAGCGCCCGTCCACGATCTCAAGGGCCAGATCGCTGCCGTGGGCAGCCAGCTCGCTGTANACACGTTCAAACTCCTGCAGTTCATGGCTTGTCAAACTTGCCTGCACCATACTGCGGACATGTGCATCGCCTTCCAGAAGCTTGACAGCTACCCAGCGCTCAGGGTAGGCCAGCTTCTTGCCTGCCAACACCTCTTGGAGTCTGGTCACTTGAACATCGACGGACTCACCATAACTCAAAGGCTGCTTTCTACCCTGCGGCGATGCCTGCATAAGCTCAACGGCCTTAGCTACCAAGTCATCCAGGCCCTTCCGCTTGGAAGCAACAGTAGGTACCACCGGAGCTCCCAAACGCTTGGCTAGAGTCTCGGTGTCGAAGGACATGGACAAACTGCTTGCCTCATCAACCATGTTGAGAGCCACCACCACCTTGGCTCCCATCTCCAAAAGCTGCGTAGTAAGGTACAAATTGCGTTCAATGTTGGTAGCATCAACTACATTGATAACCACATCCGGCTCACCGCTTAAGATGAAGTCCCTAGCGACCATCTCATCTTCAGAAAAGGCTCCCAAACTATAGATACCGGGCAAGTCCACAACGGTATAAACGTCTCCACCGAAGCGAAACTGCCCTTCTTTGCGTTCCACCGTCACACCTGGCCAATTACCCACATGATGATTGGCCCCTGTGAGGGCATTGAATAGAGTGGTCTTTCCACTGTTGGGATTTCCCACTAAGGCGATAATCTTCGACATCTGATGTTTCACCCCGCAACGTCAACTACTGCTTCGGATCAATGAGCATCTTTTGCGCCAAACCGCGGCCCAAGGCCACCTTGTGACCATTTAGCCCAACGATGACTGGGCCTCTGTCGTTCTTTACGACCACAACATCCGCCCCAGTGTTGAATCCCATTTCGTAAAGCCTTCTTGTGGCCGAATGCCCGGCAACAACCCGTGCAACTTTTCCCTGAGTACCCGTCTTTAAACTAGTTAACGGCAAACAGGCCATGTCCTTTCCTCCCCGTGCGCACCGTGACAGTGAAAATCATTCTCNCCCTTATGATATAGTTCGCCCGCCCCCCTGTCAATAGCACAAAGCTGGGGTTTGTGCTTTTTGTCTCAGCTTGATCGGCTCTTTTCTCTTACGAAACTCGTTGATGTGTNTCCGAGGGCGGCAGGAATAGAGGTGTGTTAACAGAATACGTACATTGTGAAAAACCCTCCAAGGGTTGCTCACCAGTTTTGGAGGTGCACGCATTGAGAATTACACAACATCCGGTTTTAGACCAGAAACCAGGCAGAGACGTCTCCTTTACCTTTGACGGTCAGCCCCTTGTGGGCAGAGAAGGGGAAATGGTGTCCTCGGCCCTTTTCGCCAACGGCATCCGTACCTTTTCCCGCCACGTAGTGGATGATGCGCCGCAAGGGATTTTTTGTGCCAACGGCCAGTGCGCGCAGTGCACGGTGCTCATAGACGGCCTGCCCATGAAGAGCTGTATCACGCCTTTAAGGGAAGGGATGGAGATCAAGACCCTGGTCCATTTCCCCGAACTTCCCGCAGATGACCAGGTGCGTCCGGCCCAGAAGCCCCTGGAGCTTGCCTGTCAGGTCTTGGTGGTTGGCGCGGGTCCTTCCGGCATTACGGCCGCGATTGAACTCGCGGATGCAGGCTATTCCGTAATCCTGGTGGACGACAAGGACCNTCTCGGTGGCAAACTTGTGCTCCAGACCCACAAGTTCTTCGGCTCCATGGCGGACTGTTACGCCGGTACCCGAGGCACGGACATAGCCAAGATCCTGGAGGAAGAAGCTCGCCAAAGGGAGAACATCACCATTATGACCGATTCCGTGGTGGCCGGCGCGTTCGCCGACGGCAAGGCCGGGATCTACCAACCCCAAGAGGAACGCTACCTCTTGGTTTCTTTTGCAGGAGTGATTGTGGCCGCCGGAGCCCGGGAGCGCTCCCTGGTTTTCCCCGGCAACGACCTGCCAGGGGTCTTTGGCGCTGGTGCCTTTCAGACCCTGGTCAACCGCGACCTTGTCAAATCGTCAGAGCGGGTGCTCATTGTGGGCTGCGGCAACGTGGGCCTAATTGCCGCCTACCATGCCCTGCAGGCAGGGATCGAGGTCGCGGCCCTCATTGACATCGCCCCGAAAGTTTCCGGCTACAAAGTCCATGCCGACAAGATCAAGCGCATGGGCGTACCCATTTACCTCAGTCACACCATCCTCAGCGTCCAGGGAGAGGGCAAAGTGGAGCAGGCCACCATCGCAGAGGTGGATCAAGACTTAAATCCCCTCCTGGAGACGGCCAAGACCTTTGCCGTGGACACAGTGCTCATTGCCGTGGGCTTAAGTTCCGTGGACGAGTTTTACCAGGCCGGATTGGAGGCGGGCTTCCCGGTGCTGAAAACGGGCGATGCCAACGAAATTGCCGAAGCCTCCTCCGCCATGATGGGCGGGCGCATCACGGGTCGTGAAATGGCGCGGCTCTTGGGAAGTGAGCTGGAAATACCCCAGGAGTGGTTTGAGAAACAGGAAATCCTCAAGAGCCCTCCGGGCGAAGTATTCCCCCGCACCCACACCTGGCCTCCAGAGGACGGCTGGCAGCCGGTGATCCATTGTTACCAGGAGATACCCTGTAACCCCTGCACCACCGTGTGTCCCCACGACTCCATTCGGCTCACGGGAAAAACGGGCACGATCATGGATCTGCCCCAGTTTAGCGGGAAGTGCATCGGCTGCGGGATGTGCGTCCTGATCTGCCCAGGCTTGGCCATTACCCTGGTGCGGAAATCCAAAGATGGCTTAGCGGAGCTGGTCTTACCCTACGAGTTTGACCACAACTTCCAGCCCGGCGACGAGGTGACCCTGCGGGATGTGGAAGGGCGGGACTTGGGCACGGGCACTGTGCTCAAAACTCGCTTCAACAAGAAGCACCGCACCCACCTGCTCAACCTGGAAGTAGCCGCGGAAATTGCCACTCAAGCGGCGGGTATTTTAGTTCAGGATCCAGCAGTTACTGAACCCCTGCCCGAAGCGGATTTCAGTTACCTTCCTGACAACGCCATCGTCTGCCGCTGCGAGCGGGTGAGCGTGGGTGATGTCAAACAGTTTGTCCAGGAAAATGAGGTCACCGACCTTAACCAACTGAAGCTGATCAGAGCTGCCATGGGAGCCTGCGGAGGCAAAACCTGCCTGGATCTCTTGCCCAGGGTACTCCGGGAAGCGGGTGTGCAGACGGAGGCTATCCGTCCGGCAACTTACAGGCCCCTAACTGTGGAAATCCCCATGAAAGCCCTGGCCAACCAAGGGGGTGGAGAAGAATGAAGAACTATGATGTGATCATTGTGGGGGCAGGAAGCGTGGGATTGCCCTTAGCCCACCGCCTGGCGGTCAAAGGGGTTAGCGTGGGCGTCATCGATGAACTCCTTCCCCAGGCCAAGGACAGAACAAGGCTGCCATTGGGGGTATCCGGGCCACCCACTCCGATCGGGCCAAGATCCAGATCGGCATTGCCTCCCTGGAGTTCATCCGGCGCCTAGAGCCCGAATTCGGCCAAGATGTGGATTATGTGGAAGGGGGCTACCTCTTCCCCGCCTACGATGACAAAACCGCGCAGGGCCTGCAGTCGCTGCTCCCCATTCAAAAGAGCTACGGCTTGAACATCGATTGGATCGGGCCCGAAGAAGTACGGGAGATCGTACCGGGAATCCGCGCCGAAGGGCTCCTGGGCGGAACCTTTTCCCCGGAAGACGGGCACCTTTCTTCCCTCAAGCTTGCGGGCGCCTTTTACCGCCTGGCGCGCCAAGCAGGGGCAGAATTTCACTTTGAGACCAAGGTGACCGGTTTTGAGCTCTCCGGCGGCAAGGTAACCCGGGTACTCACCGATCAGGGCAAGTTCGGCTGTTCGGTGGTGGTGAACGCCGCTGGCGGCTATGGCCGGGAGATCGGCCTCATGGTGGGGGCGGATCTACCTGTTTACCCCGACTCCCACGAAGCTGGGGTAACCGAGCCCATTCAGCCCCTGTTCAACCCCATGCTGGTGGACATCGTTCCCGATGAGCAGTCGGACAACTACTACTTCTACCAGGCTAAAGAAGGCGGCATCGTCTTCTGCATCACGCCCAGACCTAAGCGCATGGGTACGGACAGGCGCTCCACCTCGGAGTTTCTGCCCATGGTCATACCCCGTATGCTCAACCTCTATCCCCGGCTGCGCAATATCCGGGTGCGCAGGGTGTGGCGGGGGCTGTATCCCATGACACCCGACGGTGTGCCCATTGTGGGCTTTGACAGGGACGTTGAGGGCTTCTTCCATGCCGTGGGTATGTGCGGCCAAGGGCTCATGCTCGGCCCCGGCCTAGCGGAGTTCGCAGCTGCGGCCATTGTGGATGGCCAGGATTTCGAGATCTTTGCTGACCTGTCTCCCTACCGCGATTTCAGCGGTGAGGAGCTTTTGAAATAAATCTTTAGGAGAGGTGATCCCATGTCCAACGGTATCTACCAGGTACCCCGTCCAGACAACGAACCGATACTCAACTACGGGCCGGGAAGCCCGGAAAAGGCCAAACTGAAGGCTGCTTTAGAGGAACTCAAGGGTAAAGAAGTAGAGATTCCCCTGATTATTGATGGCCAAGAAGTGAGAACCGGGCGCTTGGGTGATTGCGTCATGCCCCACAACCACGGGCACCGCTTAGGGCAGTTCCATCAAGCGGGCCCGGAGGAAGTAAAGGCTGCCATTGACGCCGCCCTGCGGGCACGCAAAGAGTGGGCTGCCCTGCCCTGGGAAGAGCGGGCTGGCGTCTTCATCAAAGCCGCGGAAATTCTGGCCCATGAGAAGCGTTACCTGATCAACGCCGCGACCATGCTGGGACTGAGCAAAACGCCCTACCAGGCTGAAATCGACTCCGCCTGCGAATTAATCGACTTCTTNCGTTTCAACGTCTATTACATGGAGCAGATCTACCGCCAGCAGCCCCGCTCCACTCCCTTGAGCTGGAACCGGGTGGAACACAGGGGCTTGGAAGGCTTCATCTTCGCGGTGACGCCCTTTAACTTCACCTCCATCGCCGGCAACCTGCCCACCGCCCCAGCCATGATGGGTAACACAGTGGTCTGGAAACCCGCTTCGTCCGCTGTCTATCCCGCCTATTTTGTCATGAAGCTCCTGGAAGAGGCTGGGCTGCCTCCGGGCGTGATCAACTTCATCCCCGGGCCCGGCAGCACCGTGGGCGATCTGGTCCTCAAACACCGGGACCTGGCAGGCATCCACTTCACCGGCAGCACGGAAACCTTCCAGAACATGTGGAGGACGGTGGGCAACAACATCCACACCTACCGCACCTACCCCCGCTTGGTGGGTGAAACGGGCGGTAAGGACTTCGTCTTCGCCCACAACAGCGCGGATATAGAGGCCCTGGTTGTGGCCCTGGTCAGGGGTGCCTTCGAGTTCCAGGGGCAGAAATGCTCCGCGGCCTCCCGGGCGTATATCCCCGAGAGCATCTGGCCGGAAGTCCAGGAGCGCCTAGTGGAGATGACCAAGGAACTGAAGGTGGGTGATGTAAGCGACTTCACCAACTTCATGGGCGCGGTCATCGACAAGAAGAGCTTTGACAACATCAAATCGTATATCGACTACGCCAAGAATTCTCCTGAAGCCACCATCTTGGTTGGCGGCGGCTGCGACGACAGCGTGGGCTACTTTATCCAACCCACCATCGTGCAGACAACCAATCCCAAGTTCAAGCTGATGGAGGAGGAAATCTTCGGCCCCGTGCTCACCGTCTACGTGTATCCCGACGATGAGCTGGAGGAAACCCTGGAGCTGTGCAACACCACTTCGCCCTACGGCCTCACCGGTTCCATTTTCGCCAGGGACCGCAGGGTGATCCACGCCATGTCCCGGGCCCTAAGCGAAGCTGCGGGCAACTTCTACGTGAACGACAAGCCCACTGGAGCAGTGGTGAGCCAGCAGCCCTTCGGCGGTGCCAGGGCATCCGGCACCAACGACAAGGCGGGCAGTATGCTCAACCTCTTGAGATGGGTCTCCCAGCGGACAATCAAAGAACATCCGCTGCCGCCCCGCTGCTACCGCTATCCCCATATGGATGAAGCGTAGACCGTTTCGAGCCATAGAATGATGAATGACGAACCGCTAGGCCACCATAGCCTAGCGGTTCTTCCCCTCAAGCTTCACCTTCTGCAATCTGTTAAGCATGATCCTTGATATTCTCAACAGCAATGATGATTTCGCTGCGAAAATCTTTGACTCGCTGTTCTATTCGCTCCAAATAGTCTTCGCCAAGAAACCTCCTCAGTTGTTCCAACTCCTCCCGGAAACGCTTCAGCCCAGCGCGGGAAACGCTTCCGTTCATCTCTGTAACCGTCAAGCGCCGCAATGTGTATTTCGGTAAGGTCTGAAACTCCTTGATGTCACGTAGCAAGGTCCGTATGAACGGAGCCAGGTCTTCCAGGTCCGCCGCGTTATATACCAGCGCACTACGCAGGTTGTTCTCCGCCTTGGCCATCAGCGATTGCTCACTTCGCGGCAGCAGAATCTCTTCCCTAAAAGCCTTGACCCGTTCATAGGCAGGCCAAAACCTCGGGCTTAACGACTGCCGAGGTGTCGTTGGGAGACACCGAATATCCTCCAATGCTTGTTCAAACAGTAGAGGTTGAACCTCAAGGGTTTCTGCTACTGTGTCTAGTACTGAATGAACAAACAGCTGAAGCCCTTTTCGGCGAAAAACCAACACTTGGTTCTGACAAGACGCTTTCGCGGTTTTTACCCTTGCAGGGAAATCCTCTAAACCGCTAACAAGCTCCGGATGCTGTTCTTTGATAGCATGGAACTCGTTGCGGACAACGGTTAGCAAACTTTCTTCCTCTTCGTCCTCGGGCTTGCGGTTGATGCGTCTGAAGAGCTCTGCGGGCGAAGGTGTTTCTTCGGGTGCGAAAATCTTGGCATCCTCCCCAAGGGTATTGTGAATTATGAACAATTTGTGTGCGGCAATCTCGCGGCTCTTAACCACCTCCGCACCCTGATCCGTAGGGAAGAAATTGTAGATATGCAGAAGCTCAAAAACCTTCTGCCCGATTCTGTTGATGCGCCCTAGGCGCTGAATCACCCGTGTTGGATTCCAGGGAATGTCATAGTTGATCACCGCGCCGGCTCTGTTGAGGTTAACACCTTCCGACAGTTTGTCCGTCGCAACTAGGATATCGAAATCGTCGGACCACTTCTTTCGCGGATAACTAGCATCGAAGTTGGACAACAGAGAATCAAAGAACGTCCCACTCAGTGATCTGTCGGCAATCAAAACCCGGCCAGGAAACACCTCCTGCAACAGAGGCACAATGTGCTCTACTGTGTCTTGATATTCGCTGAACACCACTACCTTGCGGCGTGGTTCGCCTGAACCCGGCTGAGCTGTTACAATCCCGCGGAGCGTCTCTACAAGACACCTGCTCTTAGGATCCTGTTTTACTAGCTCCAACGCCTCCACTCGTTCAGCAATGTGTTTGAACAACTCCAGATCAGCCCTAATATCATCCAAAAACTGTTTTGGCTTATCGAAGTCGTCAATGACATAGATCCTATCGTGGCGTGGGTTGAAACTCTTTGTGTCTGCAAGCCTTTCAGCAAATTCCCTAAGCGCTTCCTCAATGGTTTCCTCATCATCTTCCCAGATCTTCTCAATCAAGCTACGGTCCAGTATGTACTTACCAGTTTTTTGCACAAAACTCAAGACAATGGAATGCACGCGAATGAAGTTATCTACGCTTTTGGCAAACGCCCCGAAAGAGCTTTCAAAACGCTTAACGAGCAACCTACGCATGAATTCATATAGGTTGCGTTGCTGCTGTAAGGTGAAATCCCCTCCATCGTCCTCTTCTTCCGGTTCATCGCTCTTCTCGTAAAGGTAAGGTTGATAGATCGCTCCCCGGAATCGTCTATCCTCGCCGAAATAGTCGTAAATGACTTGGTTATAGAAGGCTGACTGTTCGGGGGTAAGTGTATAGTACAACTCTATTGGGTCACTATTTAGCCCCCTAATAGGTTTGGAGAAAATCCTTTCATCTGCTATCATTCAAAT
>JGI24709J26583_10000590_pt1 | contig 31277 bp, 18 predicted proteins | sample BioPla2DNA1_FD_26583 | JGI IMG/M metagenome (IMG submission 26583) | reverse complement strand
AGGAAAAAATGACAAAGAAGAAATTGGCAGTTGTTGGATTAGGTACATTAGCAGGTTTAACAGGTTTTGTTACTTGCGAGCTAAAGAAAAGGAAAAGATTAAATCGCTTAGAAGAAGCGAGTTCAGGGCTTATTTTTACCCAAGAGTCCATGCTCAAGTATCAAGCAAAGAAGAATGAAGATTTTGACGATAGGTTAAATGCCTTAGTAGATGAAATTGGCTCTGTCTATGAGCATTTAGAATATGTAGAAATAAAGAAAGATGAAAAATAGAAGAGGAGGTTGCAAATGGCCTATGTACCCATCCCTAAAGACTTAAATAGGGTGAAAACAAAAGTCGCCTTCAACTTAACCAGAAGGCAGTTAATTGGATTTTCGGTGGCTAGTCTTGTCGGTTTTCCTGTTTATCTATCGGTTCGTAACTTTGTCCCTAATGATGTGGCCGTCATTATCATGATTATGGCGACACTACCTATCTTTTTTATCACCATGTTTGAAAAAGACGGACTAAGGTTCGAGCAGTATTTTAAATACATTTACCTGCACAAGTTTTATCAGCCAAATAGACGAGTAAGAAAGGAGGTTTTACAAGGTGGACAAAAAGCAAAAAAGACAAGAGCAAAAGCTCAAACTAAGACAAAAGGCACTCAAAGAACAAAAAAGAAACCTAAAGAAAAACAAGTACAGTCCCGAGAAAAAGAAGACTAAGGGCAGTTTACTGGATATTATCTTCAAGAGAGAGAAAAAGCGATTTACCGTTGAAGATACCATTCCCTATTTACGAATGTTAAAAAACGGGATTTGTCAGGTCGATGAGAAAAGATACAACAAGACCATCGCCTTTCAAGATATTAACTATCAGTTGGCACTGGAAGAAGATCGAGACTTAATCTTCAATCAGTTTGCCAACTTTTTAAATTCCTTTGATCCGAGCGTATCGGTTCAGCTCTCCTATGTAAACCAATTAGGAAGAAATCAGGAAATGGAAGATGCGATAAAAATTCCAGATAAGGGTGATGATTATGATGAGATTAGGCTAGAGTTTAGAAATATGCTGAAATCCCAATTGGCTAAGGGAAATAATGGACTTAAAAAATCCAAGTACATTACCTTTACGGTAGAAGCGGATAAGTTGGAACAGGCCGTTGCCATGTTAGAACGACTGGAAATAGACATTTTGTCTAATTTTAAGAGCATGGGTGTCAGAGCCGAATCCTTAAATGGCGAAGAACGATTAAAACTTCTTCATAATATGCTCAATCCCGATAAACGATTTGATTTTTCCTATGAGGACTTAAAACCTAGAGAATCAACAAAAAATAGGATTGTTCCCGATGAGTTTAACTTTACGCCAAGCAAGTATTTTAAGTTTGGAAAATACATTGGAGCAGTCAGTCACTTTCAGATTTTGGCAAGTGAACTATCGGATAGAATGCTTGCAGAGTTTTTAGACATTGAAGATAACATCAATATTTCATTCCATATCCAAGCTATTGACCAATCAGAAGCCATTAAGATGGTTAAAAGAAAAAATACAGACATCGATAAGATGCGTATTGAAGAGAATAAGAAAGCAGTTAGAAGTGGCTATGATATGGATATCTTACCATCAGATTTAATTACCTATGGTGAAGACGTTAAAAATCTTTTGAAAGACTTACAGACAAGAGATGAGAGAATGTTTTTAGTAACAATTGTCTATATGAACTTTGCAAGGACGCTTCAAAAGCTAGATACAACTATTGCTCAGATTAGTTCTATTGCTAACAAACATAACTGTAAGTTAAAGAAACTAGATCACCAGCAAGAGCAGGGACTAGTAAGTATTTTGCCACTTGGTGTTAACCAGATTGAAATTGAAAGAGGGCTAACAAGTTCATCAACAGCGGTCTTTATCCCCTTTACAACAGAAGAGCTATTCATTGATTCAAAAAATAGTCTCTATTATGGACTTAATGCCTTAAGTCATAACCTCATTATGGCCGATAGGAAGCTTTTAAAGAATCCTAATGGGCTTATTCTAGGAACACCTGGTTCAGGTAAATCCTTTTCAGCCAAAAGGGAGATGGCCAATGCCATTTTAGTTACAGACGATGATGTGATTATCTGTGATCCAGAGGGCGAATATGGAAGTCTTGTAGAAGAATTTAATGGTAAGGTTATTAAAGTCTCATCGAAATCTAAAGACTACCTCAATCCCCTAGATATCAATATGAACTATGGTGATGGGGATGCACCACTTAAGGATAAGGCCAACTTTATTATGTCTCTTTTAGAGCTGGTTGTCGGTGGCAGTGGTTTAACGGCCGCTGAAAAGTCGGTTATTGATAGGTGTCTTCCGAAAATTTACGAGAAATACTTTGAAGACCCTAAACCTGAAAATATGCCGATTCTTCAAGACCTTTACGATATGCTAAGAAAGCAAGAGGAAGCGGTGGGCAGAAAACTGGCGACCGAGATGGAAATCTATGTCACTGGCTCACTCAACGTCTTTAATAACCACTCCAATGTGGATCTAAATAAAAAGTTACTCTGCTTTGATATCAAGGAACTAGGGACTCAGCTTAAAAAGATTGGCATGTTAGTTATCCAAGACCAAGTTTGGAATAAGGTCTCTCAAAATAGAGGAAATAGAGCAACCAGATACTACATCGACGAGTTTCACTTGCTTCTAAAAGAAGAGCAAACCGCTCAATACTCGGTTGAAATCTGGAAAAGATTTAGAAAGTGGGGCGGTATTCCAACAGGGATTACCCAAAACGTGAAAGATTTATTGGCCAGTCAAGAGATTGAAAATATCTTTGATAATACGGACTTTGTGCTTATGCTTAACCAAGCACCTGGCGACCGAGATATCTTAGCCAATAAACTTAAAATTTCATCACCTCAGCTTAGATATGTTACAAACTCCAATGCAGGAGAGGGATTAGTTTTCTTTGGTAATACCATTGTTCCCTTTGTAGACAAATTCCCGAAAGATACCATTTTGTATCAGAAGATGACCACTAAGCCTGAAGAGGTTAAAGATGAGTAAGAAAAGAAAGAAGAGTTTTGATGAAAAGCTGAGGTTAAGCAAGGAAAAACAAGATGGCAGTCAAATTATCATCGAAGATTCTAAATTAAAGCATGGCGACGATTATCGAGAAAAAATCATTAGAGACAACGAGCGTTTCCAAGATAAGTTCCAAGAAAGGCAAAGTAAAAGATATATAACGGAAATAGCCAACGAGAAGGAAGGAAAGTCAAGCAATCGAAGATATAAGTTGGTGGAAGAAAAAGTTCAAGAGCAAGTAGAAGCTCAAAACTTTAATCATGGGGTAGCTGATACTCCAACTGAAAAATCAAATCAAAAAAATCCACTCACTTATGAGGAAAGAGTAATTCAGGAAGCAAAAGACAGTCCAAAATCAAATAACAGTATGAAGCCAAAAGCAGACTCCCAAGTGAAAACACAAGAGTCTGTTTTTAATTCTTCAAAAACTTCAACAGAAGATTTTAGTCCGCAAAAGACTGAAGCGAAGAAAGCCCAGCTTAGAAAACAAGCTGAGAGTTTTCGTAAAGAAGAACTAAAACAAGAAGCTTATGAAGAAAGTGAGGTATATGACCCACTAGCCAAGGATACGGACAATGACGGTATTCCTGACAGGTATGACCATAACTTCAAGGATAGTGATTACTTTGAATCAACTTATGATGTAGAAGATCCAATAAGAGAAGAACAAATTGTTCAAGAAAGCTATCAGCAAAAAAGTGCTTCTCCTACTAGGAAGAAAGAGCGAGGGCGAAAGATAGGAAAGGACTTTCGTAAGTCTCAAGATAGTTTCAAGAGGAAGAGCTTTGAAGAAAATAAGTATGACCCACTCTCAAGAGATACGAATAATGATGGAATAGCTGACCGATTTGACCATGATTTCAAGGATAGCAGGTATTTTGAATCCACCTTTGATGTCAAAGACCAAAAGCTAAAAGCAGAGGCCCTTGAAAAGGCGAAGGTAAAGAAAAAGCAGAACCGAAAAATTGGTGAGGATTTTAGAAAAGCACAGGAAAAGAGAGAAATTCATCAAGAAGGCAGTAAGAAGAAGAACTTTAGGAGCGAAGGCTTTACCAGAAGTCGAGGAAAGGAAGGAAAAGAAGGTAAGGTGACTTCTGGCAAAGAAACTATCAGAGATAGAGAAAGGAAAAAGAAAACCGTCAAGGAAGTGTCAAAAGCTGGCCAAAAGAAAGGAGCGGTTACATCAGGTCTCTTACTGGGAGCAGAGAAAAGCCAAGATATGGCGAAATCTTATCTAAGTACAGGCAGTGAAGATAATGTCGGTGTGGAAGGTGCTGAAAAGACCTTAGATACAGGCTCTAAACTTATTCATCAAAGGCAAAAGTCCTTTAATAAGAGAAAAGCCAAAGAAGCCTACTCCCTGTCTGAAAATGACTACAAGCTAAGAGAAAAGAAATCCAAGCTTGAGTTTCGAGAAGAGCTGGAAAAGGCTAAGACAAGTGATGATTACCAAAAGAGCAAGGCCAATAAGAGGTTTCAAAAAAGAAGGCAGATGAAAGCTTCCATTAAAGAGAAGAACCATACCCGACTTCGAGACCGAATTAAGGAAGGCTTAAAAGAGCTGACTATCAGTGCCAAAAACTTCATTGTCAGAAAGTCAAGGACGGCTATATTAGCTATCTTAGCTGTGATTATCATCGGAACGTTTTTCATAAATTTTGGCGGCACTAGTATGTCTCTCATGATGAATACAGCCAGTTCTACCCTTTCAAGCACCTATCTTTCAGATCATGGGGTCTTAAGTGAAGTAAACCAAGTCTTTACTTCCATGGAGCAAGAACTTCAAGATGAACTCTCTAGCCTTGAAGATTATTATCCAGGCTATGATGAGTATATCGTTAATAAAGACGGTGAAATCTATCATAACACCCACGAGCTACTGGCCTATATCACGTCAAGATATGGAGCAATCGAAAGGGCTTCGGATGTGAAAAGTGCCTTAGATGAGCTGTTTAAGGCCATGTACCAAGTGAGCTATCAAACGGAAGTCGAGATTCGTTATAAGACGGAAACAAAGACCATTATCAATGAAAATGGTGAGGAAGAAACAGTTGAAGTCCAAGTTCCCTATGAGTATAAGAATCTGATAGTAAATTTAAAGACAAGGTCAATGGATAGTGTGGTTCGAGAAATATTTCAAGCTTATCCCGACAATATTACTCACTATGAAGCTCTAATAGCCAATCAAGGCAGTATGGGGGACTACTTTGGTAGCGGTACAGGTGATTTATCAGAAATAGTCTTTAATCCTGACTTTGGCAATCCTGGTATTGCCTTTGATGATGCAACGACGAAAAAGCTTTTTAATGAAGCAGAAAAACATATTGGTAAGCGTTATGTCTTTGGAGCTAATGGGCCGAATAATTTTGACTGCTCCAGTTTTGTTTGCTGGAGTTTTACCCATTCAGGTGTAAGAAATATGCCAAGGACAACGGCCTATCGTATCTTTACCGACTATTGCAATCCAGTAAGCCCAAGTGAAGCCAGAGCGGGAGATATCATTTTCTTCCATGGCACTTATAACAGTGGAACACCTATCTCCCATGTTGGGATCTATGCTGGTAATGGCATGATGATTCACGCAGGAGATCCGATTCAATACACAAGTATTAATTTAAATTACTGGCAAAGCCATTTTTACACCTTTGGCAGACCGAAATAGGAAGGAGACAAGGATGTGAGTAGACGATTAAATACAGTCAATAACAAAATCAAAAAGTTAAATGAGAAGAAAGCCCTGATTGAAGAAGAATTGGGGCTTTTATTTTTGGAAAAAGAGGAATTAGAAGACCAAGAAATTCTTGCTGTCTGCAAGAAGAATAAAATCACTTTGGAAGAATTAATGCGAAAAGTGAATGAAGAAAAAGAAAGAAAATTAAAGGAGAAAAATGCAAATGAAGACATTTCTAAAGAATAAAAAAGTGCTGGCAGGCTTTTTAGCCCTTGTTCTGTTACTCAGTGGCCTTATTAGTGCATTTGGCTTTGATCATGTCATTGCCTATGCCATAGGTAGTGAAAGTATCGGAAGTGAAACCATAAAGTCAAGTGTAGAAGGTGAAGAAAAAGGACCTGAAACGAAAGATCAAGCCACTCCAACCAAGGTTGAGGTGTTGGTAAAGTATCTTTTTGAAGATAAGACAATCTTTAAAGAAGAAAAGTTAAGTGCTGATATTGGTTCAATCATTGATGCTGGAGATTTACCTATGCTTCCAGACGATATGGAATTTATCGATGACTTCTTATTCTATGAAGTGAAGGAAAGCGACAATTTGATTGAAAGAATTGTGGCAAAAGTTGCGGAAAATGAGACACAAGTAGAAGAACAGGAAGTTGAGCCAGACGAGCAAGAAGCTCAGCCAGAAGAGCCTGAAACAGTAGACGAAGGTACGCAAACTGAAATTAGCAATGAGGATATTATTAAGCTTGAAGAAAAATCAGAGGAATTAAGTCAAGAGGTGGAACAGCTAAAGGAGGACTTAGGTAAATCAGAAAAAGTTTCAAAAGAGCAAGAAGAAAAGATTGAAGCCTTAGAAAAAGAAAAAGCAGATTTAACAAAAGAGCTAGAAGAAGCGAAGAAGCTTACGGATGAAGCAAATAAAAAAGAAGAATCCGATCAGCATAAGGCCTATCTTGAACAGGTTAAAGCTCTAGAAGAAAAGCTTGCTGATATTGATAAGACCTTGCAAGAGACCAATCAGATTATTAAAGAAAACAAATCATCTTCTAATCTAGTAAATCAAAACCAAGGCAAAGAGACTTCTCAAGTTAAGCAGATGGAACAGGCAAAGCCAACACAAGATACAAATCCAGTCCAACAAGTCACGCCTATTCAACCAACATTATCCTCAGTACAATCGCAGACTAAAGAGGCTTCTAAAAATGAAGTCCAAGACATTGAAAAGCCAAAAAGTGCTTTAGTCGATAATTCAAGTGTTGAAAACAAAGAAGAAGATAATCAAGTCAAAGATACAAAAGGCGAAATGAAATCTCCTTCCATTACTGAAATAAAAGAGAAAGAAACGGAGATTCGATATCCTAATAAGCTGACACCAAAGCAACCTATTAATAGTACGTCTTCTAGTGATATGAGTGGTGATAATCAGCCTATTAATACCAATAAAGGCGTGGCTTCTGACCCATCAAAGGCTAGAGCATCGGTTACTGAAAATGTAGATAATGCCAACAATGATTTTCCGATTCATCATGGAAGAGAGGAAGAAGCACAAGAAGTGAGTGAACATCTTCCCTACTACTCCGCAGATGCCAGACAGTTTGTGACCTTTACTACGAAAAATGGCAAGACCTTTCATCTGATTATCAATCACGATGAAGAGAGTGAAAATGTCATGCTCCTAACGGAAGTATCGGAAGATGACTTGTTAAATATGGTAGAAACCAAAAAAAAACCAGTCATAGAAGAACCTGTAAAAATTGAGGAGCCTGAACCAGTGGTCGAAGAGCCTATCAAGGAAGAAGAGCCAAGCAATGCAGGGACTTATCTTTTAGTCGGTCTTGTTATCGCAGGCGTTCTAGGTGCTGGTTATTACTTTAAGGTCGTTAAGGCAAAAGAAAATGATGAACTAGCAGGCTTTGAAGAAGACGATGANGATTACTATTACTCAGAAGCAGAAGATGGTTATGTCGGTTCAAGTGAAGAAGATNGTGATAATGAGGAAGAAGATATCGATAGCGAAGACTTACTTTAAATTTAAAAATTAGAAAATATGTTGTAGCCAAGGCGAGAGTGTAACATCTTTCGCCTTTTACTTTTTAGAAAGGACGATATAATGAAATTAGTGATTGCAGAAAAGCCCAGTGTCGGCGTTGCCATTGCCAAAGTGATTGGAGCAAATAAAAGAAAAGACGGTTACTTTGAAGGAAATGGCTATCTGGTTTCTTGGTGTGTAGGCCATCTTGTTCGCATGGCAAATCCTGATAAATATGATGAGAAATACGCCAAGTGGAAGATGGAAGATTTACCCATTTTTCCAGAAGAGTTCCTCTATGAGTTAAATCCTAAGACCAAAAAGCAGTTTCATCTTTTAAAAAAGCTTATGGCAGAAAAACAAGTAGATACTATTATCAATGCCTGTGATGCTGGTCGTGAAGGAGAATTGATTTTTAGACTTGTTTATCAGCAAGCCAAGTGTAAGAAGCCCATTCAAAGACTTTGGATATCTTCAATGGAAGATGAAGCTATCAAAGCAGGCTTTCAAAACTTAAGAAAAGGGACAGATTATGAAAGTCTCTTTGAATCCGCACAGGCTAGATCGATGGCCGATTGGCTGGTCGGTATGAATTTAAGTAGGCTATATTCCTGCCTTTACAATCAAAACTATTCAGTAGGAAGAGTGCAAACACCAACCTTGAATATGATTGTGAAGCGAGATAGTGAGATAGAAAAATTTGTTAAAGAAAAATACTTTANCGTTGAAATTCAAGGCCTAGAGATTAGTCTATCGACTGAACGAATTGATGATTATCAGGTGGCAGAACAGCTTAGAAATCTTATTGACGAAAAGATTATCATTACAGATGTTGAAAACAAAGAAAAGATGACAAGACCAGATAAGCCCTATGACTTAACGACCTTGCAAAGAGAAGCCAATAAAGTCTTTGGTTATTCAGCAAAGAAAACCTTAGATATTACCCAAAAGCTTTATGAGAAAAAGCTGGTTACCTATCCAAGAACCGATAGCCGATTTTTAACGGAAGATATGAAGGAACAGGTCAAGCACTTGTTATTTCAGCTAGAAGATGACTATCCGCTTGATGAGACGAGCTTTGCTTCTATTTTCAATGATTCCAAGGTATCAGACCACTATGCCATCATTCCGACAATCAGTGGCCATCAGTCAGAACTCTCAAAGTTAAGCCTTGATGAAAAGAATATCTATCACTTGATTCAGGCTAAGCTCTTAATGGCTTCGAGTAAGCCTTTAAGAGAAAGCACGACAAAAATTATTTATGAGTACGATAAATTTACTTTTACAGCGAGTGGAAAAACGGTCATTGATAAAGGCTTTAAAAAGTATGACCTTAAGAAAAAGGAAGCAAAAGAAAAGATATTACCGAATCTCTTATCTGGTGATGAACTTGAGGTTCTAGATGTAGTCATTCAGGAGAAGTTTACCAAGCCTCCTCAACACTTTACAGAAGATACCTTGCTTAAAGCAATGGCGAAGGCTGGCACAGAGTCTTTGGATAAGGATATAGAAGTAGAACGCTTAGGACTAGGCACGCCTGCTACAAGGGCAAGTATTATTGAAAATTTGATTTGCAAGGGCTTTGTAGAACGAGATAAGAAGAACCTACTAGCTACCCATAAAGGCATTGCCCTAGTGGCTATTGTAGCTGAAGAGTTTAAATCGGCTGAAACTACTTCTAATTGGGAAGTGAAGCTGTCTGATATTGCCAAGGGCGAATTATCTAAGGATGAATTTTTAGACGAAATCAAAAGAACCATCAAGGAAACCATAGATTTATATGAAAAAGCAAAAGAATAATTCTTTCCGTAAAAAGGGTAATTTCAAAAAGTTGCCCTCAATTAGGAAAGTGAGACAGGAGGATATAAATGCGAGTAAATGATTTTTACAACATCATCGATGTCATCAAGCAAGATATATTAGCGAGTCCTGGTGAATACTTAAAGTTACTCAAAGTCATGGGCAATAACCAACGCTATGACTTTTTAAGTCAGATGACCATCTACGATAAAAATATAGAAGCAACAGCCTGTGCCAAATTTGATTTTTGGCGCAAGAGGTTTAATAGGACTGTTAAATATGGTGAAAAAGGAATTCCCATTATTGAAGATTATGGCGGATATCGAAAGGTCGACTATATCTTTGACATCAGTCAGACGGTATCAAGAAATCGAGAAGTCAATGAGGTTAATCTTTGGCAGTTTGATAAGGAAAAGTATGGCTTTGTCTTAGATGAACTCATTGAAGATGAGGGCTATGATTCTAGTGAAAAGCTATCAGAAAACTTATATAATTTAACTAGACTAGTTGGCGAAGAAAGAATCTATGAACTAGCCAATGAGCTTAGGATTGATGATGAAGATCGAAATTCCTTTGTTGCCTTTATTAATCAATCAATAAGCTATGCCATCGCCAATAGATTTAACCTAGATTATCCAATCAATAGAGATTTAGTTGTTAACAATTATCGCCACCTTGATAGTGTATCTTTAATGGCGGTCGGACAAGTGCTATCAAGTCTTACCGAAGATACAATCGAAAAAGTGATGGCAAGAACGAGGGATTTAGAATTACAAGAAGAATTAAAAAGTGATAAAAAACTTGAAGGAGGAAGAGAACATGCTATTCGACGAGATGATTATGACCCAAGAGAGGAAGACGGAGTTTGGCCATCTAGAGACCATGGAAGAGATAGCCTTGAAGATCAGGGAGACGACCCTAGACCAGTTGGAGGAAGAGACGGACTTCATGACAATGTACACGAATCCGACCTACGCCATCATGAGACTGGACTATCTGGTGGAAACAGAGAGTCAGAGCCAGTTCGAGATGTTGATAGAATTATACGAGAAGAAGGAACTGGTGAACCACTTGATGAAGACACAGGAAGAAGCGATTCAGATGTTGAGAAGCGAGAAACCCAAGATGATGAAAGCTTGGAAGGTAGAAGACGAGAAGACCAAGGAGATGAAGACCATGATGTCGGCTTTGAAGGAGATTATCATCAAGGAAGTGGTCGAAGCTTAGGACAAGAAGAAAATATTGAGATGACGGAAGAAGCCAAGCAGGCTTCTTTTTTCTATGCCAAAGATGAGCCAAGCATTTTAATTACTGAGGAAATGCTGGAAAGAGTCCCTAGAATTTATGGGCAAGACGGTGTGCCTTTAGCTAATCAGCAAGTTCATGCCGCTTATTTTATTCCCTTTAGAAGTAACTGGACTTGGTATATGACGGAGTTTGATCTAGAGACTCGTGATGCCTATGGTCTGGTTCTAGGAATAGAGCCTGAATGGGGCTACTTCAACCTAGATGAATTAGAAGAACTACAAGCACAAAGACTTATCTTAGAAGACTTTCCAAAAACATTTAGAGAGCTTGCTGATACAGAACTTAAAAAGCAGATGAGTGAGTTTGAGCTGAATCGAGTATTTAATGGTCAACTTTCTTTTGAACAAGAGTCTTTAGAGCAGGTCTCATTATTTGAAGGCTTGGAGCTAGGAGTTGAAACAGAAGAAGATATAGAAAGGCTAGATAGCTTATTAGATATCGGCCAAACCATATATTATGACTATGATGCCTATCGAGTGGAAGACATCTATATTGAAGGCAATGAAGGTCATCTGAAACTAAAGCCTATATCTGAAAAAAACTATTACACTCCTCATCTCACTTTTTCCAGTAAAGAGGAATTGTTAAGCCAAGTCTCTTTAGATAGACCAAAATTTATTATTGGTGATGAGGTTCGATATAACGATAAGGACTACACCATTACCAATATTGACATGTCTTCTAACTTAAAAACGGTAACGATTCGTGACCATGAAGAATTTCTAGGTGGCATGATTCGAGGTTCAGAAGTTCTCATTTTCAGAAATGAAGACGACTTAGAGAGAATGTTTGAGCCTTTAGGTGAAGAGACTATTGAAATAGCAGATGAAGGAGAACATATAGATGAATTAGAGACAGTTCAAGCAGAAGATATTCCTGAAAAAAACTATGTTATCTCTGAGGAAGCAAGAGAAATTACTGCACTCACTCCATCAGAAAGACTTAATCAAAATATCTCAGCTCTACAAGTGCTATTTAATGTGGAAGCAGAAAATCGAAATGCAAGTGAAAATGAACAAGAAATTCTAGCTGGCTATTTAGGCTGGGGTGGCCTTGCGGATGTCTTTGACGAAAGCAAATCTGGTCAATGGGAAGAAGTCAGACACTTTCTAAAAGAAAATTTAAGCGAAGAAGACTATGAAAGAGCCAGGGAAAGTACCTTAACTAGCTTTTATACGCCGAAGCTTGTGGTCGATAGTATGTATGAAACCCTAGCTGATATGGGTTTTATCAAGGGAAATATCCTTGAGCCTTCCATGGGTGTCGGTAATTTTATTGGAAGCTTACCAAAGGAATTATCGGATTCTCGATTCTATGGAGTGGAATTAGACTCGATTAGTGGCCGTATCGCTCGAAAGCTCTATCCAGAAAGTGATATTCAAATTAAGGGGCTGGAAGAAACCAGTTTTTCAAACAACTTCTTTGATGTGGCCATTGGCAATGTTCCCTTTGGCGACTATAAGGTCAATGACCGAGAGTACAATCGAAACAACTTTCTTATTCACGACTACTTTTTTGCCAAGTCCATTGACAAGGTGCGTAATGGTGGTGTCATAGCCTTTATTACATCATCAGGAACGATGGATAAAAAGGACGAAAGCGTTAGAAGATATTTAGGAGCAAGGGCTGAATTTCTAGGAGCAATTAGGCTTCCTAATGATACCTTTAAGGGCGAAGCTGGTACGGAAGTTACTTCTGACATTATTTTTCTAAAGAAAAGAGATTCCATTCTCGACCGAGATGAGGACTGGATTCACCTAGCCCAAGATGAAAATGGCCTTACTTATAATAAGTACTTTGTCGACCATCCTGAGATGGTCTTAGGCGAGATGGTTGAAACGAGTGGCCGATTCGGTAATGAAATCAACTGTATTGCTGGCGAGGAAGATTTAGCTGATTTACTTGCTCAAGCGAGTAAACAAATATCGGCAAATAACCGCTATGAAGAAATAGAGCTACTAGATGATGAACTAGATACCATTCCAGCAACCGATGATGTCAAAAACTTTTCCTATACGGTGATTGATGATGACATCTATTATCGTGATAATTCAGTTCTTATTCGTAAGGAAGTATCAGATAAAAACAAGGAAAAGATTAAAGACTATCTAGCCGTCAATGAAGCCTTAAAAGAGGTTATCTACAGGCAAAAAGAAGACTTTTCAGATGTTGAAGTTAAAGAAGCACAAGCAAAGTTAAATGAAGTCTATGATAGATTTTCAGAAAAGCATGGATTTATTAATAACCTATCCAACACTAGAGCCTTAAAGGAAGATTCAAACTTTCCTCTAGTTTCATCAGTTGAAGTCCTTGACGATGAAGATCAATTCAAGGAAAAGGGCGATATCTTTACCAAAAGAACCATCACCAAGGCCAAGGTAGTTGACCATGTCGATACCTCACTGGAAGCCTTAGTCTTATCTGTTTCTGAAAAGGGATTAGTAAACTTTCCCTATATGGAAGATTTAACAGGAAAGGATAGAAAGACCTTAATTGATGAACTACAAGGTGAAATTTATCTAAACTTAGATGAAGAGCCTAATATCCAAACATCTTTTTCTATCAATATTGAAGACGGAGACCTGCCTTTTGAATCGGCCAATCAAGGTGACTCCTTTAAATATCGTTATGTGACATCTGATGAATATTTGAGTGGGAATATCAGAGAAAAACTGGCTATTTTGGATAGTCATATTGAAAAAATTCAGTATGAACTAAGCCAAGATGAGCGAAATAGGGTGGCAATATCAGCCGACTATACGCTTTATACGGAAGATGAGAAAAAGCTCTTACAAGGCGAATTAGACCGTTTAAACTACCAAAGAGAACGCCTAGAAGAGGTCATGCCTGAAAGACTAACTGCTAGTGAAATCAATGTAAGACTTGGAGCAACATGGATTCCACCAAAGGATATTGAAAGCTTTGTATTTGAAACCTTAAAAACGCCTAGCTTTGCTAAGTGGGACATTAACGTCAAGTTTTCTCCTATGACTAGCGAATGGAATATTGAAGGTAAAAGTGCGGACAGATTTAATGATCTAGCCAATATGACCTACGGTACGTCAAGGGTCAATGCCTACAAGCTGATTGAAAACTCCTTGAATCTAAAGGACACCAAGGTCTTTGACCGAGTAACCGATGATGAAGGAAGAACCACATCGGTCTTAAATAAAACAGAGACTATGTTGGCTAGTCAAAAGCAGGAGCTAATTAAAGAGAAGTTTAAAGATTGGATTTTTGAAGAGCCGAATAGAAGACATAGACTTGAAAATATCTATAACGAGCGTTTTAACTCGGTTCGAAATCGAGAATATGATGGATCAAATTTAAGCTTTGAAGGCATGAATACGGAAATAGAATTAAGGCCTCATCAAAAGAATGCCATTGCCAGAAGCCTATATGGTGGTAACACTTTACTTGCTCATGTGGTAGGTGCTGGTAAGACTTATGAAATGGTCGCTTCTGCTATGGAATCTAAAAGATTAGGCATGTGTACCAAATCCCTCTTTGTTGTCCCAAATCATTTAACAGGTCAAATTGGTCGTGAGTTTTTGCAACTCTACCCTTCTGCCAATATCATGGTGGCTGATAAGAAAGACTTTCAGCCCAAGAATCGTAAGAGGTTTATTGGAAAGATTGCCACAGGTGAATACGATGCCGTCATTATTGGTCACTCGCAATTTGAAAAGATCCCGATGAGTAAGGAATATCAAGAAAAGCATATCAAGGACCAGATAGATGATATCGTCCATTACATTGCTGAATATAAGTATGACCGAAATCAAAACTTTACGGTCAAACAATTGCAGAAGACCAAGAAAAAACTGGAAACAAGACTAGCGAAACTCAATGATGATTTCAAAAAAGATGATGTGATTACCTTTGAGGAGCTAGGTGTGGACAAGCTCTTTATTGACGAGGCACACAACTATAAAAATCTCTTTCTTCATACCAAGATGAGAAATGTGGCTGGCATTGCCCAATCTGAAGCTTTTAAGTCATCAGACATGTATATGAAGTGTCGCTATATGGATGAAATTACGGCTAGTAAAGGTGTGGTATTTGCCACAGGTACACCTGTATCAAACTCCATGACCGAGCTTTATACCATGCAAAGGTATCTGCAATATGATGATTTGAAAAAGCATGGTTTAGAGCATTTTGACGCATGGGCTTCTACCTTTGGTGAAACACAAACAGCCATGGAATTAAGCCCTGAAGGCACAGGCTACCGAGTAAAAACTCGATTCTCTAAGTTCTACAACTTGCCAGAGCTGATGAGTATGTTTAGAGAAGTCGCTGATATCCAAACGGCGGATATGTTAAATTTGCCTACACCAGAAGCTGAGTTCCATGTGATTAAGACCATGCCAAGTGAAGAACAAAAAGAAATTCTAACAAGTCTCGCAGAAAGAGCGGATAAGGTTAGAAGCAATCAGGTCGAGCCGACAGAAGATAATATGCTTAACATTACCAATGACGGTAAGAAGCTGGCTTTAGATCAAAGGCTCATCAATCCCCTGTTACCCGATAATCCAGACAGTAAGGTCAATGCCTGTATTAAAAATGTCTTTAGTATTTGGGAAGCTTCGGAGGAAACAAAATCGACACAGCTTATCTTCTCCGATATGTCTACACCAAAGGGAGATGGCGAGTTTAATATCTATGATGACATTAGAGAAAAGCTGACAGAGATGGGCATTCCTAAAAAGGAAATTGCCTTTATCCATGAAGCCAATACTGATAAGCAAAAGGAAGAGCTCTTTGCCAAGGTAAGAAAAGGAGAAGTAAGAATTTTACTTGGATCGACTCAAAAGATGGGCTCAGGTACAAATGTACAAAACAAACTAATTGCCTTACATGACCTCGATGTCCCTTGGCGACCTGCTGACCTTGAACAAAGGGCAGGTAGAATTGTTCGTCAAGGCAATGAAAATGAAAAGGTGAATATCTTTAGGTATGTTACGGAAAATACCTTTGATAGCTACTTATGGCAGACCATTGAGAACAAGCAGAAATTTATTTCACAAATTATGACCTCTAAGACACCTGTGAGAGCCGCTGAAGACGTAGATGAAAGCAGTTTGAATTATGCTGAAATCAAGGCTTTAGCAACAGGCAATCCACTCATTAAGGAAAAAATGGATTTAGATAATCAGGTCACCAAGCTAAAAATGCTGGAAGTAAATTTCAAGTCCAATAAGTACAGCCTAGAGGATAAGGTTACTAAGACCTATCCAAAAGAGATTCAAAAGAATGAAAACTTAATTGAAAGAATGAAGAGTGATATTGGCAATGTAGAGCCAAGACCTCAAGGCGAAGAAAATTTTACTTCCATTACCATCAATGGGGAGAAAATCAAAGACAAAAAGCTAGCTGGTGAAAAGCTCTTAGAAGCAATTAAGAGTGTTAACATCAGCGAAGGGAAAGTCATTGGCGAGTATCGTAATTTTGAAATTGAAGTCGCCTATAACTTCTTTGCCAATCAATACACCTTTTCCTTAAATGGAGAAGCCAAGCATTTTGGAACGCTTGGAACGAGTGCCGATGGAAACATCACAAGGCTGGATAATGTCCTAGACAGAATGCCTGAACGATTGGCACAGCAAGAGAATAAGCTCATAACGACCAAGGAGCAACTAGCCAACGCCAAGGAAGAGCTTAAAAAGCCATTTGCTCAGGAACAGGAACTACAGGATAAAGTCCTAAGACTGGCAGAACTCAACAAGCTTCTGGAAATGGGTGAAGTAGAAGAACTAGAAAACCACTCCCCTCTTATGGAGGATTTGAAAAGAGCTATTATCGAGTTCTGTAATGAAGAGTATGACAATGACCATTCCTATGATGAGTTTGATACCCTTTACCCAGACTTAGCCCATGTAGGCATTGCCTATACAGAAACACCTGATGGGAGAAACTCAATCTCCTATGAGTTGAACCTAGAAGAAAAATCCTGGTCTTTATATTTAGACGAGGAAATCTTAGTGGCCACAGAAAAGTTTGGCGAAGAAGGAATGTCGGAAGAAGAAGTTATCAAGCAAATGATTGAAAGCGTTCATTATGCGAATTTTGATGATCTTGTCTACATGGATTCAGATGACCTAATGCAAGTCACAGGCTTGGCCATTAACGATGAGGGTAACCTCTACGATCCATTAGCCAAAGATTTAGATAATGATGGGATTCCAGACCGTTATGACCATGATTTTAGGGATAGTGATTACTTTGAGTCAACCTATGATGTAGAAGATAACTTCCATACTAGGGATACAGGCGAAAAACCGTCCATTCTAGGTCAGATTAAAGAAATGAAAGAAAGTGAAAACAGGAAAGAACCTGAAAAAGAAAACAAGGCTAATAACCGAGAACGTTAAGGGGAGCGAAAGCTCCCTAATTTATTTGGAAGGGATTAAATTATGAAATACAAGGAAATGAAAGCAAATATTGAAGCCATGGCAAATGAAAACTATGAAGACTTTATAAAAGGGCTGATAAGCTTTGAAAAAGGCATTAATGATGAGAAAGCTCTTGATAGTATCTACCAATTTTACATGGATAACGACACACAGGGACTGTTAAATGATGAGTTTGATTATGTAATTGATAATCTAAAAGAACAGGGATTTATCCAAGAAGAAGCTGGTATTCAAGAAGAAAGAGATGACTTGATTAATATTGTAGGGAATATTGCTAATGATGTTGAAAAACTAGAACTAAAAAACAATCAAGGCGAACCTTTTAAGGTAGTCAATTTTACAGTCGTTTCTAATGATGAATCTGGCGAAAAAGTGTTTCACAACTGCTCAGCCTATGAGGATAAGGCCAAGCTTCCAGAGACTTTTCAGAAAGGAGATTTTGTAAAACTCTTTGGTAAAGTAAGAAGAAGTATTGATGAGCAAGGTAAAGAGCATACAAACATCCGTATTCTCGATTCTAAGCTCTTAAAATCAAAAGAGAGGGGAAAGGGTCAAGAAGAAAAGAAAGAGTCCATCTTAGGGGCAATAAATAAGCACCAGCAAGCTGATAAACAGAAAGGTGTAGTTAAAACTAAACATAAGCATGAAAATGAAAGATAAGAATCTGGCGGTGTGGTCTTCGGACTGCACCGTCTATTTTTATGTTTAAAAAAGTTAGGTTTATTGGTACAATAGTATTAATAAACTTCACAAATGCGAAATAGGGAGATATTAAAATGAAAGTTACTTATAACGAATTATGGAAGATACTTATCGACAAGAATATGAACAAAAAAGATTTAAGCGAGAAAGTTGGCCTTGCTCCAGCTACAATTTCTAAAATGGGCAAAGGTGAGTTTGTTTCAATGGATGTCCTTTACAGAATAGGAAAAGCTTTAGATGTAGATTTTGGTGATATGGTGTCAATGAAAATAAATCAGGAGGATAAATAAATGATAGGCAATAAGCTACAAGAAAATGAAAATGTTAAACCAAATAGCCTTGAGATGAAGAAATTAAAAGAAGTCTTTCCTCAGTATTTCAATAATAAAGATGAGTTTGAGCTATATAAATTTAAAGACTTTTTAAAACAAGAAGAAGTTGATATCTCTAAGGAAGGTTATGAGTTAGAGTTTTTAGGCAAGTCCTATGCCAAATATCTAAGTTCTTTACAAACAGAAACCTATATTTCTCCTGATGTTAAGCATAATTCCAAAGAAGAAAATAAAAATAGTGAGAACCTATATATAGTTGGTGATAATATTGATGCCCTGAAACACCTTTTAAGTTCATATGCTGGAGAAATTAAATGCATTTATATCGATCCGCCCTATAACACTGGTTCTGACGGATTTGTTTATTCTGATAACTTCCAATTTAATGCAGGAGATTTGTCTCAAAAAATAGGCATAACAGAAGATGAAGGGCAAAGAATTCTTGACTTGGCAGGCAAGAGTACACACTCTGCCTGGCTTACTTTTATGTATCCAAGATTGGTATTAGCTAGAGATTTGCTGTCTGAAACAGGTGTGATATTTATATCAATTGACGATAATGAACAAGGAAATCTACGATTAATCTGTGATGAAATTTTCGGTGAAGAGAACTTTGAAGGTCATATTCATTGGAGAAGAAGAAGTAACCAACCAAACGATAGAACTAAAATGATAGGTTTGGTGGCAGAACACATACTCATATATGCAAAAAATAGTGTTAAATTAAAAGAATACGGAGTGGGCAAAATTGGTCTAACAGGTGATTTCTCAAACCCAGACAATGACCCTCGTGGTTTATGGAATAGTAAACCTTGGAAGGTAGGCTCAGACCAATCAGGAAGTAGATACATAATAACAGCTCCTGATGGAAGAGTTTTGGATGAAGAGTGGATGGGAGATGAGAAAAATTATCTTGATTTAGTTGAAGATAATAGGATTTATTTTCCAAATGAGGGAAAGGGCTGGCCAAGAAAAAAGATTTTTAAAAAGGAAAGAGAACTAGAAGGGCAATGTGCTAATAATTGGTGGAATCATACTGAATTTGGCTCTAACCAAAAAGGTTCTGCAAGGTTAAGCGACTTATTTGAAGGTAATAAAAATATTTTTTCGAAACCTAAACCAACCGAGTTGATAGAAGGAATTCTAAATGTCACTACCATAGATGATGATTTTTATATTCTGGATTTCTTTTCAGGTTCAGCAACTACTGCTGATGCGGTAATGCAATTGAATGCTGAGGATAAGGGACAGAGAAAATATATTATGGTTCAATTGCCTGAGTTAATAGAAGAAGATGAACCAGCATATAGTTTAGGCTACAGAACAATAGATGAAGTTGGCAGGGCAAGAATAGAAAAAGCAGCCATCAAGATTAATGATGAAACTAATGCAGACATTGATTATGGCTATAAACTTTATTATTTAGAGACACCAGAAGAAAAAACATTGGTTGACTTAGAAAACTTTGAACCAGAAATCAAACTGATTACGGATGATATGATTTCTGTCTTTGATAATGAGCATGCTTCAGGTAAAGAAAGCATATTAGCTACTTGGCTCAATGAAGATGGTTATGGACTGACGGCTACTTCTACTTCGTATGTTTTAGACTCATATGAAGCTGATTTAATTGAAAAATCTTTATATATCATTGATGAAGGGCTAGAGGAAGAAGATGTTATGACTTTGATTAAAAGGATTGAGAATGAAGAACTAGACACTACTAGAGTTGTCGTTTACGTCCATTCAGTCCGCTTCAATGTTCTTCAAGAGTTGAGAAAAAATCTCAAGGTCTTAAGAAATAATAAAAATGTTACATTGATTGAGAGGTTTTAATTATGACTATTGAATTATCAATTTTACCTCATCAAGAAGATTTTTTGAAAGCTGTAAGAAAAGCATTTGGAGATATACGAGTTAAAAGTGGTGAAGATATCCATCAAAATCCTTTAATTGATTTAAATGACGAAAAAATCAAAGAAAATATCAATGATTTATGGAAAGGCTACGAAGACTTACAAGCTATTCCAAAGCAGTGGCGTACAAGAGATAAGGGCGACTATCTAGGTGTTGATATCCGCATGGAAACAGGGACAGGAAAGACCTATTGCTATACAAGAATGATGTATGAACTGAATGAAATATATGGTTTTAATAAGTTTATTATCCTTGTTCCGTCAACGCCAATAAAAGAGGGTAGTAAAAGCTTTTTACAGGCAGATTATAGTAAACGCCATTTTGCCGATCTTTATCCAAATAAGAGCTTAGATTTATCTGTCTTAGAACCACAAAAGAGGACTAAGGGTAGAAAGATGTTTCCAACGGCTATTTCTGAATTTGCTAGAGGAACGAGCTTGGAGAAAAACCGTTTTTCTGTCCTTTTAATGACCTCAGGCATGCTTTTATCCAATGCCACCATGGCAAAGGATGACTATGATCAGACGATTTTAGGCAATTTCACCCAGCCTTATGAGACCTTAAGGGCGACTAAGCCCATAGTGATTATCGATGAGCCCCATCGATTTAAAAAGGAAAACAAAGCTTACAAAAGAATTTTAAAGGAGATTCAGCCCCAGTGTATTATTCGCCTTGGTGCTACCTTCCCTGAAAAAAAAGGAAGTAAGGACAAAGACTATAACAACCTGATATTTAATTTAGGTTCAAGCCAAGCCTTTAATCAAAACTTAGTCAAGGGTGTAGAGACCTTTATGATTGATGCAGAAAAGGAAAATGAGACCAAGTTAAAACTCATGGACTTTAAAAGAAGTCCTAAGATTTGTAGTTTTAGAGATGAGAAGACTAAGAAATCTCAAGAGATGGTAAAAGGAGACAATCTTTCTATTTTTGGTGAGGAGTTTTCTGGGATAACCATTGAAGAAATTGGGCCTACAGCTGATGATGCGATTAAGAGTGGTGTGACTTTATCAAATGGACAGATTTTAGCAAAAAGCGATATTGTATATGGAGGAATTTATAGTGATACCTACCAAGAACTCATGCTTAGACAGTCCATTATTAATCATCTTGAAACCGAAAAAGAAAACTTCTTAAGGGGCAATAAAATAAAGACCTTAAGCCTGTATTTTATTGATTCAGTTAGGTCATATCGTGATGAAGAAGGTGGAGCAGGTCATTTAAGAGTTAAATTTGAAGCTATGTTAGCAGAAGCTTTAAGAAAAGAAGTTAAAGCTCTTAAGGATACTAAAGACCAGAGATTAGAAGAATATAAATCATATTTAGAAGCGTCTTTGGAAGACATCTCACAAACCAATGGTGGTTATTTCTCTGAGGATAATTCAACTTCAGAAGAAGATATTCAAAACGAAGTTGATAAAATACTGAGAGATAAAGAATTCTTATTAAGCTTCCATGATGAAAAAGGCAATTGGAATACCATGCGTTTTATTTTCTCTAAGTGGACGCTTAAAGAAGGATGGGATAATCCCAATGTCTTTCAAATTGTAAAATTAAGGTCTTCAGGTTCAGAGATTAGCAAACTTCAAGAGGTTGGAAGAGGACTAAGGCTCCCTGTGGATGAAAAAGGAAGACGAATTGCCGATGAGCAGTTTTATTTAAGATATTTAATTGACTACTCTGAAAAAGGATTTGCTAGTAAGATACTTGGAGAAATCCAAGCGGATACACCAGGTCAAAGCATGAATATCAAAAGCTATCTTTTGGAAGTAGCAAAGAATAGGGGTAAGACTAAAGATGAAATATTTGGTGAAATGCTTGCGAAACAATATATTGACTTTGAAGGCAATATTAAGCTTGAAAGGATAGAAGACTTATATGCTGATTATCCTGAAACAGTCGCTGGACTTAAGCCGAATAAAGTAATTGACGGAAATAAAAAGAAAAACTACGTTAAGGTTCGAAAAGACAAGTTTGCTGATATTAGTAAACTTTGGAAAAAGATTAATCAGAAATACTATTTGAAATTTGAAGATATTCCTGAAGAAGAATTAAGCGAAGCCCTCTATGAAGTGTTAAAAGAAGATATTTATAGAGATACCACTATCGATGTGAAAACAAGAAGAACCGAGTCGGTTGATGGTGAAATTGTGCTTCGTGACCGTGTGGCTAACTATTATTTTGTTGAGGATAATGTAGCTTATGGTGATTTTCTTAAAGAATTAAACAAGCAGACTGGGCTTCCTATCAAAACGATTCATGTAACACTCTGTAAATTTGACAAGGAGAATGGGGAAATTGATAGACGCCTATTTACCACGACAGGTATATCTCTAGTGGTTCGAGAATTTAACAAGTGGTTAGATGCAAAGCTACTGAAGAAATTTTCTTATAAACCCCTAGACATCGATTCTAAAGAAACAAGCTTAACTGATTACAAGGGAGAAGTGGTTGAACAGGTTTCTCAAGGCGTACTAGGCATTCATAGGGACGACTCAGCCGATGTTCCAGAACGCTTTATTTACGATAGTGTCATATATGACAGCCCAAAAGAGCATCAGACAATCATTAAAAGTGATATTGATGAAGTAATCGTCTTTGGAAAGATACCTCGTCGCTCAATACAAATACCATTATTTACAGGAGGAACAACAAGTCCAGACTTTATGTATGTGATAAATGCTGAAGATGGAAAGACGGAGCTGAACTTTATCGTAGAGACAAAAGATATGACAGATGATAAAGACTTGAGATTAGGAGAAAATTATAGAATAAAATCAGCCGAAAAATTCTTTGAGACTTTGAAGGAAGAAGGCTTAAATGTTGTATTTAAGGAACAACTCAAGAGTGATGATATTGTGGCGATGATTAAGGGAATTTCTAAAGTTAAATAAATATACAAGTTTGGATAATTAAACCAGAAAGGAGAAATTATGTGGAAAGATAGCGAATCACACATTGACTATATAGATTTTGAATACATTGCTGATTTAGTGAATGACATTATACAAAACGATGATTTATTACCTGCAAGTATTGGAGTATATGGTGATTGGGGCAGTGGAAAATCAAGCATTATGTCTATAAGTCAAAAAAGGCTGAAAGATAAAGATGATAAATCATTAATTGTCAATTTCAATGCATGGCTATTTGAAGGCTATGATGATATTAAAACAACAATCATTAACTATTTGTTAGACGCAATAGAAGAAAAGAAAACTTTGTCAGGGAAAGCTAAAGAAACTGTAAATGGTTTAAGGAAAAGCTTGTTAAATATGAACTTGCTACCAATTATCTCAAAAGGTTTTTTTAGTGCATTAGGAACCTATAGTAGCAATCCCTCTTTAACTAATCATCAATTAATTCTAGGACAGTCTGAAAATATAAAGGAGTTTATTAATACTGTTAAAGATAATTACCTAGAGGCAACATCAGATGAAAAAATCAGAAATGAAATTTCTAAATTTCGAGAGGACTTTGGAAAACTAATAGAAGCAACAAATATTTCACGGGTAGCTATCTATATAGATGAGATTGACAGATGTTCCACAGAAACGATATTAGAAATTTTTGAGGCTATGAGACTATTTATGTTTTCTGGAAAGGTAGCTTTTATTTATGGTGCAGATGAAAGACAAATTGCCTATGCCATAAAACAAAAATACTCGGAGGATATTTCTGATGGTGGTTCAATAATAGACATTGGTAAAGAATATTTAGAAAAAATAATCCAATACCCAGTACGCATTCCTAGAATGAATGTTGTTGAAACTGAGCTTTATTTAACACTCTTATTAAGTGAAAAAACAATCGGACAAGATGACTTTGAATCATTGAAAAGCGATTTAATAAATCAATATAGAACAAATCTAGCTAATATTTCTTTACCAGAAAAAGGCAAAAACAATGAAGTAATTGTCATGAATTTCACACTAGCGAAAAGGATAGCAGAGCTTCTAAATACTGGATTAAATGGTAATCCAAGACAGTTCAAGAGATTTTTAAATGAGTTTGAACTTAGAAAGAGAACGGCTGAATTAAAAAAAATCAATATTGATGATCAAATTTTAGTGAAAATTATGGTGCTTCAATATGTTGAACCATCAATATTTACAGATTTTATTAAATTACAACAAGAAAACACTTTGAATGATGTGTTGAGAGCTTACAAAGAGGTGGATGAAGAAAACGAAGTAGACGATATTCCTCAGACCGAACCGATTGAAAAAACTCATGTTAAAGAGAAAAAATGGAAAAATGATTGGTTTGAGCAATGGGTAAAAACTGAACCTGATATTTGGGATCAAGATCTTAAACCTTATTTCTACCTATCACGTAATAAAGGGTTAGAGTCAATTATATTTGGAAAGGTATTCTCCAATGAAGCAGTACAAATTATTAAGGCGTACTTGTCAGGCAGTGATCTAGTCATATTAAACGCTAAGGAGCGTATCAAGCATATTTCTTCTGTTGAACTTAACCTAGTAGTTGAACGACTTTCTGAAGAGTTCATTAAACAGCCAGAAAACAAGAGGTTAAATGTGTTTAAGGGTTTAATTGATTTAAGTGTTGAAAGAAATGAGTGTGCAGAATTTGTAGTTCAAAAAATATCAAGTTTCCCATCAAAATTTATAACTCTTCCAATGAAAAAATACGCTGATAATTTAATCCTATTAGCAATACCAGCTAGTGAAGATATGAGTAAGTTGATACAAAACTGGAAGAATAAATAAAAAAGGAGGAGCGAATTGGGTACTTCAAGTTCTTTTAAAGGTAAAAAGGGAGACGCATTGTTGCCTAATGATTTTTCATCAGAAGATAATGAAAAGCATTTTGAAGATAATAATAGCGAAAATAACGATAATATAGAAAATACAAATAGACCAAATTGGACAGCCGCTAAAACATCTATGACTAAATACTTATCTTCTGGTGGAAATATTGGAAGTCCTAAAAAAGTTGTTAGTAATTATGTTGGAGCCACGGGTGGGGCAAGAGCTTTTTCATCAAGGCAAGGAATAAGTTCTGCAGGAAGTAATTTCTCACACTTGTTGAACAGTATTACAAGACGAGGGTTTACCACTACAATTGCTTCATTGGGAGATCAATTTAAGAATAAATCTACTGCAGAATCTGTATCACTTTTGGCAAATTATGTGGTAGAAAATTCTATATCAAAAGATGACACAGCTATAAGGAGTGCTACCGTAAATACCCTAGAAGAGATGAGTTCATTGTTAGGCGATAACAATTCTTTAACTGAAATTGAAGCAAAATACTTACTTCAATTTTTTACAAGGGAACTAATTTGGCAAATTATGTTAGTTGATTATGGAATTTCATTTGAGAAAAAGGGAAGTAATGTTGAAGAAGTTATCATATTAGAGAAAGGAATTAAAGATTATATCCAGTCTTGTGTAGAGGTAGGATTTAATTCATATAAAGCTGATTATTATACAGTAGATTCATTTAATAAGATTTTAACTTCTTGCTTAGAGATTATGGAGGATTAAAATGAAAGTATATTGTACAAATGAATCAATTGAAAATGTTCCTGAAGGATATGACGAAAAATTAGATATAACAAATAAAAAAGATATTGGTTTTTCGTTTTGGGAAAATCACATAAAACTAGAAACAGAATTTTCAAAGTTAGCCATTGATTTACTATATCTATCTGTTTTTGTATTTGTATGTGACCGAATAGTAAAAAGGGATGTTCAGAGTGATAGTTGGACTAGGACTATTGATTTAAATATTCCTGTATCTAATATTGATTTTTGGAACTCTCAAAAAACATTATTAACCGATATGCTAAATTTTTTAAGTGGAGACAATTGGAACTTTGTATTCAGAGTTAAGACGGTATTTCAAGATGAAGAATACTATAAATCTAAAAAATATAAGGATCTAGATAAAAAGACCTACGAGAAAATATGTATGTTCTCAGGCGGCTTAGATTCTTTCATAGGTGCAATAGATTTGCTTGAAGAATCAACCTCTCCAATATTGCTAGTGAGTCATTATGGTGGAGGAAAAGGCACTAAAAGTTATCAAGACAATATTTTTCAAGCTGTTAAGAACCATTATAAGTTGGATGAAAAGGATCATATTCAGTCTTATGTTGTTGCAAGAAATGGAGTAGAAGATACTACACGAACAAGGTCTTTCATGTTCTTCTCTCATGCTATAGCCTATGCTTCAGCCTTTGGAAGAAAAACACAGCTATACATTCCAGAAAATGGATATATCTCATTAAATGTGCCCTTATCAGGTGCGAGATTTGGGAGTAGTAGTACAAGAACAACACATCCATACTATATGAGCAAACTACAAAATCTTATAATCAATATGAATTTAGACATAGAAATCGTCAACCCTTATCAGTTTAAAACAAAAGGTGAAATGATGAAGGAGTGTAAAAACAGTAGTTTCCTAAAAGAACAGTATGTTAATACTATGTCTTGTTCACATCCAGATAACGGTAGATTTAAAAAAGAAAAGATATCAAAACATTGTGGCGATTGTATACCTTGCATAGTTCGAAAAGCAGCTATAATATCTGCTTATGGGAAAGATGAAACAGAGTATAGACACAAAAAATTAGACAAATCTGAAGCTGGAATTTTAAACAAAAATGCTTTTTTGCAAATGCTTGAGAAACATAATCCCAACAGTGCAATCTTCGATATACAGAAATCTGGTCCGTTAATAGATAACTTGTTTGAGTTTGCTGATGTTTATAATAGAAGCATAAAAGAATTAAATGAAATATTTAAAGAGGTTGATGTAAATGAAATTGATTGATTTCCATTGTCATCCAGATCTTTACAACAACAATTTTAAAATGTTGGATGGTGATAATCAGATGGTATTCATGACAAATTTACCAGTTTTGTTTGAAAGGTATTATCAAAAACTCAAAGATTCTGAAAATACTTTTTTGGCTCTAGGTTATCACCCAGAATTAATTGAAGAATACCCTAACTACCTTGATGATTTTAAAAGTAATTTGCATAAAACTAAATTCATTGGAGAGGTAGGGTTAGATAATTCTGAAAGCAACGAATTTTCTTTTGAAAAACAACTAAAAATATTTAGAAAAATAATGGAGGAGTGTAATAAAACTAGTAGGAAGATTATATCAATTCATTCAAGAAAAGCTGAAAGTTATATATTTAAAGAATTAATTACCAACGATAATATATATATTTTACACTGGTACACTGGAACTCTTAAAAGATTATTAGATGCTATGGAAAAAAATGAAAATATCTATATATCTGTAAATTTAGATATGGTATCAACAAAGAAAGGGGTTGATTTAATTAATAATGTTCCTTTAGATAAAATTGTTTTAGAAACAGATGCTCCATTTACAAAATCGAGTAAAAAAGGATATGATTATAAAATCCTAGAAGATACTAGTATTCAAATAGCAAAAATAAAAAAATGCAATCTAGTTGATGTATTTATTCAAATTCAAGCTAATTCAAGAAAGATTATCAAGAAATAGGAAGTAGAGCCTATCTCTCCACTTCCTTATCCATATAATTCTCGTAGTTCTTCTTATACTGAATTAACTCAGCAAATGAATCATTAGACTTAGAATACTCTTGCATAAGGGTATTCTTTTTTTCTTGCAAGTCATCAAGCTGGGCAAGGATTTCCTTAGATTTTGGCACAGATTCATAGGTTTCCATAATAGCTTTTGATGCCACAGTATAGAGCTTTAATTCAGCAGAATATTCTCTTGAAAATTTTTCATCACCAGGATTAGCCTTATGATATTTGTAATGGTCTCGGTATTTTCTTATGGTCTCAACCTGCTCCATTGTTTCAGAGAGCCAATCCATATTTGACTCAATAACCTTAATTTTATCGAGGATTTCCTGTCTCTCATCGGCACTTTTTTGAATATAGGATTCAAGTTCCTGTTTTGAATTTATGCCAAGTTCACGGAGTGCAATGACAGAATCAGCCATAGTTTTGAGGTTGTGTTTCTTAGCCCAAAACTCATATCCTTTGCTAGATTTTATCTTCTCGTTATTTTTAATATCGATAACTTTACCAACTCTTTGTTTAACTCTTGAATGGTCAAATTGAAGATTTTCATCCAGTCTTTCCTTAAGTCTATCTTCCGTATAATCCTCACCAATAGTCTTAGCTCGAGTAAATCTCTGCTTGTCCTTATACCTAAAGGCAATGTACTTTCCATGCTTAATTTCATAGCCAAGCTTTTCCATTCTTTTAAGAAAATCATCCCAATCTTTGGCTTGTTTTAGAGTGCGGTCAATGTCAAATTGAAGCCTTGACTTCCAAGATATTCCTCGCTTAGCTTGTTGATATTCAAACCAAGACTTTCCTCTAGTCTTATACTTTCTCTTATAGCTTTCATAGTAAGGATCAATCACTGATAGCTTATATTCTCGGCATAACTCATCACTTCGATTTCTAATTTGATGATAACTTCTTTTATTAGATTGATAGCACTTACCTGTCACCATATTGACGTTATTAAAGATGATATGGTTATGGATATGGCCACGATCAACATGAGTAGCAATGACATATTCATACTCGTTTTTAAGGTGTTTCTCGCAAAGCTCTTGGCCAATTTGATGAGCAGTTTCTGCGTTAGTTTCACCAGGAAAAAAGGATTGAATCAGGTGTCTTGCTAAAACCTCCCCTCTGGTTTGAAAGTCTTCTCTTGTCCTTAAAAATGAAGTATGAGCTGTAGCTGGATTGCATTTATAAGATGAGACCAATATTTTTCCCTCTGTTTTGTCATCCTTTGTAATGTAATCTATAGCTAAATTCGCTGTTGATTTTATTGGATGAATTTTTGTAATTGCCATTATTAATCATCTCCATCTGTTGTTCTATTTAAAAGTAGTGAATGAATTTGCCAAACTTCTTTTGAAATTCTATCAACTTCTTTTTTGATGGTTTCTATATCAGTTTTATAAACAACTCCAGTTTGATTTACATGTTTAGCAACCTGATTAATATTATTTGTTGCATTAGAAATTAGCCATTGAAGATCTCTAAATGGTTCTAAATCCACTACATATATTTCTTTTTCTAGGACTGTTTTTCTAATAAAATGAGCCATGGTTTTACTACTAGACATTTTCATTTTCTTCTTAAAAAGTTTCAGTTCTTCATCGTTAAGATATATTTTTAATTGATTTTTTCGACTTCTATTTTCCATAATTTATCCTCCTAATTTTATGATTTTCGGGGGTCTTAGGGTTCTCCCTAACAAGTTAAAATTGATAAAAAAAGAAGCAGTCCGTTTGGGGTCTGCTTCATCAATTTTTCGTCAATGAGTACTCATTGACTGTGCTTGCTACTAAAATATAAACGTGTAGAAAGCTTTAAGCTTTATTCATAAAATTAAATTTTTCTTCTATTGGTTCATTATCGTTATATAACCATGATTCTCGCGAACCAAAAATGTTAGCAAAATTATTAAATAACGGAAGCATAGATCTTGAATAGGATTCATTGATTGCCCATTTAATAATTGGTGATTTAATAATATTTTGCTTTAATGGTTCGGAAACATCTCCCCAGTTTGAAGTTCTAGAGTAATGCCCTTTTACATTTAGCAAAGTATACCAAATATAAAAGTTATATCCTAATGCACTTGATAATTCGATGCAGTACTGATAAATCTTTTGTGCCATTATCTCTTCTAACTTATCCCAATAATAAATTAAATTTTGATCATCATCTACATCATAAGTTAACAAGTATTTTTCTCCAATTTCTAGTACGCCATTGGGAAACATCTGTATATAAGTTGAGAAAGGATGACGATATGTATTTCTTACTTTAATCAGTCCATTTGCATTGTAGTATGGTTGTCCATGATATCCAGAAGGATTGAAGATATCTATTTTAGAATTATGCTCATATTGTTTCAAATCAATATAAGTTGTTGGGTCGATCGAATTTTCTGGATAAATATGGATGATTAATGATGGAACGGTGCTTAGTGAATCATCAACTTCACCGTTCAAGATACTTGATATTCTTTCATCTCGAAAAGATGATAATTTTCTTTGGGAACTATCTAATGCTAAGAAATTATTTTTCAATTCTGGATATCTCATTGGGCGAGACTCATTTCCATTGCGAGTATAGAATTTATGCTCTCCATCATCAAAAGCATGAGGCTTCAAAAAGCTTCTTGGGATATCGATAATTATACAATTATTATCAGCTACATTTAAATGATGAAGTTTGACTCCATAAATAGCAGGAATAGTTTTTGTAGCTATTTTATTTCGGAAAGATTGTTCGCAAGTTTCAAAATTTTCAACATTAACTCCAGTATCAGATATTTTAGTTGGGTTATGATTTTCATCCTCGGCAATACCTAAAATTATTTTTCCACCGTCAGTATTTGCAAAAGAACAAATTTCTTTCATGAGTGTATTCATATTTTTAGAATCTAGAGAATTAAATTTACCATCTTCAAATTTGTAATCTTTAAATTCAAGAACCTCGGATTCTTTTAATGAACCAGATAGTATTTCATTGATTAATTCTAAGTAGTTTGTATTCATAGTCCTCCTCTCTGCTTAGGATGTTTTATTAGGTTTATAGTGATTTTCAATATAATAGCTTGCAATCTTCTCCATGAGATAATCATACATCTCAAGTATCTCATCATTTTCTTCTTTTTCTAGATTTCCTTGACGTAATTCATTTTCTAAAGTGTCTAGTTGGTCTGAAATTTCTAAGTATGATTCCACGTAGGAATCAATTTTTCCATCGCTTATTTTCGTTTTTATAGCTACTAAATCTATCATGACTTTTCCTTTCATTAAGTTCTTTTTTGGGGGGAGATTATCGACACTTTAATAATATCAAATAACATCTAACGAGATGTCCCAAAATTGTTTCGAAAACTAAACATCTTTGGCAAAGACCGTATTAGCTTAACTAAAATAATTCATGATTTGATTTATCCGTCCCATCAATTTCAGAAAAGAATTTGCTGTCATAACACACATCTAATCGATTGATAGGGTAGC
>JGI24709J26583_10000583_pt1 | contig 31400 bp, 30 predicted proteins | sample BioPla2DNA1_FD_26583 | JGI IMG/M metagenome (IMG submission 26583) | reverse complement strand
TTCTAGCGTTTAATCCGCCTTTAACTCTTGCCATTTTCTATTCCTCCTTATCACCAATATCTATAGATATGGTAAGATCTTCTTCATGTTCTTTACATTGGTTGGATCGGTCATTGTAGCCTTTCTGAGATTTCTCTTTCTCTTAGCGGATTTTTTAGTTAAAATATGACTCTTATATGCCTTCATTCTCTTTAGCTTACCGGTTCCTGTTTTCTTAAAACGCTTCGCTGCTGCTCTGCTTGTTTTTAGTTTTGGCATGATGTTTCCTCCTTATATTTAGTACTGCTTATAACTGTATATATGTTGCCACACCATATGGTGCTGTATTCTCTTTTAACGCTTCTCTGATAAGAACATAGTCATGTTTCGTCCTTCAAGTCTTGCGGGCTTCTCAATTACAGCAACATCCTCCAGCTTAGCAAAGAAATTATCCAGAATCACCTTAGAAGAAGACGTATGTGCCATTTCACGTCCACGAAAACGCAATGTCACCTTTACCTTATCACCCTTAACTAAAAACTTCCGGGCCATATTGGCTTTTGTATTTAAATCATTATCATCAATATTCGGTGAGAAACGAATCTCTTTTACCTCGGTAACTTTCTGCTTCTTCTTTGCTTCCTTTTCCTTTCTTGCCTGTTCATATCTAAACTTTCCGTAATCAATTATTTTGCATACAGGCGGTTTCGCAGAAGGGGCTATCTTTACAAGATCTAAGTTAGCTTCCTTAGCTAATTTCAAAGCTTCCTTAGCGGACATGATGCCCAGCTGCTCTCCTTCTTCGCTAATTAGTCGGACTTCCTTATCTCTAATCTGTTCATTAATCATTAAATCGCTAATAGTATTACACCTCCATAGGTTATATCACATTTACAGTTTCCGTTATCCATACAGTATTCCTAAAATTACATGTATTTTTTATTGAATAGGACGATCTTTCATATTCAATAAAAAAGGTGGATAACATAGATTATCCACCTGCTTATACATAATGCTAATATATTATATTATTGCTCCATAGGAACTAAATATAACTTGCATATAAGAACCCGGTCACGGTAAATTAATTACGCTAAGGGTGAGAGATGGATACTCTTCTTTTCTATGAAATTATCACAGCCTAGTTATTGTATCATGTAGTTATCGCTATGTCAATCACATTTTTTTATAATTACCCCATATCAGCTTTGTTTTTGGGTTAACATATCAATTGGCTTGGATATGGCAGTTCCTATGATACCACTGGCTATGATTTCTGTAATAACATTAATACCTACCATGGCTATAACCAATGCAAATACATTGCCTGCATTAATATTCTTTACAAATTCAATCTCCCGGAACTCGGAATTGTTGTAAAAAATAAGCATTAGCGATGACATGAATAATATGGTATTAAGTAAAGAACCCGCAATACTTGTAATAAGATAGCTAAGAAACTTTGTCTTATCAATCTTTTTAAGTCCTTTGAAAATCAATCCGGTGAACAAACCCATTAATATTCTCGGTACCATACAGGTGACAAACAGTCCAATCGGATTTATTCCTAACAGCAGAACTCCAAATGGATCTGCCCCAAAGGCCTGAGCAAAGCTTGTGAGTCCGAATATCGCTCCAAGTATCGCTCCACCGACGGGTCCTATGGTAATTGCCCCCACAATGACCGGTATTCCGATTATGGTGATAGACAATCCTGTCGGTAGCTTGATATACCCCAGAGGGGTAAATGCCAGCAGTAATAAAATTGCTGCGAACAGTGCCAACTGCACCATCTTTAGTGTGCGTACATTTGATATTGTTTTCATAATATCCTCCTTTCAGTTCTGACTGTAATCCTTATAGGATAATCAGCATGAAGACATGTAAACATGTGTGATTAGGTAGGATTTACTTAAAGAAACTTATATAGCTGATTAAGTAAATACTAAACGGCTGACTTTCCGTCCCGGATGGGTACGTTAGCATTACCGTTAATTGTAGCTTCAATTATATATTATTTCATAAATAATGCAAGTATAAGAATAATTATTCCTTATTTTTTAATTCGTTAGTCCTTGAAAAAAGGTAGATTGCTCCTAACAGAAGCACTCCTCCTATTATAAGCATCATCCATATATTTAACCAACTCAGCTTCAGTCTTAGTATTAGAAAACCCGATCCGTTGATTATCATATGGACAAATATAGCGGCAAGTAATGTCCCGGTCCTTTCATAGACATATCCCAACAGCAGTCCCATGGCGAAAGCATATATACCCTGAATTACATTCCAATGATACAATCCAAACACCACTGCCTGAATCAGATTCGCCGTAATGAAGGGCAGTCCCTGTCTTAACTTACCAAAAAGTATTCCGCGAAGCATCAGCTCCTCCAGAATAGGCGCCAAAATAATTACATACACGGCTACTATTATAATATCTGCATCAAATATGGAGCTGATTACTTCGTCATAATAATCGAATAAGGTCTTAAGCAGGGGTCTTATGAGGCTTAACACCGATCCGAAAAACAGTTGACATCCCACGCCCAGTGCCAGGAATATTCCGATGTTTTTCAGAGTGAATGTACTTTTAATCTTGTCCGGCTCTATCATGCCATCCATATATTTTTTGTACCATAAATAAAATATGATTATGGATACCATTACAGCCATGGCCTTGAGGCATCCGTCTATCTCGGATGATATATCCTCTACACCGGTGATTAAAACAAATATATTTGTGATAATTATGTATATCAATGACACCATAAAGAATGCCGCTATGGCCATCAGGAGTCCTTGTATAATTATTAGTGCTCGCTTCATTATAGCCTCAATCCTTAACCAAGCTCAACCTCTACCACATGAAGTCTTCCGTCTCCGAATATCGGTAGAATGTTGCCTGAAATTTCTTTATTATCTACAACAACCTTAGCTACACCTCTGGATACATGCTTAGGATTCTTAACAGTTATCTGATATGTGTCGCCTCGGTATTGTCTTGTAACAGTATAGCCATCCCATGCCTTTGGAATTGAAGGATCTATCATTAAACCGTCATATTCAGGCTTGATACCCAGAATATACTGAGAAATCGCAACGAAATTCCAGGATGCAGTTCCTGTTAGCCAGGAATTCTTTGCTTCTCCAAAGCGTCTGGCGTCCTTACCGGCTATCATCTGTGAGTATACATAAGGCTCAAGTCTGTGTATTTCCGAACGCTCCTCTGTATATGCGGGAGCTATTCTTGTATAATAATCAAATGCTTTATCCCCTCTTCCCACAAGGGCCTCGGCGGCTATTATCCAAGCATTGTTATGACAGAAGATTCCTGCATTTTCCTTGTAGCCTGCCGGATAGGTTGATATTTCACCATATTCGATGTAATACCTGGTATAGGCAGGATTTAGCAGTACCAAGCCATATTTTGTCCCAAGGTATTCTTCTACTGCATCCAGAGCCTGTATTGCTCTACCGTCATCGATACCGCACTCTCCCATTATGCACCAGCCCTGGGATTCGATAAATATCTTACCTTCCTCATTCTCATGACTACCGATTTTTCTTCCAAAGTCATCATATGCTCTGATAAACCAGGAACCATCCCAGCCATGCTCCATGACTACCTTATGCATTTTTTCGACTTCTTTATAGGCTCTCTCGGCTTCCTTAACATTGCCCACCTTTTCCATAAGTCTTGCATATTCCTTACCTATATGACAGAACATCCCCGCAATCATAACGGATTCTGCCACTCTGCCGTCCTTACTCGTTGTGGTTTGGAATGATTCTCCCGGCTCTGAAGAGAAGCAATTGAGGTTCAGGCAGTCATTCCAGTCAGCCCTGCCAATCAGAGGAAGTCCGTGAGGTCCCAGGTTGTTTATTACATGGTCAAAGGATCTCTTTAAGTGATCGGCAAAGGGAGCACTCTTTGATTCATCATTATCATAGGGTGTCATTTCATCCAGAATTGTATAATCGCCGGTCTCCTTTATATATGATGTGGCAGCCAGTATAAGCCATAAGGGATCGTCATTAAAGTTACCGCCTATCTCATGATTACCCTTCTTTGTCAGTGGCTGATACTGATGATAAGCTCCGCCGTCCTCCAACTGTGTAGAAGCAAGATCGATAAGTCTCTCCCTTGCTCTGTCAGGAATCTGATGTACAAATCCTAAAATATCCTGATTGGAGTCTCTAAATCCCATACCCCTTCCGATACCTGATTCAAAATATGATGCGCTTCTTGACAGATTGAACGTAACCATACACTGATACTGGTTCCATATGTTCACCATACGGTTAAGCTTTTCATCATGTGACTGTATGGTATACTTGGATAATAAATTATCCCAATAACTTGCCAAATCTTCAAATGCTTTGTCGACTGCTTCAACTGTTGAAAATTTATCTATTAAAGCTTCTGCTTTCTTCTTATTAATAATATTATAGCCCTCCCATTTTTCTTCGGGCTCGTTTTCAATATAGCCAAGAACAAATATTAAATCCTTGGTTTCACCGGGCTCTAATTTAACCTCAACACAATGAGATGCAATAGGATGCCATCCGTCAGCCACAGAATTAGTAGGCTGTCCTGTCATAACCGCATTGGGGTTGTGGAATCCATTATAGGTTCCCATAAAGGCTTCCCTGTCGGAATCAAAACCGTATATTGGTGAGTTAACGGAAAAGAATGCATAATGATTTCTTCTCTCTTTATACTCCGTCTTATGATAAATAACAGAACCTTTTACTTCGACCTCACCGGTACTATAGTTCCTTTGGAAGTTAGTCATATCATCTAATGCATTCCATAAGCACCACTCTACATATGAGAAAAGCTTTATTTCTTTTCTTACATTGGATGTATTCTTTATAACAACCTTATGTATCTCTGCATTAATGCCCGGTGGTACAAAGTAAGTAATGCTCGTATTAATTCCCTTCAGCTCACCTGAGATTTTGGTATATCCCATACCATGTCTGCATTCATAATGATCTAAATCTCTCTTAATAGGTGCCCATCCGGGTGACCATACTTCGCCTCCGTCGTTGATATAATAGTACTTACCGCCTCCCAAATCCAATGGAACGTTATTATAGCGATAACGGGTAATTCTCCTAAGCCTTGCATCCTTGTAAAAACTATAGCCCCCCGCTGTATTGGATATCAAAGAAAAGTATTCTTCCGATCCCAAATAGTTTATCCAAGGATATGGTGTCTGTGGCGTTGTTATCACATATTCACGCTTCGAGTCATCAAAAAATCCGTATCTCATTAAGTTAAGTCCTCCTTTATATTTATACTCTCCAGCATTCATATTATATTATACATAATATTGTATTTCAACTAAATTACAATAGCATTTATTTTACAATTGACAAAGCTAACATCTTTAACTATACTCTGAATAACGTAATATAGTATGTGAATAAATATAGGGGGTTATAGTATGAATGATAACATAAAAAATAATGAAAATTTAAACGAAAACATACAATCAGATATAAATATACCATCAGAAAACGGCACCACTTATTGGGAGTCCGGCGAGCTGCAGAATTCATTTTATGCTGCATCTCAACCGTCAGAGGATAATACGGCTGATTTCAGTCAGAAAATACAGGATTATACCTATGAGGATTTTAAAAGAGACCAGTATGAAATTAAGCAAAATAAAAAATTCGGCAAAAAGCCATTAATTACCGCTATTATTGTTGTGTTTCTGTTATTGGTAGCTACCGCGACCGCGTATGCCTTTAACAGTACATTTCAAAACACAATAAATCTATTAATAAAAACTCCGAAGGAATATTATTCATATATTGAAAATAAGTCTGTCGGAAGAGCTGTGGATAAATCGATTGCCTACATGAAAATGACTAATTCCAATGATAATATGGCTACCGAGACCACAGTTAATATATCTTATGATAAGGATACCGTCAACTCAATGCTTATGCTTCTTGCCAATATGTCCATAAGCGACTTTGAATCCTTAATCGGAATATCTCTTGATTCTATAGGATTTGATGTAACCTCGGCAAAAAGCGAAAATGAAATCTATCAAAAAATCGGATTTAACCTTAATGATATTGACATTATATCAGCTGAGCTTTTCATGGATTTACTCGCAAATGAGATACTGTTACAGCTTCCGGATTTGAGTCCCGATTATTTAAGGATTGCTTTGGATATGGGCGAATACGGAGTTGATGATGTAGATCTTGATAATTATAACAAGATTACAAATCTTCTTACCTCCGACAGCACCGGAGATTTTCTAAAACGCTATACTGCAATAATTACAGATGAAATTGATGATGTTGAGCTTGCTAAGGGAGAATCTCTCACCGTTGGTGATTTAACCATAAAATCAAATCTTCTTACATTATATTTTTTCCCTGAGACTATGAATGATATTTCAACAAGAGTCCTGGAAGAAGCCAGAGATGATGAATACATTCTTGAGCTGTTACCGATTTTTGATCTAACCAAGGCTGAATATAATAAAAAATTAGATGCGGCTTTAGAAAACGCCAAACAAACCTATGAGAGCATGCCTAATGACAAAGCTATTTTTGTGATGAAGGTATACGTAGGAAGTGACGGTCAAATCCTTGGTCGTACATTGGAGCCATCAGATAACAACACGAATAACGGCACCTTAGAAATCTTCAATATCAGACAGGATGATAAGGGAGCATATGATATATCTCTTAAAGGGAATAACGGGAACCATATTCTTAAAGTAACCGGTAGTCATACAATAGCTGATAAGGCTTATACCGGAGCAGCAAAAATTATGATGACTACAGATAAAGGCGAAAGTACAGAGATTGATATTGAATACGATGAAATAAAAACAGTTATTAAGGATAAACGTATATATTCTTACGGTGAAATAAGCTTCTCCACTTCTTCAATGTTGGGGTTTGATCTGGTAATAGAGTATGATGCCAAGGATGATGAACAGCTGTCGACAATAAAGCTTAATATGGGTAGTTCATCATTGGTTACCTTGGATACTTCAGTAAAGTATCTGGAGGATTATACCATACCAAAGCGTGATGGAAATGCCAAGGTTTATGATTCACTAACCGAGAGCGGTGATTATTATAATTCTTTTGATACCGACAAGTATTTATCTGATTTGTCCGACAGGCTTGGTATTGATTTGAATAGTATATTGGGGTATTTTCTTCCCAGCTACTAACTTGACGGTATACGGGGTGCGTTGCACCCCGTATATTTATGTTTTATATAATTTTAATAAGTATTTTCTTTTTTTCTATCTCCGCTTATGGTACACTATACAATAGCTGTGAATGCATTTTTTCTCTATGATGGTTTACTGTCATAAATACAAGAAACTCGGAGGATATAATGCCTAAGGAAACACGTCTTGATGATGACGCTTTAATTTATAATAAAAGCGAAAATCAAACAGAAAAAGAAAAGCTAAAGAATATGCCACCGAAAAAAAGAATAGTTTATTTTTGGGATTATTATAGGTATCATGTGTTAATCTTTATAGTATTGGCTGTGTCTGTATATTTTATTATACAATCATTTACCAAGCCTAAGACTGAAGCCAAATTATTTGCCGTCATAATAAATAACACTATACAACCTGAAACATGGGATGAGTATTCAGAAAAGGTAGCCGAGTATTTAAAGCTCGATCCCGAAGCAGAAGAAGTATTACTCAACTATAATTTCTATTATAATGGCGATCCTGAGTATGAAATAAATATGCGCCAGGCCTTTGCCGTATATTTGGCTGCATCAGAGTTAGACGTTGTAATAGCACCGATATCGGAGTTCGCCAACTTTGTTAAATACGGGTTCTTAACTCCCTTATCCGAACAGCTGCCCACCGATCTTTATAGTTCACTGACAGACAAATTTTATCTGGGAGGAACGGAGGATAATCCTAAGGTTGCCGCCTATGGGATATATATGGCAGACACCAAGCTTTACAAGGAGCATTCGATTGCTCCCTCCGATGACGATCCCGTTCTTATAGGAATAATCGCAAATTCTACTCATAAAGAAAATGCAACCGAATTTATACGATATTTATTTAGTGAAAAATAAACGAGCTGTTTAATTAAACAGCTCGCCTTTTTATTTCTTATTGATATATCCCTGTGCCTTTAACAGCTCTGCAATCAGAACCGCTCCACCGGCTGCACCTCGTACGGTGTTATGGGATAATCCTATGAATTTATAATCATATACATGGTCCTCGCGAAGCCTTCCCAATGTAACACCCATACCATTCTCATAGTCTCTGTCCAATTTGGCCTGCGGACGGTTTTCCTCTTCAAAATACTTCAGAAACTGCTTAGGTGCACTGGGTAACTCAAGTTCCTGAGGTAATCCCTTAAACTCATTCCAAGCCTTAATAATTTCTTCCTTAGTGGGCTTTTTCTCAAAGCTGACAAATACCGCTGCTGTATGTCCATCGGTTACAGGTACACGAATGCATTGGGTGGTTATAGTAGGTCCTTCTGCTTTTACTATCTTTCCGTCCTCTACCTTACCCCATATTCTTAAGGGCTCCTGTTCACTCTTTTCTTCCTCTCCCCCGATGTAAGGAATAACATTATCAACCATCTCAGGCCAATCATTAAAATTCTTACCCGCTCCGGATATAGCCTGGTATGTGGTAGCTACTACAACCTTAGGTTTAAACTCCTTAAGCGCATGTAAAGCAGGGGCATAGCTTTGAATAGAGCAGTTGGGTTTTACCACAATAAAGCCCTTATCCGTTCCAAGACGCTTCTTCTGTGCCTCAATAACCTCAAGGTGCTCAGGATTCATCTCGGGTACCACCATTGGTACATCTGAAGTCCATCTGTGGGCACTGTTATTAGAAACAACAGGCGTTCCCGTCTTAGCATATGCCTCTTCAATTGCCTTTATTTCATCCTTAGACATATCCACGGCACTGAACACGAAATCAACACTGCTGCTTACCTCTGATACCTCGTTTACATCCTTCACGATTAAACCCTTAACCTTATCCGGGATGGGTGAGGTCATTTTCCATCTTCCTTCGACTGCCTCCTCATATGTCTTGCCTGCACTTCTGGGGCTAGCCGCCACCGTAACCACCTCGAACCATGGGTGGTTCTCAAGCAGAGATATAAACCTTTGACCGACCATTCCGGTACCCCCTAGGATACCTACTTTTAATTTTTCCATTAACACTTCCTCCTGGTTTGTTCTTGTGTGGCGAACATCTGTCTTTTTAGTAAATATACTATACAATAAATTTGGAAAAAATCAATAGTTTTTTAATAAAAAATATAATTTTGGCTATTCTGTCAGAAATAATATAATTTTAACAAAATGTTTGGTTATTTTAGCATACATAGATATTCTTCCAGAATAATTTTTAAATCATTCATCGTATTTATCTCATTTATTCTGTTCCTAAATCTGGCAGAACCGGGAAAGCCCGAGGTATACCATGAGACATGTTTACGCATTTCTCTCATTGCTATATATTCTCCCTTGTGCGCAACAGCCAGCTTTGCATGTCGAAGAATCATATCCATAACCTCCTCGAACTGAGGCTTCGGAATCATTATTCCACGCTCCAGATAAGCCTTTATCTGCTCAAATATCCAAGGATTGCCTCTGGCTGCTCTGGCAATCATTATACCGTCACAACCGGTTTGAGTCAGCATATTCTTTGCATCAATCGGTGTCACCACATCGCCACTTCCTATAACAGGTATGGATACCTCCTCTTTTACCCTTCGAATTATATCCCAATCCGCTTTTCCACCATAATACTGGTCTCTTGTCCTGGCATGGATTGCTATGGCAGCAGCGCCGTTTTGCTCGGAAATTTTGGCTATCTCAACCGCATTGATATTTCCTTCGGTAAAACCCTTTCGTATCTTTACGGTTACAGGCTTATTTATAGCTTTAGAAACTTTGTCTACTATCTCAGCCACCAGCTTGGGATTATTCATTAAGGCAGAGCCCTCCCCGTTATTAACCACCTTAGGTACAGGACAGCCCATATTGATATCAAGGATATCAAAGTCCATATGCTCTATATTCCTAGCCATATCAGCCATTATGTCAGGTTCGGATCCAAATAGCTGTACTGCTACCGGCCGCTCATCTTCGCTTATAGTCATTAGCTCCTTGGTATTCTTATTGTTATATTTGATACCCTTTGCACTTATCATTTCTGTATATACTAAATCTACGCCCTTTTCCTTACATAACAAACGAAATGGCAGGTCTGTTACCCCCGCCATTGGACCAAGACTAAGCTTTCCCTTTATCTCTACATTCCCAATATAAAAACTCATAATATCTCCAATCTGATCATTTTAGGTTTTTATCAGCAATAATTTTTAAACCTTTCAACAATAAATTAGGATCGTATATATCTATTACATCCGTGTTATTAGCAATTATTCTTCCCAGACCTCCCGTTGCCACAACGGTACATTTATCCAGGCCGGCTTCCTTAATCATCCTTCTTATAATATATTCTGTCTGTCCAATACATCCAAATACAAGACCCGCCTGAATACTGGTAACTGTATCTTTTGCCAGAATAGTATCGGGAAGAGCAATCTCAACCTCAGGAAGTTTAGCTGTATCAGCCCACATTGCATTAGCCGACATTTTAAGACCCGGACTCGTTACGGCGGCTATAAGGGAGCCATCCTCTGTAATAAGGTCGTATTTGTTTGCTGTTCCGAAATCAGCCACAATTACAGGACCACCGTATATTTCATAAGCTCCTACCGCATCGGCAACCCTGTCTGCTCCCACTTCCTTAGGATTAGGTATCGGTATCTTTATTCCTGTCTTTGTTCCTACCCCGATATTTAAGGGTACTAAGCCCAGATATTTCTTTATGCCAGATGTAAGCGAATACATTACTCTTGGTACAACAGAAGCAATTACCACTGTATTAATGGCTTCTTTATTTATTCCCTTTAGTTTCAAAAGGTCCACTATAAAAAGTCCATACTCATCAGAGGTTCTGTTAATCTTTGTAGTTAACCGAAACTTAGCCTTTATATCATCTTCCTCAAAGACTCCCATAGTGATAGCAGTATTTCCAACGTCTATAACAAATATCATATGGTTAACCAGCCTTTCTTATATAAAATCAGTATATTTAAGGTTCTATAGCAGCTTTGAAGCATCCTCATTCAGGAAAAACACCTTATAATAAAGCTCCAGGGACTCTAAAAGCTCCTTCTTAGTCCTCTGAATTTCCTTTATCTTAAGGGCACTTCCAATCTCATCAAAAAAGAAATCGTCTTCCTTAGCATCAACCCTGAACAGTAAGGTTCCGTCCTTATCAAATTCCAAGGAAAGAATGCCCCCCACATCCTCAGTAAAAAGAACGCACATGATTTTAAGCTCATTCTTTATCTGTTCCGGAAGAGCCTGAAAATCCTCATTGATATAATATTTCTTTTCATAAGCACTGCTTGCACATAGAACGACTCTGTCCTGATACATATATAAGCTCCTTATATTATATTTCGTGTTTTACTCATTACCGAGTGTGGCTACCATTATTGCCTTAATTGTATGCATGCGGTTCTCTGCCTGATCAAAAATAACCGTGCTAAATCGCTCGAACACATCATATGTGATTTCATTACCCTTGACCGCAGGAAGGCAATGAAGGACTATTGTATGTGGTTTACCCGTTTTGGCAAGAAGCTCATCATTAACCTGATATGGCTTTAATAATTTTATCCGTTCTGCTGCCAAATCCTCTTCACCCATTGAGCACCATACATCCGTATAGATGGCATCCGCATTATGAACGCATTCTATCTTATCGGTAATCTCGACTATACTACCGAAGGATATGGCATATTCTTTGCATTTATCAATAAGCTCCTTTTTAGGCCAAAGTGACTTCGGAGACAGAATCGTGATATTAACTCCCATCTTGGATGCCCCAATCAGAAGGCTGTTAGCCATGTTGTTACGCCCGTCTCCCACATATACCAGTTTTAACCCTTCAAGCTTACCAAACTGCTCTTTTAATGTCAAGAAGTCAGCAAGAATTTGCGTGGGATGATACATATCCGTCAATCCGTTCCATACCGGAACCCCGCTGTACTTTGCCAGTATCTCAACATTTTCATGAGCAAACCCACGAAATTGTATTCCGTCGAACATCCTGCCTAAGACTCTTGCCGTATCCTCGATACTTTCTTTATGACCCAGCTGAATATCCTCACTGCCCAAATATTCAGGATGACCTCCCTCATCTATGCAGCCTATGGTAAAAGAACATCTGGTTCTTGTGGATGGCTTCTCAAAAATCAGAGCTATGTTTTTACCCTTGAGACTGTTCCCAAGAATCCCTTTTTTCTTTTTTTCTTTAAGCTCACTCGCTAAGTTGAGTAAATATTCAATTTCCTCCGCAGTATAGTCTTTTAATGTTAAAAAGCTACGTCCCTTTAGATTCATTAAAACTCCTCCCGTCAACTTCTTATAAATATAACTGTTTTATGTTTATTTATACATTATAATAAATTTATGCTAATGTCAAGAAAAAAATACCCGGGTAATGGTTTATTTTGCTACCCGGGTGTTGCAGAATATGTTGCAGAATATTATTCATCATTATTTAGCTTATTCATTAAATCCTGTTCTAATATTTCCTTAGATGTCTTCTTCAGTAACAGTGCTTTTTCATATTCCTCTCTGTATGGCATAACATCCACTTCTTCATTTGTTCCTATACGCCATGCCCTGCTATGTTCAAATACCTCCTCACGGGACATCTGGAAAATAACATCGTTATTGGCAAATGATCCTTCGAAAAGATATGTTGTAAATGCCACAAACCCCTCATCCGAGTTAACGATATCCTTACCGAGAATTAATGTATTATCAAGGGACAGCCCCATTATATTAGCTATCGTAGGCAGAAAGTCGATATGTCCACCGGTAGTATGAATTGTTTCTTTCACATTACTGTCAGGTATATGAATAAGCATAGGTACATTAAGCATTTCATCATAGTCATATTCTCTGCCGATGAAATTGCTGACACTCTCCTTAACATCTTCCATATTACAGTTCAGTCCATGGTGATCTCCATATAAAGCAAATACGGTATTGTTGTATAATCCCGCTTCCTTCAAATCAGATATAAACTGTCCGATTGCTTCGTCTGTATAACGTACAGTCTGCAGGTAATCGCCAAACTTTGTATCCACATCCTCCTCCAAAAGCTCCAAGGATCGATATTCCTCATCCAGAATAAACGGATGGTGATTAGTCAAGGTAATTACAAAGGAGAAATAGGGTTCCTGCTGCTCTTTTAGTATGGAAACCAGTTGACTGAACATCGATTTGTCTGATATACCCATCCCAAAGATCTCGTCCTGATTAAGATCCTCCAGGCTGTAATAGTCCTCAAATCCCTGATAAGGATATGCAGCCTCTCTATTCCAGAAGTCACCCTCATATCCATGAACCGCAAACGCCTTATATCCTTGCTCCCTCATAAGCCACGGCAGTCCGTTGAATACATTGTCCTCATACAGACGATATATTTCACCGTCGATTAGCGGATATAGACTGTTAAGAGATGAGAACTCGGCATCAGCGGTATTTCCCTTTCCTACATTGGAAAAATACTGATCAAAATAAATAGTATCATTCTCAATCAGTCTGTTGAGGTTTGGGGTTATTTCCTGCCCATTGTACAGGGCATTAATCACAAAATCCTGAAAGGCCTCCAGTTGAATAACCACCAGATTTTTTCCTTCCCCGATTTGATAGTATTTGGGTATTTGCGGTTCTATTATATTATCACTGACTACTTCAAGTATCTCTTCCTCATCCATTTCGCTTTTGGCAAGATTATCGGCTATGACTTCATAGATATCTCCCACATGACTTGTAAAAAATTCCATGCTATTAACTCTTGCAACGGCGGCTGAGCTAAACGGATTGGTAATCATGGTAAAAATAAGTACCGTAACCAGAGAAAAAGCTATTTTAAGCTCTGTGTGATAGACCGGCTTAATATTGCTGAATCTTTTCGAATATCTCTTAAAAGAAATATATACAAAGGGAATATCTATAAAAAGAAGAAAGCTGGCCGGTATAAGTGTCGCTATGAAGCTGTCAGGCACCGCTGTTACAGCCTTGGCCTGCCAAAGCTGTCTAATCGAAACCGTCTGATTATAATAGTTATAATACATCGTATCGGCAAACATAAGGAGGCTTAACAGGCTATACACTAAGAGGAATATTCCCCTCTTACGCTTTAGCCCACATCTTCCAAAGAATATAAAAATCAGTCCCCATACCGCCATACTGATTATTATTAATACCAGCTCCATCTTATTCACATCGATTAATGCATAGTAAATCATCATCTTTAGAGCAAACAAAGCAGATATACAGTATGGCGACAATATAAATTTTTTAAGTCTCTTCATATTTACCACCCAAATCACAACTGTAATACATTTACATATTAACTCATTGAAATAATACAACACTGTATCAAGGAAAATCAAGTAAAAAAATCTTAACTTTTTCTTAACAAAAAAATAATAATATCAAAGAAAATTAATGGGCACATAAAGTATTAATAATACCTTAAGCACCCATTGTTTATCGTTACTATGTCAGCAGACTAATCTTCCTTAATAACCTCAACCATAGATTTAGCCAGTCCGGCTATACCCTGAATCTCGGACGGAATGATTATCTTAGTAGCTTTGCCGTCTGCTGCCTTCTCGAATGCCTCCATGCTTCTTAGCTGAAGAACTTCGATTGTAGGATCAGCTTCCTTAAGGAACTTAATTCCTTCAGCTCTTGCTTGCTGTACCTTTAAGATTGCCTCAGCCTCACCCTCTGCTTCTCTAATCATGGCTTCTTTCTTAGCCTCAGCACGGAGTATTGCTGATTTCTTCTCACCCTCTGCATTAAGAATTGCGGATTCCTTATTACCCTCAGCAACAAGAATAGCGGATCTTTTCTCTCCTTCTGCAATGAGTATGGCCTCTCTACGCTCTCGCTCAGCCTTCATTTGCTTCTCCATGGCATCCTGAATGGCTGCAGGAGGAATAATATTCTTAAGCTCAACACGGGTTACCTTAATACCCCAAGGATCAGTTGCTTCGTCAAGTATATGACGCATTTTGCTGTTAATTATCTCTCTTGAGGTTAATGTCTCATCCAACTCCAGATCACCAATAATATTTCGAAGTGTGGTTGCAGTCAGATTTTCTATGGCTAATAAAGGATTATCCACACCATAGGTATATAGCTTGGGGTCGGTAATTGCAAAGAATACTACGGTGTCAATCTTCATGGTTACATTATCCTTTGTAATTACAGGCTGTGGAGCGAAATCCACCACTTGTTCCTTAAGAAGAACTCTCTTTGCCACTCTATCAATTAGGGGTAGCTTAAAATGTAATCCCACATCCCAGGTAGCCTGATATCCTCCCAAACGCTCCAAAATATAAGCATTTGCCTGAGGTACTATCCTAATACAGGACGCAAGGATTAATAAAACCAGTATAGCAAAAATGATGATAATTGCTTCTATAGGCAATGTTTATCCCTCCTTTTTTATATTCACCATTAACTTAACTCCCGATATAGATTCTACTATGACTTTTGTTCCTTTTTCTATTATCTCTCCGTTTACGGATCTGGCCGTCCATTCCAAGCCGTTAATAGTTACACTTCCGGTTGCATTAATATTATCAATCGTAGAAGTTACCAATGCTTCTTTTCCTATTACTGTCTCAAAATTTGTTTTAGTTCTGGTAGAATTAAAGTATTTTTTAACGAAGGGTCTGGTAAAGAATAATAAAACCAGGGATATTACAAGGAATAATATGATTTCTACAAGCAAATTATCATAGAACAATGATACTATAAATGCTACGAGCGCTCCGCCCGCAAACCATATGGTGGTCAGCCCTAATGTTATCATCTCAACAAATATTAAAAATGCGAGAAGTATAAGCCATGCTATTGAATTTGCCATTCCTGCCGCCCCCCTTTCTATAACTTATAGTATCATTTTATAGAAAAGACACTGTTAATACAATAGTTATGCATGTTTTTTAATTATATTTTAATCTTCAATATGTTTATCGGTTGTCGCTCTTCTTTGTCTCGCGGCCTCATACATTAATATGCCGGCGGCTATGGCCGCATTCAATGATTCCACCTTGCCTGCCATCGGTATCCTAATCAGGTTATCCGCCATGGCTACTGTGGCTTCAGACAGACCGTTGGCTTCATTTCCGATAAGCAGGCCGCACTTTCCTAAGAAACATCCGGATGTATCATATGGGACACCGGATAAATGTGCGGCAAACAGCTTAAATCCGCCTTCCTTCAGGCCGGCAAGAACCTCTAAAAAGTCCTCCGCTTCATAATATGGGACCCTAAAAATAGAACCCATTGTGGATCGTACCACCTTGGGCTGCAAAACATCTGCACAGGAGCGGTTCAGTATGATGCCTGAAACCCCCGCACCCTCTGCAGTCCGTATTATCGTTCCTAAGTTACCCGGATCACGGATATCCTCCAGTATCAACAGAAACGAATCCTTACCATTGATTATTTGGTCTAAGGTATATACGGGTTTTCTGACAATTCCCATAATACCCTGTGGTGTCATTGTGTCTGTCACCTGATTAAAAACCGAATCCTTTATAATCTCATATTCCAGCCCTATGAAGAATTCCTCTGTCATTATCTTTTCCTGACAGAAGCTTTCAGACATATAGGCCTTAACCAATAATCCTGAGGCCTTAGCCTCCTCGAGCATCTTAATTCCTTCCACAATAAATAAACCCTGTTCCCTTCTTGCCTTGGATTTTCTTTGTAACAGCGCAAGATTTTTAATCTGTGGATTGTTCGTACTGCTGATTATCGATTTGGAATTCATATTAGTTATCCTCTTGCATTTTACTAAGCTTCGCTGCTTGATCAGCCGCAATCAGACTGTCAATTATCTCATCAAGGTCTCCGTTTAATACATTCTCGATCTGATGAAGAGTGAGTTTTATTCGATGATCCGTTACACGCCCCTGCGGGAAATTATATGTTCTAATCTTCTCGGAACGGTCACCTGTACCAACCTGGCTCTTTCTAGCCTCGGCCTCTGCACTCTGTGCCTTCTCAAGCTCCATTTCATATAGTCTTGAGCGTAATATCTTAATCGCCTTATCCTTATTCTTTAGTTGGGATTTTTCATCCTGGCAGGTAACAACTATTCCCGTCGGAATATGAGTTAATCTAACTGCCGAGTCTGTCGTATTAACGCTTTGTCCGCCGTTTCCCGAGGATCTGAATACATCAAATTTACATTCGTTAAGATCAATTTCGATATCAACCTCATCCGCCTCGGGCATAATAGCCACGGTTGAGGTAGATGTATGAATTCTGCCTCCGGATTCTGTAACTGGTACTCTCTGAACGCGATGAACACCGCTCTCATATTTAAGCTTTGAATAGGCTCCCTTACCGTTAATCATAAAGATAACTTCTTTAAATCCACCTATTCCGTTCTCGTTCAGGTTCATCATATCTATTTTCCAACGATTTCTCTCGGCATACATAACATACATTCTGTATAACTCTGCCGCAAATAAAGCAGCCTCATCGCCGCCTGCACCGGCCCTGATTTCCACTATAACGTTCTTATCATCATTAGGGTCCTTAGGAAGAAGAAGTATCTTAAGCTCTTCTTCTATCTCACTTATTCGTTGCTTACTCTCATTTAATTCTTCTCTTGCCAGTTCACGGATTTCCTCATCGCTTTCTTCCTCAAGCATCTGAAGACTATCCTCCATTGTTTTTACCATATCCTTATATTCCAGATACTTCTCAACGATCTCAGCAAGATCGGATTGCTCCTTCATAAGATCCCTATAATGCTTCTGATCATTGACTACATTGGGATCCATAAGCTCTTGTTCTATTTCCTTATATCTAATCAGTATATCTTCTAAACGATCAAACATCCGGCACGCCTCCATTATTTTCTATCAAAATGGCCTCTTACCATATACCACACGATCAAGCCCACTTAAATCCTTCTTTACATTAATATCAATAAATCCTTGTTCTTCGAGCATTTTAGATACCGCTCCACCCTGGTCATATCCAATTTCAAAGAATAAATATCCTCCCGAATTTAGAAACCGGTTAACCTCATCGATTATCCTCTTATAATATACCAGTCCGCTGGCCCCGGCATCCAAGGCAAGCTTAGGCTCATGGTCTTTTACCTCCGGCATAAGAGATAATATTTCCTCGGTCTTTATATAGGGTGGGTTTGATACTATTATATCAAATACTCCCTCTACATTATCAAATAAATCGCTATAAATAAAATCTACTTCTGCACCTAATCTATATGCATTTCTTTTTGCTACTTTCAGTGCCTCTCTTGATATGTCAATACCGACTGCCTCTTTTATGTTTCCCAATTTAGCAAGGGATATTATTATACATCCTGATCCCGTGCACATATCAAGCACTGCTTTATCCTTAGAAACCTTCAGCACCTCTTCCACGAGTAGCTCCGTATCCTGCCTTGGGATCAGAACGTTTTCGTCAACCTCAAATTCCAGTCCCATGAATTCCTGCACGCCTGTTAGGTATTGTAGGGGAACATGCGATGCTCTTTTCTCTATCAATTTCTTATATTCAAGAGCCTTATCCTCTGAAACCTTCTTATTCTCATGCATGAAAAAATCTGCTCTGTTAATCCCAAACACATGGGCAAGCAGATACCATGCATCAATATCGGCATCTGCTATCCCACTTTTTTTAAGGAACTCACGTGCAGTCTGTAATAATTCTTTATAGGTACTCATTTTACCAATCTATGCCCTCCGGTCAATTAAGCGGTTATTTATCATCATTAAAATCCAGGTATTTATCAAGGGCTCTCAAAATTTCATCATCTTCCTCGTAATCACTCTTTGGACTGGCGATACTGATCTCAGATGTGGCAGAATATTCACTTTTCGCCGTATCCTTTCTCCTAATCGGCGATTCCTTCTTAGACTCCTTAGTCTTTATGGTCTTTTTATCTGCTTTAGCAGATTTCTCCTTAACAGCCGAAGCCTTCTTGGTTTCATCCTCGCTTGCCTGCGGCTTCTCCTGCTTGCTGTCACGACGCTTTTTTTGAGCCTTTTTCTGAGGCTTTTCTTCTTCCGATTCCTTTTCTAAAAAGCCTCTCCAATCAAATATTGTCTCTACAGATTTTATTGCCACCTCAATCATATCATCGTCAGGTTCCTTGGTAGTTAGTGCCTGCATCCACAGACCGGGCTTACTAAGTACATTGACTATCTTGCTCTCACTTCTACCGGCTAAGCGGATAAATTCATATGATATCCCTGCAATTGCAGGAACCAACAGTATCCTTGACAATACTCTTAATGGCAAGGTCGGCGGTCTAAGAACAACAAAGAATACCAGACTTATCAGCATGACAAGCAGCATAAAGCTGGTTCCGCATCGTTTATGGGCCTTTGTCTGCCATTTGACATTTTCCACTGTGAGCTCAAAGCCGTTCTCAAGGCAATTAATTGTCTTATGCTCTGCCCCATGGTACATAAATACTCTCTTTATTTCCTTCATCATAGAGGCCAATAGAATATAGCCGATAAAAATCAGCAGCCTTATTATTCCTTCCAATAAGGATAGCAGAAAGATGCTGTCTATCCACCTCGCAAATAGGTTTGACACCAAAACAGGCAGTACCATAAATAATGAGATGGATATTGCAAGGGATACAATTATAGCCAAAGCCATAAGTAGAGCATTTGTCTTTTCGGACACTTCCTTTTTGTCCTTTTCTGCTTCTTCATCAAAAAAGCTTGCCGAGAAATTCAATACCTTCATACCAATTACCATAGAATCGATAAATGCAAGCATACCTCTAAAAATCGGAAGCTTAAACAACTTTACCTTGTCAGAAAAATCCTTATGCTTTTTCTTTACCACAGTAATTTCATTGTTTGGTTTTCGGACTGCTATGGCGTATTCATCCTTATTTTTCATCATTACGCCTTCAATAACAGCCATTCCCCCAATACCGGATGGTTTCATTTTTATCCCAGGCCTTTCTTAAATTAATATTATCTTATGTGTATGTGTACTTATTTTATAATGAAATAGGTTGAGGAAGCAAACCTCAACCCGATTTTCAATGCTCTATAAAAGTGCTTTAATTGTCATCCTTATTAATACCATATCTGCGATTAAACTTCTCAATTGCACCACGGGCTGCAGCAGTCTTTTGCTGACCGGTATAGAATGAATGGCATTTGGAACAAATCTCAACACGGATTTCTTCCTTTGTTGAACCTGTAACAAATTCATTACCACAGTTACAAGTCACCTTAGCCTGAAAATACTTGGGATGGATCTCTGTTTTCATGATTTCACCTCTTCACTACAAATCTACTATATTGGTCATTATATAATAATCCCAACTTAATAAACAGCTTACTAATTATAGCATAGCTATTTTCCCTTTGCAATACCTAAAAGACAATTTTGGTCTGTTTCTAAAGTGCTAAAATTTCTTATTTTATTTTAAGGCATCTGTGTTAGCACTCCATCCTTCATTCTAAAGACAATATCCGCCGCCTTAGCAATCTCCATATCATGTGTCACCACTATAATACAATAACCTTGATTATGGGCAAGGCTATGAAGAATATCCATAACATTCTTTGAATTTGCAACATCCAGATTGCCCGTTGGCTCATCAGCCAGTATAAGTTTTGCTCCTGTCGCAAGACTCCTGGCTATAGCTACCCTCTGCTGCTCACCTCCGGATAGATGCGCAGGAAATCTCTTCATCTGCTCCTGTTTAATACCCACACTCTCCAGTAGTTTTTTGGCTCGGGGCCTGGCTTCTGCCGGTTTTACATTGCACAGCTCCATAGGATAACATACATTTTCCAACACTGTAAGCAGGGGGAAAAGCTGGAAGGCTTGAAAAATCATCGATATGCTTTCACGGCGATATTGATCCATGTCAAGATTCTCAAGGTTTTGACCATCAAAGGCAATGGAACCTTCTGCCGGACGGTCAAGGCCGGCCATCATAGAAAGCAGTGTGGATTTACCCGAGCCGCTTGGTCCCACAATAGCATATAATTTGCCGGGATCAAACGAGCAGCTTACATCAGCAACTGCAGGTGTTTCGGAATTATTATAATAATAGCTCACATTTGATAGAGTTAATAATGACATAAGACAATCTCCTCTCTTTATGACAGTTTGATATAAGATTATTCTTTAACCTGTAAGAGTTCCAAAACCTTACGCCACGTAACCTCATAGGATGCAATTACCACAGATAATGTGCAGCAAAGCACATACAATCCTCCGCAGAGAACAAGCGAAATGGTACTTCTCGCAAACAATCCGGGATTATATATTACAAGCCCCAGGGCCGCTAATAGCAAACCTAACACTACTAAGCTTATCTGCTCAAATGATAGCATACACCGAACACGAAGCTTTGTGGTTCCCAGTATTCGCAAAATCGCGGCCTCCTTTGCAGATTGCACAACTATAAGACCATACGCCACCAGTCCGATAAGAGCCGCTACGACTACGGCTATCGGAAATAGTAATACAAGCATATCCCGTACTCGCTTTATGTTATCAAGCTCTGTTGTGTCTAGATTGTATGACATGGCCTCCATGTACTTACTATCAATTCTGGCCAGCTCATCAAGATAATCCCTAAGTATGTAGGGTTCTTCTTTATTTACAAGGGTAAAATCTCCGAACTCGACGGACGCATATATATTACCTCCTCAATAAATTGTTACAACCTTAATTGGTACTATGTNCATGCTTTTGTATTATTATGCGTTATTATACCATTTATAGACATGTTGTGCATCCTTAATTTCATATAAAACATTAAGAGCATATCTATATTACCTACATAATGTGTGTAACCACACAGTTNNGTAATAAAGATATGCTCTTATTACGGGTCTTTAATACTTGAGTAATGAAAAAAATCTTTTGCAGTACCTAAAAGACAATTTTGGTCTTTTTGATTATCTCGATAAACTCGGCATTCGTTCTTGTTCTTATNAACATATCGAGGATTCTCTCTAGGGCCTCATCTGATTTCATACTGTTAAGGGCCCTTCGCATCAGATAAACAGCCTCCAGCTCTGATTGTGTAAGTAAAAGATCCTCTCTTCTTGTGCTGGACTTTGGTAAATCAATAGCCGGGAATATACGTTTTTCTGACAGGCTACGATCGAGAACCAGCTCCATATTACCTGTTCCCTTAAATTCTTCAAACACCACATCGTCCATACGGCTGCCGGTATCTACGAGGGCTGTTGCGAGTATTGTAAGACTTCCTCCCTCTCTCATTTTCCTTGCCGCTCCGAAGAATTTTTTAGGCATGTATAGAGCCGCCGGATCGAGTCCACCTGACAATGTTCTGCCGCTTGGCTGTACGGTTAGGTTATATGCTCTGGCAAGCCGCGTAATGCTGTCTAATAATATAATAACATCCTGCCTGTGCTCGACTAAGCGCTTTGCCCTTTCGATAACCATTTCCGATACCCTCTTATGGTTTTCGGGAAGCTCATCAAAGGTGGAATAGATTACTTCAACATTCTTGCCTTCGATAGATTCCTTAATATCCGTAACCTCTTCCGGTCTTTCGTCTATCAGGAGAATAATCAGCTTCATTTCAGGATGGTTTCTGGTCACAGCTTTGGCTATTTGCTTTAATAATGTGGTCTTTCCCGTCTTAGGCTGGGATACAATCATGCCCCTTTGCCCCTTGCCTATAGGTGATATAAGATCTACCATTCTCATTGCAACCCCTGCACCAGGCATCTCAAGATGAATTCTCTCATTGGGAAAAACAGGCGTCAAATCTTCGAATTTCGGACGTTTCTGTACCTCATTCGGATGAAAGCCATTAACTTCTTTGATATATAACAATGCGGAGAACTTCTCATTCTGACTCTTAACTCTGGTGTTACCCATAACGATATCACCTGTTTTAAGATTGAATCTTCTTATCTGTGCCGGAGATATATATACATCATTTTCACCCGGAAGGTAATTATCACATCTAATAAATCCATAACCATCCGGTAATACTTCGAGAATGCCCTCCTTTGTCTCTCCACTGTCAAGCTGTTCCATCTCAGAATGTCCGGATGGTCTCTTTTCACCCTTCNGAACAATCGGAGCCACATTCTTAGTGCTTTCTTCAGTGTTACTTTCATTTGAATCATGTTTCTTTAATGCTTCGATCAACTCGCTCTTTTTCAGCGATGCAATGTTCTTCATGCCTTTTTCTTTTGCAATTTTTCTCAATTTAACAAGCGTCATAGAATCATATTGGTTTTCCATAGGTTCAGCTCCTTTGATAATTTGTTGGGTTTTAGTCTGGATGGAATAAGAGGACAGATATGATATAGAAATTTTGCGAAATATTGCTATCCATATTAGTGCTTATTCCATTATACACCTTTTTACTCGGAATGTAAAATATTTTAAATCTAAAAATAATCGTATATTGATTTCATGTTCTACCGGTGCTATGATTACAATAATTACTGCATAATTATAGAATGCCGACAAGTATGCAATACTTAAAATTATAAAGGTGGGTTGTTATGGATATTAATGAAAAATCACTAAAGCTTCATGAGCAGTGGGGTGGGAAATTAGAGATTGTATCAAAATGTAAAGTTAATACCAGGGAAGATTTATCTCTTGCATATACTCCGGGCGTGGCGGCTGCCTGTAAAGTAATTTCGCAAAATCCCGAAGAAGCATACAGATATACTATTAAGAGTAATACCATTGCTGTTGTCTCCGATGGGAGTGCCGTACTCGGTCTTGGAAATATCGGTCCCTACGGGGCTTTGCCTGTTATGGAAGGTAAGGCAGTACTGTTTAGGGAATTCGGTGGAGTAAATGCCGTTCCCATCTGCCTTAACACTCAGGATACAGAGGAAATAATCAATACAATCGTTGCAATTGCCCCTACCTTTGGAGGAATAAATCTCGAGGATATCTCAGCCCCCCGATGCTTTCTGATAGAAGACAGGTTAAAGGAGCTTTTGGATATCCCTGTGTTTCATGACGATCAACACGGCACAGCTATTGTAGTACTTGCAGGAATAATAAACAGCCTAAAGCTTGTCGGTAAGAAAAAGGAAGATGTTAAAGTCGTAGTTAACGGAGCCGGTTCAGCCGGAATCGCTATAACCAGATTATTATATACTTATGGTATAAAAAATATTATAGTCTGTGATATACATGGAATTATATCCTCAAAATATCCTAATCCTAATCCGGTTCAAAAGCAGATCCTTGAAATAGTTAATAAAGAAGATAGGCAGGGAACCTTAATGGATGCATTAATTTGTGCCGATATATTTATAGGTGTATCTGCTCCCAATATTGTGACCGCCGATATGGTATCCTCCATGAATAAGGATGCGATTGTATTTGCTCTCGCAAATCCTAATCCTGAAATACTGCCCGATGAAGCCAAAGGTGGCGGTGCCGGGATTGTGGCAACAGGACGCTCGGATTTTCCTAATCAGGTTAATAATGTTTTGGCATTTCCGGGTATATTTAACGGAGCATTAAAGGGACGTGCCGAAAGAATTACTGAGAATATGAANCTGGCTGCTGCGGAAGCTATCGCAGGACTGATATTGGATTCGGAGCTTAATGAGAATTACATATTGCCCGAGCCTTTTGATCCCAGACTTTGCGACGCAGTAAGCGAAGCCGTAATGAAACATATATAATGGCATATTCTTGACTTGCCAAAGGAAGCAAAAAATGATATGTTAGGTACCATGAACCTATAGTACGTCTTACAACCAAATTCACTCAATTATACCATGAATAGGTATGATTCCTGGCAGGGAAAACACTAATTAAGGAGGTGTTATTATGCCATCCGATACCTTTATGCTATATAAACTTATGATATTATATATTTTGAGCCGTGTGGATTTTCCTTTGTCCAATGCACAGCTTACCTCATTCATTCTTGAAAAAGAATATACTAACTATTTTAATATTCAAAGAGCTATTTCTGAGCTTTTGGATGATGAATTTATTGCCGTTAAAAAAATAAGAAACAGCTCACTCTATATTATTACGGAAACAGGAAATGAAACTCTGCTGTTTTTTGATAATCTTATTTCACCCGGAATCAAAGAGGATATTGATGATTATCTGACTAAGAATAAATATGAGCTTAAGGAGGATGTATCCACTCCCGCAGACTATACTCAGGTGAAAAAGGGTGAGTTCTCAGTACGCCTTGCCGTTATTGAAAGAGGCTCGCATATTATTGATTTGACATTAAGCGTACCTACAGAAGAGGAAGCTGTTTCGATGTGTAATAATTGGAATGAAAAAAGCTCGGAGATCTATGCCTTCATAATGTCATCCCTACTAAACTGATGACTCGGCCAATCCACATACTTCCTCAATATATGCTAAGATTTCATCTTTCCCCTGCTTCGTTAATGACGAGAAGGGGAATATTTTTGTTCCTTCCTTCGCCTCGATACCCTTCCTTATCATCGCAATATGCTTTGCAACCTGACTTCTCTTTAGCTTATCGGTCTTGGTAACAATTATAACAGGAATAAATCCGTGATATATAATCCAATCATACATGTTTTTATCATTCTGTGACGGCTCATGGCGAATATCAATTAGTAAAAATACCGCCTTTAACATTTTCGATTTCATCAGATATCGCTCTACCATCTTACCCCATTGCTCCTTAACCGACACTGATGTTTTCGCATAGCCATAGCCCGGCAGGTCTACAAAATATAAGGCATCATTAATATTGTAAAAATTTATAGTCTGGGTCTTACCCGGCTGTGATGATGTCCTAGCCAGAGATTTACGGTTTATTAACGAATTAATCAATGAAGATTTACCGACATTTGATTTACCGGCAAATGCAATTTCGGGTAATTTATTCTCGGGAAGAGCACTGGTTATTCCGCATACTGTCTCAAGCTTAACATTTGTTATTTTCATTCCTTCACCTCCTTCGTTTAGTATTTAGCGCACCGTAGAAAGATATAAATGAGTAACCTAGGTTCCCATACACAAGGTATCTTGAGAGCCCGGTTACCCATAATATTTTACTGATATTTCTCTATGCGATTTCGCCTTTGCTTTTTTTAGTAGAACGCTTTACTGATGGTTTTCTTACAACACCATCCTCCGCCATAATAAGCTTCGGCTTTTCTTTACCGAGAATCACATCTCTTGTTATGATACATTTAACCACATTTGTATCCGATGGGATTTCGAACATGGTATCCATCATTGAAGCCTCCATAATGGAACGCAGTCCTCTGGCTCCAATCTTCCTGCTAAAGCTCTTTTTGGCAATCTCCTCAATGGCTCCCTCATCAAACTCCAGCTCGACACCGTCCAGCTCAAACAGCTTTTTATACTGTTTTGTTATAGCATTCTTCGGCTCAACAAGTATTCTAACAAGGGCCTCTTCATCAAGAGCATCCAAGGCCACATTTACGGGAACACGACCGACAAATTCAGGTATTAGTCCAAATTTAATCAGATCCTGAGGCATAACCTGGCGGAAAAGCTCTCCGATATTTCTCTTGTTCTTTTCAGATATCTGCGCATTGAAACCGATTGATTTTTGCCCTATCCTGGATTCAATGATTTTCTCCAAGCCGTCAAAGGCTCCACCACAGATAAACAAAATATTTGTTGTGTCAATCTGTATAAATTCCTGATGGGGATGCTTTCTTCCACCCTGAGGAGGAACAGATGCAACCGTTCCCTCAAGTATTTTAAGCAAAGCCTGTTGTACACCCTCACCTGATACATCTCTTGTTATCGAGGTGTTCTCAGATTTTCTTGTGATTTTGTCAATCTCATCTATATAAATAATCCCGTATTGAGCCCTTTCAATATCGAATTCGGCAGCTTGGATTATCTTCAATAGAATATTCTCGACATCCTCACCAACATAACCCGCTTCAGTTAATGCCGTTGCATCAGCAATTGCAAACGGTACATTAATAAGCTTTGCCAAAGTCTGAGCAAGATATGTTTTCCCTGAACCCGTAGGTCCCATCATTAATATATTGCTTTTTTGAAGCTCAACATCCAGGTCCTTATCTGACAACACTCTCTTATAATGGTTGTATACCGCAACAGATAATACCTTCTTTGCTTCGTCCTGTCCAATTACGTGCTGGTCAAGAAAGCTCTTGATTTCAGCCGGCTTCAACAGATTAATATCCGTATCCATTACCGGATCTCCATCGAACTCCTCATCAATGATTTCACTACATATTTCTATGCATTCGTCACAGATATACACTCCCGGGCCGGCAATCAGTTTTCTGACTTGATCCTGTGTCTTATTACAAAAAGAACATCTAAGTTGCTTTCTGTCATCTGCTTTTCCTGCCATTGTCACCTCACCTCATATCTCTCCATCGTGCAAAATGCATCGGTATTTATCTGCTTGACAGTATACCGTCAATAATACCGTATTTCTGAGCTTCTTCTGCACTCATATAAAAATCTCTTTCGGTATCCACTTCAATAACTTCAAGTGGTTTACCTGTATTTGCTGCCAATATCTCATTAATCTTTCTCTTGGTTCTCATGATGTTGTCTGCAACTATCTTAATATCTGTCGCTTGTCCTCTCGCACCACCTGAAGGTTGATGAATCATAACTTCAGCATTGGGTAATGCAAAGCGCTTACCCTTAGTTCCGCCTGCCAATAGAAACGCTCCCATACTGGCAGCCATTCCTATACATATGGTAGAAATATCACATTTAATATAATTCATGGTATCATAAATCGCCATTCCTGCGGTTACTGAGCCACCCGGGCTGTTAATATAGAAGTTAATATCCTTACCGGGATCCTCTGATTCGAGGAAAAGCATCTGTGCCACTATTAGGCTGGCAGTCGTATCATTTACTTCTTCCCCAAGAAATACTATTCTTTCCTTTAATAATCTTGAAAATATATCATAACTTCTCTCACCACGGCTGGTTTGCTCTATTACATAGGGTACTAAACTCATATTAATATCCTCCTTTTTAAAGCTTTTTATATTTCTTCTGCTTTTTCGACGACAAAGTCAACGGCCTTCTGAACCGCTATATCTGCCTCAATCTGCTCCTTCTCCCTGTCACCGATCATTTCCTTTAGTTTATCTATCTCCATCTTATACATGGATGCCATATTGGTCAATTCTTTTTCAAGTTCTTCCTCAGTAACCTTTATGTCTTCGGCTTTAACTATAGCCTCTAATACCAGACGGCTCTGAATTCTCTTTATTGCCTGTGGTCTTAAGCTTTCGATGAATTTATGAGAATCCATGCCGGTAAACTGGAAGTATTGCTCGAGGGATAATCCCTGATATCTCATTCTCTGTGCAAAATCATCGGCCATTATTCTAATTTGTGATTCAATCATAGGTTCGGGAATGTCCATCTTTGCGTCTTCAATAATCTTGTCTATGATCTCATTTTCCTTAGCAACCTTTAAATCCTTTTCTTTATTTTCCTTAATTGTAGCCTTTATACTGTCTTTGTATTCATCAAGTGTATCAAATTCCGATACATCCTGTGCAAAATCATCATCAAGCTTAGGAAGCTCTTTAACCTTAATCCCATTAATCTTTACCTTGAAAAGAGCAGGTTTTCCGGCCAATTCCTTAGAATGATATTCCTCAGGAAAGGTTACGTTTACATCAACCTCATCACCGATGGATTTTCCAATCAGTTGATCCTCGAAATTATCTATAAAGGAATTTGAGCCGATTGTCAACTCATAATTCTCACTCTTTCCGCCTTCAAAGGGCTCATCATCAACAAAGCCTTCAAAATCTATCACTGCGATATCGTCTTTCTGAACTGGTCTGTCATCCACGGTAATCATCCTGGAGTTTTGCTCTAATTCCCTATTTATACGCTCCATAACCTCTTCATCCGTTACGGTGACTTCCTTTTTTTCTACCTTAATACCCTTATATTCTCCCAAGGTTACTTCAGGCTTTACTGCAACCTCGGCTGTAAATATGAAGGGCTTTCCTTTCTCTATCTGTATTACATCGAATTCCGGTCTTGATACAATCTCAAGACCGCTTTCAAGAGCTGCCTTCTCATATGCTTCCGGAATTAATTCATTAGCCGCATCCTCATAGAAAATACTGGCGCCATACATTCTCTCAATTATTGCCAGAGGGGCCTTTCCTTTACGAAAGCCCTGTACATTAATCTTATTTCTGTTCTTACGATAGGCCTTCTGTATAGCTTGTTCAAATTCCTCTGCAGACGCCTCTATAGTAAGCTTAGCCATATTCTTTTCTAATTTTTCAACTTGTAAACTCATATCTGTTTCCTCCTAATTATGCCTTAGTATCTTTATTTTTATGGACCTAATCTACATCACGCAGATTAGGTGCTCAAAACACAAGTGTTTCTCGCTCACGTTGCACTTATCCAAGTAAATCATTTCGATTTATTGTGACACAAAAGACTTGTCACTTAAATCGCACTGATTTACTTGGACTAATCTGCTTATCGTGGACATTATAACACAGTAGTTGTGTAATTACTATATTTTATTTTTGAGTNATGTTTTTTGTATAATGAATTTTTGAGTGATGTTTTTACCTTATATTAAATCTATTCATGTACCACATGTCCCTGTTCTTCCAGCTTTGTGACAATTTTATTTACTATGTCTTCACAGAGCTCATCGGTTATTGCTTCTGCCATAACCCGAATTACAGGCTCTGTTCCGCTTTCTCTGACAAGAATTCTTCCATCTCTGCCCAACTCCTCGCCGAGCTTGGATACATAATCCGTTATCTCAGTATCTTCTCTTACATCTGACTTATTCTTTACTCTTACATTGACCAGCTTCTGTGGATAAATACGGACCTCTTTACATAGCTCCGAGAGCTTAGCCTTGCTCTCAAGCATAACCTCCATAATCTTTAATGAGGTCAATATCCCGTCTCCGGTTGCGGAATGCTTACTGAATATAATATGGCCCGACTGTTCACCCCCAAGGGAATGTCCGTTCGTCTGCATATTCTCATATACGTACTTATCGCCCACCTTGGTCTGCTCATAATTAATTCCCTTTCGCTCGAGAGCCTCATAAAGCCCCATATTGGACATAACAGTTGTGACTACCGTGTTATTGCTTAAATCATTTTTCTGCTTCATGTANACACCACATATATACATGATTAAATCCCCGTCTATAATATTACCATTTTCATCAACAGCCAAACATCTATCCGCATCACCGTCATATGCAAAGCCCACATCCAGGCTATTTTCAACTACATGCTTTTGTAAAGCCTTCATATTAGTAGAGCCACAGTTTTTATTGATATTCGTTCCGTCAGGCTCATTGCCTATTACATAGGTTTTTGCTCCTAATGCATCAAAAACCCCCTTTGCAATAGTGGTCGCCGAACCGTTTGCCAGATCTAAGCCCACCTTAATTCCTTGAAATGAACGGGTTGCTAAGGATATAAGATATCCGATATATCGGTTTCTGCCTATTGCATAATCCACCGTTTTTCCGATATGTTCTCTTGTCATAAGTGGTATTATATCTTCATCACTATCTATGTAGTCCTCTATTAATTTCTCAACATCTGCCTCCAGCTTACAGCCGTTACCGTTAAACACCTTTATGCCGTTATCATAAAATGGATTGTGACTAGCTGAAATCATAATCCCACAATCAAATCTTTCAGTCCTGACCACATAAGATATACTGGGTGTAGAGGTTACATGCAGCAGATACACATCGGCTCCGCTTGCAGTTAATCCGGCAACGAGAGAATATTCGAACATGTAACTGGATCTTCTGGTATCCTTACCGATAACTATATTAGCTTTATGGTCTTTTCCGTAGTAATATCCTAAAAACCTTCCAACCTTAAATGCATGCTCAACAGTCAAATCTACATTAGCCTCTCCACGAAAACCATCGGTTCCAAAATATTTACCCATAAATTTAATCCTTTCCTGTTGCTTAATTATGACATAGACTTATATGTAAATATATGCTGATAAAATATAATTGCATACCATTATACTACATCGTCTCTTATTTTAACATATTCTGAACTTTTTTGAAAAGCANATTTATTCTGTTATAATCAAAACGGTGTCAAGCATCTTAGTGCCTGACACCGTTTTCACTGTCGGNNTACGCCGGATATATTAGTCATTATTGTCCGGACTGCCCTGACATGGCCTGTTCCTGGCTACGGATCATACGTCTTACCATTTCTCCACCAACAGAACCGTT
>JGI24709J26583_10000580_pt1 | contig 31499 bp, 22 predicted proteins | sample BioPla2DNA1_FD_26583 | JGI IMG/M metagenome (IMG submission 26583) | reverse complement strand
CCTTTTCATTGTTTTTGTAGGCTAACAAATTTTACAAGAAAAGGACCTCTTTTGCTATCCACTTTCCTACTAGAGGTTACACATAATATTGTACGCTATGACATCGGTATCTACATCGTATAAATATCTTAGTCATATTAGCTGAAACTAAATTCTAACATTTTTAATTTTTCTTCCCACCTGCATAAAGTTTAAAATTTAGTATACTTTATCAATATTTTATTATGATTACTGGTTGTATCGATATCGAAACGAACTTTATGACCTTTTTTCGGTATGTATTTGCATGTACTGCTTGGGAGATAGCTGTGTGTTCTTTTTGAAGTCCTTGCTGAAATGATAGATGTCATAATAGCCGAGTTTGGCGGCGATTTCTGAAATCGTAAACAATTTGCTGAAAAGTAGCTGTTTAGCCCAGTAAATGCGGACAAATTCCTTGTACTGCAAGGGAGTAAAACCTGTTTTATCCTTAAATACCCTTCTAAAATGTGAAACGCTTAGTTTGCAGAGCCCAGCCAATTCAGTGACAGAGATTTTCTGATCATAGAAACGGTGAATGTAATTGATGGCGGGCAGAATCCGATTTTCCCTTGGGATATCTTCCGTATTTATTGTATTAAGATGAAACAAGTCGAGGATTAGCTGTCCGAGCTGGATTTTTGTTTTGAGAACATACAAGGGTGAACGCTCATCCCAGAGCTTCAGCAACCATTCAATTTGTTTGACAAAATGTGGATGCTCAGTAAGCTGAATTAATGTTGGTAATCCAATAGTATTAAATGCATTATCCGGAGAAATGTCAAAGGCAGTGGTAATGTACTCAAATTCATCATTGGAAGCCAATACACTATACTGCTCTCCCTTACTGAGAATCAGTAGTGAGTTCTTTTGAAGCTGGCTGCATCCCTCCGCATTTTCAAAGGTACCAAGACCGTCAGTTACAAAAATAAAGCCATCCTTATTTCGACTTTTGCACCTATAAACAAATTCGGCTTTTTCTCTTTTTTTGATGACAATCGAAATATCACCAATGCTAATATCGTAATAATTCTGCATCAATCGCCCTGCCTTTCCTATTCTTATCATAATAGCGTATCAAGATTAGAATGTAAATAAGCGTTATTTACAAATTAACGATTTTTTCTTGCATTGCTCTTAATAAAGTTTTTAATTATAATATTAAAAATATTTTTGGAGGTAAATATTATGTCATAACGCTTTACTGCTCCACATGTTATGCTAAACTAGCAAGATTGTTGCGGTGTTTTACCCTTTCACTTAATGTAACTTATAAGATCGCGTTTGACCAATGAAAAATAAAATCATCAGGAGTAAGAATAATGGTTCGTTTTGAAAAAATTACACTTCCGGCAGCCGAGTTAGGCCCATCCAATCCCATGCCAGATATCAGAAATGTCAGCTATATACACACGGGATATGAAATAACTGATAAAGTTGAGCATGAAGAATGTAAGTATTTAGGAAAAGGTATGATTCCCACATTGCTTCCATATCAGCTTCAGGACGGATATAGTCGTGAAAAAAGGCCCAGAGATTTTAATGCCGCTATTGTCGAAAATGATCATCTACGTGCTATCTTCCTTCCGGAGCTAGGAGGGCGGCTGTGGTCAATCTTCGATAAAGATCATCAGAAGGAATTGCTGTATGTTAACCCGGTTTTTCAGGCAGGCAATCTTGGGCTGAGAAATGCGTGGTTCAGCGGAGGCGTGGAGTTTAACGTTGGCATCAAAGGTCATAATCCGCTTACTTGTTCACCGTTACATGTTGCAGTGGATCAAACACCGGATGGCGAGGTGCTTCGTTTGTATGAATTTGAGCGAATACGTGGCGTAGTTTATTCTGTCAGCGCATGGGTAAACGATGATTCTCCCATGTTATATTTGCGTTGCAGAATCGAAAACCATAGCGAAGAAACTAAACATATGTATTGGTGGACCAATATAGCAGTGCCGGAAACGCCGGGCACACGTATAATTGTCCCAGCAAGTGAAGCCTTTCTAAGTTTTTACAGTGTGGATCACTATATTCTAGATAAAACAAATATTCCTATAAACGATGGAATTGATTTGAGTTATCCTGACAATATTCTGTCTTCTCGCGATTTCTTTTATAGAATACCGGAGCAATCTCATAAATGGATTGCATCGGCTAATGAGCAGGGATATGGCCTGCTGCAATGCTCCACAAACCAACTGTACGGACGCAAGTTGTTCGTATGGGGTATGAGCCAAGGCGGAAGACGCTGGAATGAATGGTTGTCCGAAGAAAACTCTGCCTATATCGAAATTCAAGCGGGACTGGCTTATACCCAACTGGAACACATTCCCATGGAGAGCAACACTGTTTGGGAATGGAAAGAGATATATACACTGCTGCATAATACTCCAAAAAAGCTTCACGGAGACTACAATCAAGCTGTACATACGGTTGAAACCTACCTGAAAGAACGAATAGGCAACCCAAACAACACATACTTCCCCTCCGATCTTTCTGTAACAAACACAAAACAGGTTTTCACAGGGTCTAACTGGGGACATCTAGAAGAAATGTTGAAGGGAAAACGAATAAGTAACACACTTTTCTTCCCTAGAGTGAAAGATTCTGAGACAGATGCTTGGTACGAATTATTAGAAAAAGGCACCTTCCCTTGCCCGAATCCCATGCAGGAGCCAACCAGTTATGTATCTGGTAGAGAATGGCTGGAAAAACTGGAAGCCCTTCCTGAGCAAAATTGGTATAGTCTATTACACATAGGTGTCATTCGCTATGCCATGTACACCTACGGAGAGGGATCTATTGAAACAGCTCAAGAAGCATGGGAGTGCTCCTATGACAAATGTGTCAATCCGTGGGCGTTACGGAATCTAGCAATGCTGTATAAAAATGAATACTATGTACCTGAAAAAGCGCATGAACTGATTCTTAAGGCATTCCATCTCAAACCTGACTGCTGCGCACTTGCCATTGAAACAGCCGAACAACTCGTTTCTGATGGCAGCGATGAACTATGGCTGGAATTGTATAGAAAGCTTTCGCCCGAGCTACAAACTTGCGGTCGTCTTAGGCTGCACAAGGCAATTGCATTGCTTAATCTAGAACGACTCGATGAAGCCACAAAAATTCTAAACGCTGATTTTGTAATGCCCGATATAAAAGAGGGAGAACTATCCATCTCTCATTTATGGTTTGAACTGTATCGTCGCCTTTATTCAAAGGAGATTGGTGCCGCTTACAATCCCCAAGACGAGGCTTTGATCCGGGCAGCTGATGCCAAGTATCCGCTTCCCAAAGCTTTGGATTTCCGCATGCACTGAATATAAACGTAAAAAGGAGACAATATTGCTATGAAGATACCTCAACCTTTTCTTCCACTACGAGCAGAAACGGAAAACAATGAACACATAGTTCATGTTATCGGACGCGATTATACAATTGGCGTAGATGGCATGATAACTTCTATCCGTTCACAGGGCGTGGAGTTACTAGCTGCCCCTATGCGTCTTATGCTTATAGAAGAAGGTCAACCTGCCAACTGGGATGAAAATTACGCTGAAAATGAATCGGAAAGTTTTGTTCAGAGCCGCTCAGACGAGAAAATCGTAATTTGCGGAACAAAGCAGTCAGACCGGTTTATTGTGGCCACCTGTTGGCGTATTGATTATGACGGCTGCGTAGATATTGACCTAAAACTGATGACACGTGGTCAGACAGTATCTGAGGTTTTTGGCGTAGCCAAAACTAAACCTAAATACTACAAACTGAATCAGCTTTGGATTGAAATTCCACTGCGTGCAGAAGCAATGACATTGTTCCACATGTATCCCAATAGCGATTTAAAACTGTCAGATGGAACAATACGTCCGGAATCTCTAATGTCTACAGGTGGTGCGCTTCCACAAATATCTTCTGCTATGCCATTTAAAACACTTCTATGGTTGGGAAATGAAGAGCGCGGTCTTGGATGGTTTGCGGAAAACTATCGTAACTGGCAACCCCAAAATAAAGATCGGGCCATTGAACTGATTTCTAATGATGATCAGATAATTTTGCGCATTCGCCTATTGGATAGCCATCCGGACGCGTGGTTAGCTGATCCGCAGAAAGGGATGAGTATGTATCAGCCGCTAACGTTCAAGTTTGGCTTGCATGCCACGCCTGTAAAACCATTTCCAAAGCAACCCTATATCCACAATGCATTCCACTTGGATTGTGGCATTAAGGTGAAAGGCAACTACATTGATGTGCTGGCTGAACGTTATGATGAATTAAAGGAGAAGGGTGTTACTACCCTGATCCTACATGAAAAGTGGAACAAATGCCAGAATTGGTTTGAACTAAGCGAATTCACCATGCATCAAATTAAAATCATTGTAGATGAATGTCACAAACGAGGAATTAAAGTTCTACCCTATTTTGGATATGAACTCTCATCCATTGCACCGCAATGGAGCGAACTTAAGGATCAGGTTGTTGTTAAAAACAAGGACGGATCCATGGTCGGTGGCTGGTGGCGAGTTCCCTTCCAACGGGATTATGTAGTATGCTATCATAGTAAATATGCAGATCTTTTTGTTGAAGGTATTGCTAGAATTATGGACGAATGTCATATTGACGGCGTCTACTTGGACTCAACGAGTTTTCCGCGACTATGCTATTCAACTGAACATGGCTGCGGTTGGTATGATCGAAGTGGTGAGCTACATGGCAGTTACAACTTGCATGCACTTCGACATTTATTTAAACGTCTTTATGATGTTGTGCAGTCTCGTGGCGGTGAAATCAATGTACATTCTTACGGATATATCAATTTCACGACGATTCCTTATATCCACCAAAACTGGTTAGGCGAAAACCTTCAGTTTACCCATATACAAGGCAATACTGAAGATATCAATTTGGACTATTTTCGTGCAGAGTATCTTGGCCGAAACATGGGTGTGCCGGTTGAGTTTCTCACATATGCCAATCCGCCTAAGTGGACGTTTGAACACGCACTTTCCTGCTCAGTTTTGCATGGAATTCTGCCGCGTCCCAATGACCTTAATCATCCATTGGATTTGATGAGCCGTGTATGGAAAGTGCTTGCCGCCTTCCCTATCGAGCTATCTGAATGGATGCCCTACTGGAACAATAATGCGCATAGTTCTCATGAGAAGGTCAAGATTAGTTACTACCGTTATACGGATTTGTCAGGATTGCCGCAGCTATTGGCTTTTGTTGTCAATATCTCTTCTAAACCAATTGAGAATATAACTGTTTCTTTTCCCGAAAACGTGGTTAGCATGAGGGATATGCTAACAGGACAGGATATTGATAATTCGTTCTCACTGGAAGCCTATTCTTGTCGTATTTTATTTGTGAGGTGAGTTGATATGTTTTTAGATGTATTACTTTTTGATTCCCATCGCTGTTTAAAAACGATAAAAGATGAGCAAAAACCACGAAAATTTTGGTTAAAACTTTCTCAATTCCTTGACGGGATTACCTTTATGCAAAATTCTATCTCATATTAACCACAAACATACTCTACGAGATTTTCTGCATTTCAGCTCAATGTATACACAGCAGTTTTCAAATAGAGAATTGTGCTGAAGTTTAAGGATTTTTTCCTGTAATCTTCGTTTTTCTTCTCCTTGCCCATCTGATAAGATTTAAATATATACTGATATTCATTGAAAAGAGGGATCACCGTGGCAATTTGTTACGATGAAAAACGACATCTATTTCGAATTGATTCGGGTCATTTGACCTATGCTTTCGCAGTTTCACCTATCGGTAAACTCTGTCACCTATATCTAGGAGGCGCTTTGCTAGGTAAATTTGATCTTGATCCGGAATTAGACAGGCTTAGAGAGCCCTTTGTCTCACGTGGTGTTAACGACGAGCTGCCATGGTTTCAAGAATACGCTGTACAAGAGCCGTTTGATTATCTTCAGCCTGCACTGTTTTGCACATTTACCGACGGTACACGCGGAATTCGTCTTTGCTATCAGGGTCACACTAAAACGGATACTCAACTTGATGTTACTTTGACGGAACCCTCTCGTAGTATCAGCGTTATCTTGCATTACCGTATTTGTAATACGCCTGGACTTTTATTCCGTTCCGTAACGGTAATAAACAACAGCTGTATGCCCGTACAGCTGGAACGCTTCCTTTCTGCAACTCTTTCTTTGCCGGCTGGAGCTTGGAATGCTACCTATTTTACAGGGCATTGGGGAGCAGAGTATAACAAAAATCGAACTATTCTTACACAGACCTGCTTGACACTTTCCAACACACGTGGTACCTGTGCTTCGCATCAAGCGGTACCTTTTGTTGCACTAGATACAAACGCTGATGAGGAACATGGCGACGTGGTTTTTGCAGGGCTTGCATGGTCTGGTGATTTTCGGATGGATCTTGAAAAAAGTGCCACTGGAAGCGTGCGCCTTAGTGCCGGATTATCCGATTTTGATACGGTTCTTACGCTTAAACCAAATTGTTCCGAGACCTCGCCCGAGTTACTTATCGGCTATACACCGAACGGCTTTGGCGATATGAGCCGCATATTGTACGACTGGGAGTTTGATATTGTCTGTCCACAAAGTAAAATCACCCAAGCATTTCCTGTGATCTATAATTCATGGTATCCATTTGAATTTAGCGTTACCCAAGAAAACTGTATGGAAATGCTTCAAAGGGCAAAGGAGGTCGGCGCAGAGCTGTTTGTTATCGATGACGGCTGGATGATAGACCGCACGTGTGACAGTAATGGTCTGGGTGATTGGTTCGCGGATCCGACGCGTTTTCCGGAAGGGCTTAAACCCATTGCGGACGCATGCCATGAAATAGGTCTGTTGTTTGGGCTTTGGGTAGAACCAGAAATGCTAAATAGCAATAGCGATCTTTACCGACAACATCCAGATTGGGTACTGCGGGATCCGCATCAGCCAGAGGATACTATGCGCAACCAGTTGGTGCTAGATCTTTCGCGGGAAGATGTTACGCAGTGGTGTATCGATACGCTCGATAGATTACTTGGCGAATATGAGTTGGATTACTTGAAATGGGACATGAATCGCTATATGTCGTCATTTGGCACAAACCGTGAAATTCGTTTTCGTTATATACAAAACCTCTACAAAATATGGCAGTTCATGAATGAGCGTTATCCTAACGTTTTATACGAAAACTGCGCTTCGGGCGGTGGTCGTGCGGATTTTGGCATGCTCCCCTACGCTGATCGCATCAACCGCAGTGACAACGCCGATCCGGTGGATGTGATACGTATACATGAGGGTTTTACCACATTGTTTTTGCCGAAACTTGCGGGTGGCGCGGGTAATATTAGCCCTTCTCCCAGTAATATCAATGGTCGTTCCACGCCTTTTTTGTTCCGTGCCATCATCGGGATGACCGGCTCTATGAGCATCGGCATTGACCTTACAACCTGTAACGATAATACGCTACATGAAATTCGCCGTGCTACGGAAATTTTCAAGACATTGCGTGGGGATCTACAAAATAGCTACGTGTTACGCCTGAAAAGCGCCACTGAAGGAAATGTTTCCGTACTTGAATACCTTCGCAGAGACGGCGGTGTCGTTATTATATTTGCCTTCGGGCACGGACTGAGGTATGCGGAGGGAAATCTTATCATTTGTCTCCGGGGACTAGATGAACACGCAACCTACCGCGACGAAAACAGCCAACTTCACAGTGGCGCAGCGCTAATGCGGCGCGGTATCCGCATAACGCTTAAAGGCGACTATGCTGCACAGTATTTCATTTTTCGCAGAGAGACAGATATTATTCAAAATCGCAAGAAGGTTGGTCCATGAACATCCGTACTTTTGAGAAACGGGATTTACAATCCATGAACCGCATCTGGAACGAAAGCGTACAGACCGGCAAGGTTACTTACTATTGCCTGACTGAAGCGTATTTCCATACCAAGTTTGAAAAGAATCCCCATTACAACCCGAAGTATTCATTGGTGGCAGAGGTAGATGATGAAATTGTTGGCTTCATAAACGGTATTGCTAAGAAGATTTTTCTAACTAACAAGACAAACGAAAATTCTCCCGGCGATATTGCTTGCTTCTTCGTGCATAAAGATTACCGTTACCGGGGAATTGGTCGAGTGCTTGTTGATGAGCTTTGCAAGCTATTTAAATCTGCAGGAAAAAGGTCTGACGTCATTTCTAACAACAATCCTGTCAATTTCGATTGGCGTGTTCCCGGAACTTACGGACATGACCACAACAACACCCCAGGCGTTGATATGGACTCGCAAGGATACGAATTTCTTAAGGCTATCGATTTTGAGGACAGCGACCGTAAGATTGCATTGTATCTTTACTTAAAAAACTACATCCCATGGGACAAATTGAAGAAGCAACAAGCACAGCTGCTCTCTGAGGAGATCTTTTGGAAGGAAAAACTTTCTCTACACTATTTACTGGCAAGAACAACCGCGCCAAGAGCGTCTATCTGTGCACAGGCTTTCGCATAGTACGCCGCTTCGCCATTATGAAAAAAAACATATAAGTTGAAAAGGATTAGTTCAGTTATCTTCCATTTTCTATCCAGTTTGAAAGGAGCCATCATTATGTATCAGTCTCGTTTACACGCAACCAACGGAGTCGTTTCCATTGCTGTGGATGCATCCAGCGGCGAGTTATTGGAATTTGTACGCGAAAATACCGCTGACAATGTTCTCAAAAATCATGTACGCCATACATGGTCGCTTTTGGATGGGTTGTTACTTACAGAACAGGGAAACATTCGCTTCCACCCACCAAGATACACTGACATACTAAGTGACCCATCCCTCACGCCGGAAATCTTAGTGAACCAAAGGGAACAAGAAGCATCCATACAAATGCATTTTCCATTCCTTGTAGCGGATGGAGCTCGTATTGACCTAAGTGCCCACATGAGTGTACGTTTATTACCAGAAGATTGCCGCACTTATTGGACGCTTACGTTGAACAACCAGACCGGTTTTGAACTGGACGACGTTGCTTTTCCTTCTGTGGACGGCATATGGTTGGGCGAAACGTGGCAAGACGATGTATTGGTTTATCCGCATTTTGCTGGCTGCCGTATCGACAACCCCACCGAGCAACTTGCCTCAGAGCCGCAATTGATCCACTGGAAATGGCAGGAATATGTCTATAAATACAACATCGGTCAAGCAACTGGGAAGCGAGATGAGCGCGGCGCCTATGTTCATCGGATCAACTACTCGGGGCAGGCCTCTATGGTCTGGATGGATCTTTACGACCCAATTGAAGGAACTGGTGTTTATCTCACCTGCCGTAACAACAGCCTAACTATGAAGTCGCTACGCATGGAATCCTTTGGAAAAAGCTACCCCGGTGTCGGTCTAGCAATCTTGCATAGACCAGGTCAAAAAAACGGCATCTGGAACAGCGAGGAATGTGTTCTCGCCTTCCATGAGGGCGATTGGCACTGGGCTGCAGATGATTACCGTGACTGGTTTGATACACTGCAACTACAGGACCCCGATCATCACTACCCCGTCTGGTTTGAAAAGAGCCCCGGGTTGATAGCACATTACGATTTTCAGTATCAGGGCGGAGGGATCGTTCATACTTTCCGTGATATCCCCGAGTTACTCAAAGAAGCGCAGAAGCTAGGCTTCAACCATCTGCTCTTGTCCGGCTGGAACGAGGGCGGCTTCGACTATGGTTTCCCACAATATACGCCAAATCACCGGTTGGGAACTGAGCAGGAATTGAAAGACGCTTTAGCAGAGTGCCGCAAAATGGGCGGTCACGTGTGTTTCTATATCAACTCCCGCCTCTGCAATACTGGCTTTGCCAACCAGCAAGAACGGATTCGTCACAGCGCAGTCATGAACCGGGATGGCTCCCTTGTTATTGAGAAATATGGCGCAGATGAGATTTCTTTTGCGACCTTGTGCATAAATGATACAGCTTGGCGTCAATATCTGGTGCAAACCATTCAGTATTTAACTCACGAAATCGGTGCCGACGGAATATATCTGGATCAGCTGGCTATGGCAACCTCCTGCAAGTGCTATCATCCAGAGCATACGGAACATGCTGGTCAGCCTTGTGCATGGAATCAAGGCTATGTCAAGCTACTCACTGAAATACATCAGAGCCATACCCCAAAAGAAAGTATGGCGCTGATCTTTGAGGGCTGCAACGACGCTTTTGGTCCCTACGCCAGCGGCCAGCTTGTATCGGAGCTGCACTGTCCCTTCCAGGGCCGTATGCCGCAGGTCTACAAGTATACTTTCCCGAATCAGATTTTAATAGATATGATGAATCCCCGGCGTAACTCAGCAATGCGTCCGGAGCATATTGCCAGGCATTCTACAGAGCTTCTACACAACGCTTTTACCATGGGCGCATATTTGTGGTGCTATGATCTGGAATGGGATAATACTTGGCGACGTGACCCAGAGCAATATGAACGCCTAAAGCAACTCGTTGCACTACGCGTCGCATGGCTTGAGAATTATGGTCAAGGACGCTTTACCGACACGGTCGGTCTGCTTAGCGCTCCACAGGATCAACAGATCCGTCGATTCACGCTTGATAATGGAATGCTACTTGCATGCGCCGCCGAAAAAGGTCTGTACGGAACTGTCACAGTTATTTGGAAACACGACAAACCTCCCGTTTGCAGGCTAATGACGATGCGGCATCCCGAACCAGTGGACGCTGCTTACACGGCTACAACAACAGAAGTGGGAACTGAAGTTACAATTGAGCTTCCAAAAGAGGAAGCGGCTGTGATAATTCTAACGGATTAATTAGCGGTCATTCGTACAAATGATATTGCTCTTTCCTTTTAATATAGGCATTTCTTGCGGCTGCTGACTTGCGTACAAGCTCAGTGGCAGTGACACGCTCCTCTGAAAACGCGCTTGTGGCAAGGAGCTTATCCAGATAGCGGTGAAAATCCGGCTTGGATGGTTGTTGCGCCACATCATGACCTACGGAGCAATCTGTATACACAACCTTACCGGGGTACATTTCCCGTATTGTTTCCAAAAGTGTCAGCGCCGTCAGGAAGGGACGAAATGTTCCCCTGTCCACGATAAGTGTTTGAACGCCACTACAAACCTCACCCGTATATTTAGAAGCGCAAGGTTTGAAAAAAACCTCTGCAAATCGCACACCATCCAGCCCTTTTCTGTCCATTTCTCGGCGTAGCGCAGCGCCATTAATCCATGGCGCACCCGTAAGCTCAAAGGGCTTACTGGTTCCACGTCCCTCGCTAATAGTTGAAACACCCTCAAAAATACAATAGCCTGCGTACAACAAATTGGTCGTTAGACTATTCAAGCTAGGTGATGGTAGCAACCACGGTATGTCTGTTTCATCGTAATAAAGCGAGCGCGTCCAACCAGCAACGGGAATTACTGTCAGTGAACATCCGATATGAAATTCACCATTCACATAGCGCGCGAATTCACCCATGGTTAGTGCCGTGCGGGATGGTAACTCAAAATCGCCTACGATGGTGTGCATATCAGCAGGGCAGATTGTGCCTTCCACTATATCGCCGCCCAGTGGCGCTATGCGATCAAGCACAATTACCTCCTTCTCTGCTGCGGCGCAACTTCGCATCAGCGCAGCCAAACAATGAAGATACTCAAAAAAGCGTGTACCCGCCTCTCGGATGTCAAAAACTACTGCGTCAATATCTTCCAGCATTTCAGCTGAAGGCGCAATACGCTCGCGGTTAAAGATACTATAAACTGGCAGCCCCGTGCCAAAATCCATATAAACCGGAGTCGTTTCTCCGTAGCGAAACTCGCCTCGTATGCCATAGATCATATTGAACAGCTTGTAAACATCATAGCGCTCAAATAACACGTCCACGACATGCTTAAGCTCTCTATCAACAGCTGCTCCACCAGTGACAATAGCGAGCCGTTTTCCTTTTAGAACCTTTTCCATCAGCTCCGTGCGATCGATCCCGTTTAAAACACGCCTCAACATAGCCTCTACTCCTTCATATAATAATATCGTAGATTAAATTGTACAGTATCACCAGGGGCAAGCGCTCGAAGACCGGTCACTTCAGACGGTAACGGCAAGTTTGGCGCATCCGTGACCCAGCTTTGTGGCTCTACACAGACAAACCCGTCCGTGCCTCCGCCATTCCATAACATAATGAATCGAAACGCCGGATCCGGCACACAACGCCACCTATCTTTGACACTACACAAAACCATTTCCGAACCAGGACGACACTCCAACATTGCCGAAATCGGCTGTGCCACAGGATTAAACACACCACTTCGTAGCGCAGTGAGAAGGGGAGTATTTACAAACCGTTCTCCAGTTGGGAGCATTCGTGTAGTATCTATCTCCCACTGGTAGAGCGTATCTATCTGTAACTGGCAATTTTCCAAGGGATCCACTCGTAACGTCGCGTGGACGCCAATACCGACAGGCATGTTCAGTTCGCTACGGTTAGTTACGGCAATTGTATGTAGCAATCCGTCGTCACAGAGCTCATATTTCCGTTGAATTGAAAACGCATGCGGAAAGTCTAAATATCCGTTTTTCTCCGTAGCCTCATACAAAAAGACTCCTCCACCTATAACGGTAAATGTCGTCTGGGATAAAAAACCGTGTAGATGATTGCCACGGTTCGGCTCATTGATAGGAAACCTATACTCTCTGCCTTCAAAAATAAACTTGCCATCTCTCACTCGGTTGGGTGGAAAAAGCAATGGCAAGCCGTACACATTGTAGTCTTTGCAAAGCAATTGCTGTGTTTGTGGTACGCGTAAAAGCTGGTTTCCACTTGACTGATGGATTAGGGAAATGCAGTTTGCGCCAAACTCCGGCAAAACGACTGCTTCATATCCTCCCCCAATAAGACGAACCGCTTGAAGTCCCTTCCAAGTAATGAATTGGCTTTCCACATGTTACCTTTCTTGTAATAAGCGACAATGTTCTCTTTTGCCCTTCTCAAAAAAAGGACACTATAGTTATACTTGTCGATTCACCTGCGTTTCATAAACCGTAAATAAATCAATATTCTGAATTATCTGATTGCAACCCGAAAGCAATACGATAATCCGTTTGTATCAGGAATGATGCCCTTTACTGGTTGTACACCGCGCCCAAAAATAATATTCACTGCGTCGTGATCTATATAGAGATAGGGATGAAACATAAAGCTTCTAGTTTATCTCCTTTACTTATCGTTTTCTATACGATTTTTTGTCTGCATATGGTCTTTGCGCAGATCAATACGAAAAAGCCCCACCACAGCACTTATCAGAATGAAGGATTCACACAGTGTTCCCCACAGCGAACCGTTTATCGCTACATTGAGCAGAAACATCAGTGCTGTTGGAATTGAGATAATCCTCGTAAACTTGGGATTTCCAATCCAGAATGCAATAATACAGGCAGGTGAAGCTATCGTGGTAAGTAGGCTGGTCCAGTCTTTCCATGCAAGAATACTCAAGAATAAGCTAGTTCCAAGAAATATCCACAGCCAAACCTTGCTACTCGCCCACTTATACTTTCGGCAGAGCAGAACAATGCTACGCATAATTGCCACGATAGTTACAACCGCAACTGAGTTGGCACCCAACAAAAGATAGTGAATCAGCCATGACATATCCGTCACTAGCTTCCATATAAGCATCCAGCGGTTCTCTTTCTGCTGGTATATAAGCACGGTTGTTATAACGCCCATTACCCCGAAGAAATTGACCCAAAGATTCATATACTTACCTCACTGATATCTATAAAAAGGCGATGTAGCACTTTTTCACATGCAATTTGTCCATGAAAGGCATAGTAGCTGGCTCCCCGAAGTGCAGCGTCGTCTATGTACTTAGCAATACTCCATGCAATCGGTAAATCCAGTTCAAACAGCTCCGCTGATTTCGCAATCTGTCCACCCAATGCAAAACTGTCACACTTCAACTTGGGAATCATTTTTTTTAGAATTTCCGAAAGATGTTCTCCAGTTGTCTGAAATGCCGCTACAGCTTTTACATCGCCCTGTCGTGCTCGATCAGCAATGCTCTTAACCGGAAGTTTTTCTCCGTACAACGCTTGAATAGCTCTTGTAGAAACGTAATCCTCAGCAATTCCGTCACGCCACGGCATATTCCACAGGACTAAGGCTGGTGTTCGTTTTTCATCAACGCACACCTTACCATCACGCATAAAAGCAAAACCAAGACCTGTTCCCAGCATTACACAGCAGGGAGCTTTACACCCCTTGAGCACCCCATCATAAGCCTCTCCTAGAATGAAGGCTGTTGAATCATGAAGGAAACTCACATCTACACCGGCTTGTTCAAAGGGCGGTCGCAGCGACCTTTGATATACTGCCCTGAATTTATGTTGCATCATACTTACGCCTCGATCAAAGTCGAAAGGACCGGCTATACATACGCTAGCTTTACGAAACGGTCGCAACTCACGCGCTTGCCATATAATCCCAGTTAATACGTTAACAAAATCCTCATAGCTTCCTTCAGCGTTTGTAGGTATTTGTTCCACAGTTTCAGGCAAGATTACACCGTTTTCATCTGTCATTGCAAACTTTATAAAGGTTCCGCCGATGTCTAGTGCAAGCATGTATACCACCGTTTCAGCGGATAAAATCACCAAAGGTGATTAGAATCGGGCTATCCTTCAGAGGCAAGTGATTTAAATGGGTCACTCCACCTTTTGAACGCAACAACAAACTTTCGGGAAGCTCATAAATATCACCTGTCATCAAATCCGTTAAACGAATCTCACGACTTTCCTCGGGTAACTCTAACGTCACGGTTCCGTCATAGGTTTCCTTTATCAGGTCTACGGATTTCCAATATGCCAGTGCCTGTGAACCGTTTTCCCTTTCAAAGCCAAGCATAATAAACTGACTAGAATCATCATCCTTGCCAAAAACCCTAGGCGAATCCTTTATCCTGCGGATAATTGGGAGTTCGGTGGGCTTTACATCCCCACGAAAAAGCGCTGTCAAATGTTGCATAGCATAGTAGGACATCTTGGGCGAATAGGTACCACAAGCAAGACCTTCGTCATCAAAATCTGCATGCAATAGCCCGAAATATCCATAATCCAACCAAGAGCTTTTATCATCCACTATTCCGTTCAGCGCCTCAACCATATCCAGCGCACTGAAATGGGAGCTGAACACCACCTCGGAACTAAGATCCAGAAGGCGATGGCGCAACATATACTTGGCCTGTTTCAGCTCTGTCCATGCACCGCCACGCAACGCGCCACAACCCCGTGAATCGCTCTGAGTACCGGATTCACCCTGAATAATCTGCACGCGCGGATTATAACGGTTAATAAGTGCGCGTAACGCACGAATCTCTTGAAGCGCATTCAACTCGTCTACATTATAACGGTGGAAGGACACAGCATCCACAGCATCTGCAACACCACGATCAAACATTACCTTAAAGAATGGCATCTGAATGAAGNACAGTACACCTCCAATTGCCTTGGCCTGTGGATCTGCGCGATGGATCGCATTAGCTGTGGCGATGGTAAAATCACCATATTCTGCCGCATTGGGACCGTGCTTCCAACACCATTGTCCGTCCGGCTCGTTCCATATTTCATACCAGCGAACTTTACCACGATAACGCCGTACGCAAGCTTCAACATAATTCTCCCACGCTCTTTTCTCCTCATCGGAAAAAATCGGAGCACATCCAACCGCACCGTAATACTTGCGAGCATCGGCATTATATAAATCATTGCCGTAGCACAGATTTATCCAAGGTTCTTGCCCACGAGCTAGAATATTATCCACTATCTCATCCAGCCATGTAAAATCATAAACTCCCTTTTCACGCTCCGTTCGTTGCCAACCAGATTGCAGACGAACGTAATACACACCCAGCTCCGCAACCTTATCATATGCTTTGTTTGGATCAAAAGCTTTCCGATCCAACTTTTCAAAACCGATACCCAAGCGCGACGGACCTATCTCCTTTGCGTTTGCCGGTTGTATCCGCCCTATTTTCTTCATGCGTTCCATGTAATTATACCTCCTCAAACTCGCAGCCTAGCATCATGGCAAGATCCTCTATCTCACCGGTCAAATCACCATCCGTAATGCAATAGTGCTGTGTAACACCACGCTCCAATAGTTTGCTGAACAGCGCTGTACAGTCCTTACCGACTGGCTTGAAATGGCTATGGGAATAGGTTGCCAAAAAATGCTCCGTAGGCGTAGCATCCACCTGAGTTACTACCAATTGGAACTTATCGGTTTGCTGTGAACAATGTAACATAGTTTTACGCCCCTCGGGAAAAACATACCACGCAAAGGGCGCACCGGCGTATTTCCATTTAGTTTTAGCAAAACGAACATCCGAAGAGATTTTGCACTTCCCCCTAGGATCTGTGTAGTCGTTCGGACCAGCGTGTCCGGCGTCAAAGCTGCCGCTTGACAGATCAACGTGAAAGGGTTCAATATAGTTGACATGGCCACCACCCAGCAACTTGAGCACAGCGAATGCAACTCCACTCCCAATATCACCCTCGGGAACCACCATGGTTTTTACATCGGGATGAGTAGGCCAAAAGCCGGGTCTTAACCCGATGTGCTGAAACAATACCGGATCAATATCATTAAGCACCAGCAAATCAAGGTCATATTTCTCCGCCATGTGCTCCATCCCTATTGATGCTCGTACGGAGGCGAGAAACTTGTCTTCATCCACATTTGGTAGCACCTCGTACTTAGATGCGATACGTTTCATAGTAGCTATTGCATCCTCTCGGGAAACAGCATCCACCATATTTTCTAGTTCCGCTACGGATAGAAATCGCATTTCGGGTCCAATATCCCGAAAAAGAGCATAAATATCTACGTAGGTACTCCACATGACCTCGTTCATACAGGCAAGTAAGCCAAATGTACTCTGACGCAACAATGCCCGGGTACGAGCCGCTGTACCGAACCGTTTTGCGCGTTCAAGAACCTGAGTCCACGTTCCCATAAAGGTAACCATCATCTTTCTGTTAAACCGTTTGATGGAGCCGCTTGCTTCTAACGAGCCGACCAACCCGCCACAGCATAGGTATTCCGCAAACTCGTCATCATCGTGCGTATCTTTCAACTCAATCCGTTCACGCATACGGTGACAAAACAAAATCGGACATTCAGGCATATCACGCAGGAAACGAATCCAGGCAAAATCCTCCGCCCAAGATAGATAGATTGCTAACACATAATCCACCTTGGCAGCTATAAAGGCATCAATGGAGCGTTGTACGTCTTCTCGATTCCATGTGATCCCAGTAAAGGTTACATCTGCAATGGAGGAAGTCTCCTTCACCATCCAAATGGCTTCCGACTCCTTGCGCTCCTTATAAGAGCCACGAGCAGTTCCCTCTCCTATTACGGCGAATCGTTCAGGAGAAATCAGTAGCAACCCCATACGTGGACGACGGTTTAAGTCAATCATTTTGTTTACCTTTCTTTCTCATCAGTTTATTACAGATAGGGACGGTATTAGGCTATACCACTTTAGTTTATACATGGAAAGGCACTTTGAATCTATCCTTGCGCATATAGAGCGTAACCTCCTACACAAGATAATCTTCTCACACACTAGTTGTATGCTATAAATACCCTTCAACCGATCATTTAATCCAAAGTCCGACATTTGATAGTGCTGTTTTTCTAGGGTGATTCAACTAAAAAAACCATTTTTTTACAAGATGGGGATTCCTCTCATAAGAGCGGAATCCCCTTAATATTGGGTTTTTGTAATGTAATTACCTGATCAACTGATAGGCTTCATTACCTTCGTCAATAACCTCCTGCAGACCGCGTCCCTTCAGTTCCTCGTACTTTGCAAAGAAGTCATCCACGGATAGCTGACCAGCAACGCACTGATCGCGCAGAGTACATATACCGGCGGAACCGATAATCAACTCACCGCGATACTCAATGTACGCTTCGGTTTCTAGTGTGGGGGGCATCGGATAGTAATGGCCCTTGTTTACACCCTCACTATTAAGTCCATTCCAGAAAGACTTATACGCAGCGTTCAGGTTCTCAAGAGTTTCGCCAGCAAACAGGCACTGCATAAAGGCGTTGGTTTCCCACAAACCGCCAAAGGGCTCACATTCCATACCTATTGTACGGTAATCGGTGAAACCATTCTTCACAATCTCCAAATTCAGAGTGGGTACACCTTCAACCACGTTATAGGTCAGACCCTCGATGCCGTAGTTGTACAACATGATGCCTTCCTCAGAGAATTGCCAGTTGAAGAACTTCAGGATATCCTCTACCTTACCATCAGCTTCTGCCTTGGCAGTGATGCAGTTTAGCCTGGTAACAGCACGACGTTCCTGTAACCAAGAATCGCCATTAGGACCAGTGATAGGGGCGCAGCACTCAAACAGCGCATCCTCAACACCCATAGCCCATAACTCCTCCGTATGTGTCTGAGACATCTGGGCCCATGTAAAGCACGAAGCACATATATTTGCAGACATGGTATTGTACATATCAGCCTGTTTGCGGGTCACAAATTCGGGGTCTATGATACCGTCAGCGTATAGCTTCTGAACCTCTGTCAGGAAGTTTTTGTAGTTGGGATGATCATAGACCATGGTGTAGGTGCCATCGTCCAACACGCAGAACTGCGCGTCATCGGATGCCTTGATGCCAAATGCATTCAGCAGGGCATGCAGTGCACGCTCGCCACTCTCGCCCATTTCTAGAACCAATGGGATTTCGTCGGCATTATCACCGTTACCATTGACATCGTTGTCTCGTACACCATACCAGAAAGCTTTCCATTGCTCCCAAGTTTCGGGGGTCTCAAAGTCAATTACGCCCATTTCCTTCAATTTAAGTGCCCAATCCTTACGGTAAGTCATACTCTGGGATCCAGGAACATTTACAATTGTAGGGATGGCGTAAATATGACCGTCGGCAGAACGCCAATTGTCCATACGATCTTCGCCTACAGCCGCAACCACGTTGGGGATTAGATCCAAATAATCGTCCAGTGGGATAATGGCGCCTTCATCAGCAAGACCGGCAATACCGAACGCACCAGGCTGAATGACGTCGGGCAGATTATCTAAGCCTCCAGCAAGGATGGTGGAAACCACAACAGCATACCCGTCGCTTGTGCGCCAGTCAATGTCAAAATGGACACCCGTCATCTTTTCAATTGTGGGAAAATAGTATCCACCATCAAAAGTAGTTGGATACTGGTTGTAGTGGATGCCGACCATCTTAACGTTTAGGCCTCCGTCTACATAGAACTCATCGCTCTTCTGCACATCCGCATCTACCCACCAGTTCGCTTCCATACCACCGACAGCATCGGTGCTGGTAGCAAAGACTGAGGTGACACTTAGCAGTATTGCAAGCATCAGAACTAGAGAAAGGATTTTTTTCATGATATAAGTCCTCCTTTTTATTATATTCTCACGGGCTCAACCCGTAAAAACTCAACTTGTTTATCCTTTAACAGCCCCCAGCATAACACCGGATATAAAGTATCGCTGGATAAATGGATAAATGGAAATCATTGGAATCATGGATACGACCAGTACCGCGTTTTTAACTTGTGTACTAAGCGCCGCAACACCTTTGTGCGCCGTGGTCTGGCTTAACGTTGTCAAGTTACTAGTGGAGCTTTCCGCAGCCAGAACCAAGGATTTCAGCTTTAGCTGTAGGGTATGATTTTTGGTGCTGGAGATCAAAATCAGAGGATTCATATAGTCGTTCCAGTGCCCAACAATCACCCACAGCGCTACGGTTGCAATCACAGGTTTAGATAACGGAATAATCAGCCTGAACAAGATAGTAAAGTCGTTCGCGCCATCAATTCTTGCGCTTTCCACAACAGAGAAGGGAATTGAGTTGAAATAACTACGGATGATAACAACATTATAAGCGCTAATCAATCCATTTAGAATCAGCGCCCAAAGCGAATCATACAGACCAAGATTTTGAATCGTCAAAAACAATGGCACGATACCGCCTTGAAACCACATGGTAAACATAATGATAACAGAGTACAATTTCTTACCATAAAATTGACCATAAGCCAGCGGATATGCTGCTATGCATAATGCTATCAAACTCAGCGCGCAGCCTCCGAAAGCGACAATCGCACTATTTAGGATGGAGCGCCACAGCTCCGAATCCTTAAATATAGTAACATACGCCTGAGGATTGTAACCAATTGGATAGAAGGTAACGTTTGCCGCCATGACCTCTGTTTCGGAACTCATAGAAATCGCCAGTACATTGAGCACAGGATATAGCAGAAAAACCAGCAAAAGAGCCATAAGAATGATGTTACATACGTTAAAAACTTTCTCGCCTGTTGAGCGTTTGATGTAATCTTGATCATACTTTACCTTACGTAAAATTATCCTTTTTCCTGTAGTGGTTTGAACAGTATCCTTCATTTTTCCCCCTTCCGTTAGAACAGCGAAATCTCGGAAACTTTTTTGCTGATTGAGTTTGCAATCAGAACCAAAATAACAGAGAGCACAGAGTTAAACAGACCACCCGCCGTTGCCAAGCCGTATTTTTGGCTTTCTATACCCACCTTATATATATAAGTAGGTAGCATCTCCGAAACCTGCAGGTTCAAGGTATTCTGCAACAAATATATCTTGTCGAACACACAGTTGAGCATCTGACCAATCTGCATTATCAGCAGCAGAACAAAAGTAGGAAGTACCCCGGGAATAGTTACATATAACGTTTGCTTCCAACGATTTGCTCCATCAATGCGCGCTGCCTCATACAATGTTTGATCTATACTGGAGATGGCAGAAATATATATGATAGCATTCCAACCTACCGTCTGCCACACGCCAGATACGATGTTGATACCATAAAAATAATCGGGATTGGAGAGGAAGTTGATGGGTGTTTTTCCCAATAGCTTATAGATCTTGGCTAATGTACCCAGCGAAGGTGAAAGGATATTATTAATCATGCTAACCAAAACGACCGTAGAAATAAAGTGAGGCATATATGAGACTGTTTGCACAATTTTTTTGTAGGGCTTATTGCGAACCTCGTTAAGCAATAGCGCAAATATCATCGGCATGGGAAAACAAATCAGTAGGCTTAGCGAATTCAGCGTCAATGTGTTTCGAATATATCGCCAAAGCTCCGGACTGCTTAACATTCGCTCAAACCATTTAAGTCCCACAAACTTAGAACCTTCAAAACCCTTAAGGAGCTTAAAATCATATAAGGATGCACGCAGAAAATACATGGGAAGATATTTAAAAAGCACCATGTAAATCAGCACGGGAACTACCATCATATAGATATAGCGGTTCAGCCATATGTTGTTAAAAACACGTTTTCTCATGGATGAAGAATTAAAAACCGTGTCTTTTGTTTTTTTCGCAACTGTGCTCAAATCAAAAACCTCTTTCTCAACTATTTATCCATACAACAATAAATTCTATTTTTATATTCATCTTGGACATTATAACGAAAAATATTTATTTATGCAATACCCGAGAAATCAAAATGAATTCTCCATACTTGGAAACGCTGTTGTTTTTCCTTTATTTATCAAAGGTTATTCGCTGTTGAGGCTTCATGTTTTTAATATTTACGGAATTATTCCACAAAATATTTTCTATATTATATGCTTGCTACGACAAAATGTAAGAAAATCAATAAATTCCGATGTACACAAACATCCCATCAGATTCATAAGCCGCTTTTTACGATACTGTAGGGCAGATGCAGTAAGATACAGCTCCTGCTCCATGTTGTTCAGAGACAGCCCCTCAAGCAATCCCTCAATTAAGCACATATCCGTGACATCACAAGCGTTCAGTAATGCTTCAGCACGCATCAGTTGCTCCGCCTCGGGGTCACTGTAAAAGTTTATAGCGCTTTCAAATGCATCTGCATCGCTGTTTGGCAGAGTGTTCGCCGTAGTTTTCGCAACACAGGCTGTGGAGGCACGCACTATCAGTTTGCTACGCACGCGTGCGGATACGCTGGCTGTAGCAGGTACCTTACACAGATGTGAAAATAGAAGAACCGCTTGGCGACCCAACTCAGTATGATCTAACGTAGCAATGGTCAGCGGCGGGTTGACTCGCTCCGAAATTATGGAATCACCAAAAGCCGCCATGTAAAGATCCTCAGGTACGTGTATGCCGTCACGATTAAGCATACTCAGCAACGAAACACCTACAATATCATTGGCGCAGATCACCGAATTAAATCGCTTTATTTGTTGACGGAATTGATTATAACATGCCTGCAGATCTGCAAAATTATAAAATACATCTTCTGTTCCCGGGTGACCTATATGTGACTTCCAACGCCGGAAAAATCGCAATTTGATATTATCCGCCGAGGAATTGGGGTTATAACCATACATGGCGATCCTATCCCGGGCACAATCTACCGAGAGGTAGGTGAGCAGATGATAAAGTGCACCAACATAGTCCATACGTACCATGCCAGACGGCAGTGACGTTTCAGCGGGATCAAAACTAACAAAAATGGATTCAATTTGCCGGGCGTTAAAGAAGGTCAGCGCCTTAGGCATCCACGAAATTGAAGTTCCAATCACAATTAACATGCGCCTTTCCATACCAAAAAGCGCGTCATAATCTATCGTTTCATAGGATTCCGCATTTAGTGTCACGATTTTATACTTACGTCGGGTTGCTTCACGCGTAATACCCTCCATAGTCTGTTTTGCCCAAAAATAGCTTCGAAAATTTGGTTCCGTTAAAACAGGAATCAACACATCTACAACCTCTTCATGCTTTAATTAATTTTATCGTACCATAAATTTAAACGGATATCAAATGTACAGAAAGCGAATCAACTTTTTTGGAAAAAGTCCGCTAACTTTCCCTTTGTTTGTACCAATGACAGATGCTATACTTATACTGAATATGATAGACTCAATAGGGAAAATTGACGCCTTTGTAGGGGGTATTTTTAAATGCAAAAAGTGATTGTGACAGATGAAACCCGACTTATGCCTTCTTACGATTCTCCTGCAGCAGAAGAGCTGCCCATGTTTGCTGAAAACCGTGTACACCAGCGTTCCAGCGGAAACCCTTATCCCTGTAAGGTCGTAATGCGGGTAAATCGGGAACACAGGAGCGAAAAACCCATTCGCATTATCACCTTGGAAAACGAATATCTTCGCATTGAATTGATGCCCGAGTTGGGAGGACGTATCTATTCCGCCTTTGACAAACGTACCGAGTATGATTTCTTTTATAAGCAACATGTTATAAAACCCGCTTTGATTGGTTTGCTTGGAAGTTGGATTTCAGGTGGCTGCGAGTTCAATTGGCCATGTCACCACCGCCCCAGCACCTATATGCCTGTGGACGTGAGCATTGAGGAGCATCCGAATGGTGCGGTCACCGTATGGATGAGCGAAAACGAACCGTTGAACCGAATGAAGGGCATGGTAGGCATCTATCTTGCTCCCGGCGAAGCACGCTTTGACACTAAAATGAAAATTTATAACCGCACAGCAACTCGGCATTCCTTTCTGTGGTGGGAAAACGCTGCTGTTCCCGTCAATCAACAATATCGGTTGGTTTTTCCGCCCGATGTAACATACGTTCAATTTCACTACTGTAAAGATGTCGCTAGCTACCCAGTCGCCGGCGGGGTATACAACGGCATTCGTATGGGTGACGGTGTAGATATTTCCTACCACAAAAACACACACCAGCCCACCTCATATTTTTGTGCCGAATCAAAATACGATTTTTTTGGAGGCTATGATGAGGGTAAGCGCTGTGGTGTAATTCACGTGGCTGATCATACCGTTTCCGTCGGAAAAAAAATGTTCACTTGGGCTTACAACCAGCTGGCCTCAAGTTGGGAAAAAGCTCTGACCGATACGGATGGAGCTTATGCGGAACTAATGGCAAGTTCCTATTCTCTCAATCAGCCAGACTTCACATGGCTGATGCCATATGAGGGGAAGGAATTCAGCCAGATGTGGTATCCCATTGGTGATATCGGCACACCACTGTGTGCCTGTCGAGAAGCGGCTATTTCTATTCACAATGGTGAATTACGACTTCAGGCAACCGTTGCATTAAATAACGCCGAACTGGAAATCAATGAACAACGATTCCCGTTAAATGTTTCTCCCAAGTGCAACTTTAGTACAGCCATAGACGGCGACGTGTTGTCTTTTATACTCCGCTCCTCGGATGGTTCTGTTTTGCTTAAATATACTAAGCCTAATAACAGGACTGTTCGAGAAATGCCAGCTGCACTCCCAGACAATCCCTCATTAGACAAGCTGTACACTGCACAAGAGTTGTATCTTATGGGTGTTCATGTAGAACAGTACAGGGACCCAGCTACCCGTGCCGAAGCATACTGGCGAGAGGCAATCCGTCGCGACCCGGAATATGTACCTGCCCTTACTTCCCTTGCAAACAGTGAGCTAAATCATTTTCGTTTTGACTCTGCATACGATTTGGCAATGCGTGCGTGGAAGAAGATTACTACACGTAATTTCCATCCTGAAAGCGGCGAACTGCAATATGTGTTGGGTCGTATCCTGGAAGCACAGGGTGAAGACGATCAAGCTTGGGAATGGTACATGCAATCTGCATGGACGCAAAACAGTCGTAGCCGCGCGCTAACCCGCGCCGCAATGATAAAGGGCCGCCAAGGTGACCGCACCACGATGGGAAGGCTGGCTGAAGAGGCACTTAAAGAACACACGCGTAACGAAACCGCTCAGCTGATGCTAGCACTCAGCCATACCAAAGACCCTGAAACCATGAACGATGTACTAAATCGTCTCTGGGAATACGACCGACTAAATCCTGTTTGCCGTGCCCTGCAGCATGGTGCTATTCCCTCTTTCTATCACTCGCTGCAAAGCGATGCCTGTCAAACGCTTCTGGACGTTGCAGAGGATCTAGCCGACATGGGCGAAGTTCAATTCGCCTGTGAACTGCTGAAGAATCTGCCAAAGAAATGCGCCCAAACCGAATATGTACTTTGGTATCTTTCCGGCGATCCGGATGCCCTGCAAGCCGCCGCAAAGCTCGGAAACGGGATCGCTTGGCCATCTCGCATGCTAGAGTATAAGGCCTTGACAGCAGCTATTCATGCTGCGCCGGAGGATGCAAACGCTCGCAATCTTCTTGCCTGCCTTTTGTATCATCATGGCCATTATCAGCAAGCGGAAACACTGTGGGAGCAAGCATACGCTCTTGCACCGGAAAGCTACCAATGTCTACGTAATATGGCTATCGCCCGTTACAGCCACCTCAACCGCCGTGATGAGGCATTAGCGCTACTAGATAGGGCACTGGCACTTAAGCCCCATGACAGCCAGCTGGTCTGGGAGAAAGCTCATGTGATGCTGTATACCAGTCAGAATCCTAATATTGTAGCAGCATTTCTGATAGAGGAAAACAATCTTCGTGAGGATGTCACGATTGCGCTATTCCATGCGTTAAATCTAGCTGGTCGCCATAAAGAGGTACTTAAAATCATGCGAAGTAAACGCTTCACCCCCTGTGAGGGCGGTGAGCACACTGTAGCTGAGCAGTATATGTTTGCCCATCACGCATTAGGACGAAAAGCGTTGGTTTCCGAAAAAATTCAAACGGCACTGGAACACTTCCAACAAGCACAGGTTCTCCCTGACAATCTTGGCGCCGGACTCTGGAACGATGTGTTGCTGGTGCCCCACCGCTACTTTGAGGCCGTATGTCTACAAAAGCTCGGCAAGAAAAACGAAGCAGCCAGATTATTGGATTGGATCCTACTCCATCAGCAGGATTATTTTACAGATATGCACCTTCCGGAACTGCCCTGCTGGCAGGCCATGGCTCGTACCTTGCATTGCGGATATGTACCAAAGGCACGTGAACAGATCGCTGCCCATCTGCGTGCTCAGGAGAGTGCAGCTACTGCGATTGATCCTGGATACGGAAAAACAACGCCATTTTTCATTTCCTATATGGAGGATGCCAAGAAACTTCGCACAGCGAGGGTGGACTGGCAGTGTGCTATGGCATACTTTGCTGCAGGTGATACACAAACTGCCACTAAATTAGCCCAAAAATCCCTGCAAAACGATCCCACTAACCTGTATGCTACGCTTTTATTGTAACTCATAAAAAAGGAGGTAGACAGCATGTACGGCTTAACTCCCATAGGTAATGTTGCCCCAAAGCACTCGCGTAATATCGCTTCATCACGAATCGGCATTGGACTGGAAAAGCTTGACCGCAACCTATACAACCCAAACCCCTGTTATGATCCAATCGGTGAGCTCGGAGTGAAATGGGTTCGCATCCAATCAGGCTGGTGCCGTACCGAAAGCATGCGCGGCGTGTACGATTTTACTTGGTTAGACAGTATTGTAAACAATCTGATCCTTCAGGGTGTGGAACCGTGGTTATGCTTGTGCTATGGCAATGAGCTATATACACCTGCAGCCAACAACAAGACCGGATCCGTTGGCCGCCCGCCAATCTCCACAGAGGAAGAACGCATCGCATGGGATTGTTACGTTACGGCTGTCGTTCAACACTATGAAGAGCGCATACAGCTTTTTGAAGTGTGGAACGAGCCGGACGGCGCTTGGTGTTGGCGACCTGAACCAAACGCAAAAGAGTACGGTGATTTTGCCCTACGTACTGCTCGGGTCATAAAGGCAGTCAATCCACAGGCAAATGTGTTGGTCGGTTCTTTTTGTGTGGATCTTGCATTTTTGTACCGTTCTATGAGCCGCGAACTTGCGGAGATAACAGACTATGTAACCTATCATCGCTACGTTTTTGACGTTGATACCGGTGTGTTGGAGTATGTTAGGAATATCCGAGCGATTCTAGATTCGTTTGATGGACAGCATATCGGTATCATTCAGGGAGAAACCGGCACCCAAAGCGAGTTTTCTACTCAGGGAGCACTAAAAAACGCACAATGGACAGAGCATCGCCAAACCAAGTTCCTATTGCGCAAAATCTTGATAGACCTGATGAGTGACGTATATTTTACCAGTTGGTTTTCCACCGTTGACATCTTTGAGAACATTCAAAACGATGAAGGCGAGCTGACAAAGGACTGGTATGGCTTCTTTGGATTGTTAGGAGAAACCTTTGACAAAAACAATCGTCCTCTTGGTGTTTATCATAAAAAAAAGGCCTACTTTGCTATGCAGGTGCTTTGCTCCCTGTTTGCCGGCGAGGTTCACAAGATCCATATGCCTGTACAGTTCGAATGCCGTAAAAACGCACTTACAGGTGGGTGTGATATAGATTTGCGTCGCGCGGATGCCGGATTCTTCTGTCAGGGCTTTGAGTCCGCGGGTGGCGCCCGCTGCTTTGCATACTGGAAGGTTGAAAACATCCTCACAGTAGATCTGGACTCTTCTGCCACCTTCTCCTTTATCGGTCAAAAAGGAAACCTCAGCCTTATTAACCCCTATGATGGAACAGTTTACGCCATCAATCCTGACAAGATTTGTATGGATGATGGTGTTCTCACGCTTATAAACATGCCCTTAAAGGATTACCCTCTGTTGATTACTTTCGGTGATTTTGCCGAACTGAGAAAGTGAGGTCTACATAATGTATACACTTAAAAACGATGTTCTTTCTTACACACTTGATGATCGCGGATATAACTGTTCCTTCTTTCATCTTGCGACAAATCATGAATATGTCAAAATACCGGGGACGGTCTGGAAGCTTATCTATTCCGTTACAGGCACGGAACAAGTAGAGTGCGTGGTTTGGCAGGACGGACAAAAACAACAGATTTCCGCCTGCAAGGACGTGCTTATACTACGTTGCAATTCAATGATTGGTGAGGACGGACGCTTAATAGATGCGTCCCTAACACTAAGGTTTCTGAGCGCTCCGCAAGGACTAAGAGTCATAGCAGAACTGGAAAACCGCGATCCGTCCGTAATTTTGCAAGAACTTCAGCTGACCCCTGTCTCCGGTGTCCGCTCCCTTTCAGGCCGCCATAATGATGATTTTATCGCCTGGCCCAGAGGTTTGGGAATACGTATCCCAAATCCTGCTTATAACGATCTGTCTACCTATGCTGGTTTCCGCAAATATGAGCGCCATGATCAGTTCCATACCGATATGGACGCACTGTATCAAAGCGACCATGCCTCAATGCAATGGTTTGACTGGTATAACAGTGAGGAAGGTCTATATATTGGCTCTGAGGATACTACGCGTCAGGCACTTTGTCTGCATATAGAGAGGGATACCCATCTGAATGTTTTGCGCTTTGGTATGATTCGCTATCCTATGCTCAATGCTGGCGAGCAATGGCAGGGACAAGCAATTGCTTGTTTTCCCCATCTAGGAGATTGGCACGCGGGTTCCCGCTTCTACCGTGCCTTTATGGAAACAAGTGGCGGTTATGTTCCGCCAAAACGCCCTGACTGGTGCCGCGACATGACAGGTTGGCTTCGCGTGATTTTGAAACAACAGCATGGCAAGCTCAACTGGGATTACAGCGACATTCCCGCCCTATACGACGAAGCCGCTGCTGCCGGTTTTAACACGCTCTACCTCCTAGGTTGGGAAAAAGGCGGTTTTGCCCGTATGTGGCCGGATTACATCGTAGATGAGCGTATGGGTGGTGTAGAAAAACTGAAAGAAGGTATTGACTACGTTCATAAAAAGGGTGGACGAGTGCTAATGTTTTTGAGCTATGCGCTGGTAGATCATAATAGTAATTTTTATTTGAATGAAGGCGGTGAAAAAGTTCCAATCCGTTCACTCTGGGGTGAGGACATACCCTTCTCAGAAACCTACTGCGGCGAAGGCACCTACCGTAAAATCGGCAACCCTGCTATGCCAATGTATCTTGCCTGCCCTGGTGCACCGCTATGGCAGGAAAAAATGAAGTGGGCAGCAAAGCAATGCCTGGAACTAGGTGCTGATGGCGTGCTGTACGATATCGGCGGCTGGTTCCCTTATTTTTGCTATGCAGAGGATCATACACATAAAAAACCCAGTCATTCCCATGAGAGCAAGGCAGCTAACTATAGTGACCTGAGGAATTATGTAAAAACCTTCGGAGACAACAAAATAATCTTAATGGAACATAATGTAGATATTTACGGGCAAAGCATGGATATCAGTCATGGCTCAAATTCTCAGCCGGACACACGTCTACTTGACCCTATTTCCGCCGAGAATCTTAGCGACGCTTATTTGGATAGCCGTCTTTCAGAAATGTATCTCTATACCTTCCCGGAGCTTATAACTACTAATCGGGAATGCGGTCAGGACGAGGATCACTATCGCGCTATGGCAGGTTATAGCTTCCTGCTAGGGCTTCGGTTTGATATGACGGTCTATCGTTGCTGTGGCAGCCTAAAAAATCTACCTAACTACACTGCGTATCTCATGGAATTAAATGCTCTTTATCACCGGTACGAAAAACACCTGTTGCGAGGCCTATTTGTAGATACAGACGGCTTTACAGCGGACAATCCCTATGTTTATGTAAAAGGCTGGCAAGCTGAAGACGGTACCATGGCTGTCACACTATGGAACCCTACTTCACAAAGTCGCACAGTTACGATTACGAACACCCAAACCGGCAATGCAACCGTGGTAAGCGTAGCAGCAGAAATGGCTACCGCCGCAGAAATCTGATACCACCACGCTCGTCGCCTATCGATAACAGCGGGATAAAATCAAAAGCAGCGGCTTATGACATACATCCCATAATTGGTTTATATCTATTTTGGGGTTGTGTATTTGTAAAATAATTAGAACAGCTTTGATTCATTACACTGATAATACCACTATTTCAGTTTGCGCTATTTATTGAAAAAGTGGCATCTAGCCTTTTCTGATTTTCTCGTTTAATAAGCCCCACTCCATCAGAATAAACTATTATACTACAGTACATTTATTACAGGATTAAAAAAACCAAGGTAACCAAGGTACTGTCAAGTCATGTTCGCAACTTTGAACTCCGCTTGAGCTGTTATGCTGCCTGTTTGTCTAGTGATTTGAGCGAACCTTCGCTCAGATATGCATTGCTTACTTACCAGTCTTCTGAGTATTCTATCAGGTACATAGTTACTAGCCTTAGATAAGATTCAGAGCTTGGAAATATGCCAACAACTTTAGTTCTGCGCTGTATTTCACGGTTTAGTCTTTCCAGCATGTTTTTTGAGCTGACCTTTCTAGAGTCTAGTTGAGGGAAAGAAAGATAGGTAAGAGCGTCCTCTAATCCATCTTCAAGAATGTTAATAGCTTTGGGACACTTGTCTCCGTACTCGTCGCCCAGTTCCTTAGCCCGCTGCCTAGCTATGGTAAGATCGCTTGCCTGCCATATACCCTTTAACTGACCAGCAAACCGCTCCTTATCCTTATGCGGTACATGAATAAGTATGTTTCGCATGAAATGCACTTTACAGCGTTGCCAGCTAGTACCGGGAAAACACGATGTAATTGCAGCAACAAGACCTTTGTGAGCATCTGAAATGATTAATTTAGGGTTGCTCAAACCTCTTTTCTTAAGCTTTTCAAATAGCTGTTTGTAGCTTTCCTGTGACTCTTCAAGCATTGGTTCTATAACCATGCTTACGACGCGACTTGCATACCGTACCTTCTCATACATTGCATCTATCCAGAGTACAGGATAAGAAGCTGCTGTCAGTGAGCGATTACGGAACTCTTCAACCTGCTCATTTAATCCTTTAGTCATCTCATTACTTGACTGCGTGAGATATTCTCGATACCTAAACACTTGGCTAATTTTGCGATTTTACGTGTTGATACGCCTTGTATATAGGCTTCTTGGATAACTTTTATAAGAGCTGCTTCACTGCGTTTACGCTCGGTTACAAAGAAAGGTATATAACCACCATTTCGTATCATAGAAACCATAAATTGGTTTCTCCTCCTTTAGAATGTTTGACAACATACATTGTAGCGGAGTTCCAGTGGCTTTAACATGCCTTATGACTAAAACCTTCTGAGTAAAGTTGCAAACTTTAGTATACTCTATCCGAGTTTTCTTCTCATTCAATTGGTTTCTTTTTAAAAATCTTTTTTGACTCATAATCATATTTTTAATGGTGAAGCTTTATTTTGGGAGGATATCGTCAATAGTTTTGTGTTACAACAACGCTAAAAAACCTTATATATCAATAAAAAACGAGAAGCTAGTAAAAGTACTAACTTCCTAATTTGGTGGAGGTGAGGGGAGTCGAACCCCTGTCCGAAAACGCAGTACATCGTTTTCTCCGAGCGCAGCCTATATATTTAAATTCCCTCTATAGTACCCCTATAGGCAGGTAAAACTATATCGGTAGCTTCATAATTCAGGCATCTCCTCAAAGCTTTGGAGCGTCCGTTCCTCACATAAATGGCGCCGTTACTTCAGACTGTGAGTATCTGAAAACGACGTTCGCGGACTTAGGCCGCGAAGGCTAGTTTCTGATTGTTGTCAGT
>JGI24709J26583_10000578_pt1 | contig 31510 bp, 26 predicted proteins | sample BioPla2DNA1_FD_26583 | JGI IMG/M metagenome (IMG submission 26583) | reverse complement strand
GCATGATATCTTTTCTGCGTCGCGCTTTATTCATGCGTTACACCTCCGACTTTCCTTTTGATGACCTGAATCATGAAATTAGTCGCCAGTATTACCAGCAGCAGAATAATACCCACTGAAAAACGCATGTCATAATCCAGACCCGGTGAGGTTTCATGCATACCGCTCAGGATCGTGCTGGTCAGTGTGCGAGTAATATCAAACGGATTCCAGGTCGGTCCGATCATGCGGTTTCCGGCCACCATAGAAACCGCCGTCGCCTCTCCAAAGGCTCTGCCCAAACCGAGCGCCAGACCGGCGAAGATACCGGACTTGGCGGAAGTGAGTACTACTTTGAAATTGGTTTCCATCTGTGATGCGCCCAGGGCAATTGAGCCTAATTCCAAACTGCGATCGACTGCACTGATGGCAACAACCGACAGAGAAGTAATCGTCGGAAAGATCATAATAGCCAGCAGAATGATCACCGCGAACATGGAATTACCGCCGTATGTATTGATGCCGAAAATATCGCCCACATCCTTGACCAGGCCGGTAATGGTACCGGCGGCAAAAACACCGTATACAATCGAGGGGATGGCGGCCAGGAGCTCAACAATAGTGGTCAGCACAGCCCGTAGTTTCGGCGGAGCGATCTTGGCAATAAAGAGCGCTGTTAAAACAGAAATGGGAAAGGACAGCACTGCCGCTCCCAGAGAAGTCAGCAGGGTATTGATAATGATGAAGCCGACGCCGAAGACCGGCGGCGCAATATCCGGACGCCATCTGTTCCCCGAAATAAAGGCAATCAGCGATTGCTGTTCGTCTCCGTAGGACGACAGGAATGGCTGAATGCCTCTGGAAATTACGAAATAACTGATGAAGAAGATCATCAAGGCAGCCAGCAGTGCACTGCCTTGAAAAATCCTCTTCATAATTTTGTCTTGCCATAATTTACGGCTATGGAACGAATCCAATTTAGCTTGTATCGTCTTTTTTTCTTTTCTATCCATTTGATTACCAATGATAATCAAGTAGTTTCAAAGAGAAATCAGAACCCTACTTGATGTCTTCCCAATTTGCGACTTCACCTTTGAAGATCGCTGCGACAGTGTCTTTGTTAAGATTTTCGATCGGATTGTCAAGCTGCGCGCAAATGACGACCGCGTCAAGGCAGAAAGTGCCGTTGCTCATGCTCTGGCTTACATCTTCAGTATCCTTAAAGGGACGGGAAGTAAAGCCGATATCACCTTTTTTCGCGGAGTCTTTTTCAGCGCCGACCGTCCCTGCAGGACCCTCGCCGGAACCGGCATGGCTCATCTTGAAAGTAAAGTTGCCCGCCATGGGTTGGAAAGTTTCCAGAGCAGCCCGGATCGCCTTTTCGACTGAGGTAGAGCCTACTGTGACCAGCTCAATACCGGAATTATCTTCATCAACTATCGGATGATCGGCTTTCAGCTCGGCCCAGGGCTTTTTACCCGCTGCATCAACAATGCCGCCGGCAGAGCTAATCGCATTGGCGCCCTCGGCGCTCTCGGTCAGGAAAGCTATGAAAGCTTTGACGAGTTGTTCCTTCTTATCATTGCCGAAATCACCTGCGGCACGAGTAACATAGTTAAAGGGACGTGCCAGCGTATAGGTCTCATTCAGTACATTTTCTTGTGTCGGCTCAACACCTTCATAGCTGACGGCCTTGATATTATTGGCAGCGAAATCTGTTGTTAGTGAAACATATCCTATAGCATACTGATCGGCTCCGACCTTGGCTGCCATATCTCCGTTTGAATCAGTGACGATAGCATCGTCAGTGAGTTCGCCCTCAAATCCCACAAGCTCTTCAAAAGCGCCTCTGGTTCCAGATGAAGCATCGCGCGAATAAACGTGTATTGCACCGGTTAGAGCAGCAGCGGGCGCCTCAGTAGGAGCTTCTGTAGGTTCAGGAGCTGCCGTTGTTGCAGGGGCATCCGTAGCCGGGGCTTCAGTAGCCTTTGTTGTGGGTGCTTCGGTTTTAGTTGTCTTTTTGTCACTACAAGCAACTAGTCCGGCAAATAGCGCGGCGACTAGAAGCATAATTACAAAGATTTTTGTTTTTTTCATGTTTTCCTCCATAAATTTACAACATATGGGAGTCTGTCGGCTCCCAATTCAGCTTAGGAAATTATGATAATACCTCGATTAAATCATTGTAAAAACTAGGTAAAACATTACACTTCAACAATATAAGTAAACTTCAAACTGTTCATGCGCCGTAGCTCGGTGTCGATCGCTGTCCCAATTTGCCGAGCTGTCCGCACCTTTTCACCGACCGGCCATACCATAATCAAAATGCGGAGCATACAAATAGCAGATATTGCTTGTGAGAGCTTACCGCTGATTAAATGTCAGGAGTATTTAAAGGTGAAGAAAAAATTATTCTCTGCGTTTTTGGCACTGCTGATAGCATTATTTTCTTTCAGCACTTTTGTTACTGCGGCAATTTCTTATGTTGAGCGGGATGATGATTTTAAATATACTTTTCGCTTGCCTGATGATCTGTTCGGTCCGGGAACTGACTACGACAATGCCCTAACCATTATCAGAATGGATTCAGATTTGAGCTATTGTCTCAATCCATACATTCGCAGCGAGAGCGGGCGTGATTATGGCGCCGGCAGCGAAAGCTACAGTATCATTCCCGCCAGGCTTCATCATTTGAATGCAGCCAAGCAAAGAAATATTGAGCTGGCGACAATCTACGGTTGGGAGTTGTCCGCCAAGTCCAAGGCGGACGCGTTCTACACTAAGATCTACATCGGCCAGGAAGCTACCGATATGGCGGTTGTTGCCGCCAGCGGACCGGGAGTTTCATTGGCCGGATACAATAATTGGAAAACCTCTATATTAAAGAAAATTAATTCCTATTTAAAGGACGATCCCAGTTTTCACGGCTCGCGCCACGAGATCACTGTCGGCGGATCACTGACATTGACCGATACGAAGGCGATATTAAATGAGTATACAGTCACAGAGCTTCCTGCCGGTTTATCGGCTACAATTTCCGGCAACAAATTGAACCTCACTGCAACTAAAGACTTTGCCGGCGGCACTGTTAAATTAAACCGTTTGCAGCAGTATCAAGGTATTTCCAAGTTCTATTTCGTGACAATTCCCGGCGGCATCTGGAGACAGCCAATCATCACAGCCGGTATTCCTGCCCCCAAAGCAGCAAATGTCAGCTTTGATCCTGTTCCGGCTACCGGTACTTTCAGGTTGAAAAAAACAGATAGTTCGGGAGAGGAGCTCAGCGGAGCGCAGTTCAATCTGAACAACAGCAAAGGAACTAGCGTTCTGAATTTCACAATGGACTCAGGAACTTATTCTTCGCCGCAATTGGAAGAAGGTATCTACACTCTTAATGAGACAAAAGCACCGCCGGGCTATGTCCTGGATCCCAGCCCCAGGCAAGTTCAGATTATAGGCGGCGAGACCAATGATGAGCATTACGATACACCGCTGCAAAATATGCCGCAACAAATCAAGATTAGGATTGCTAAGACGGACGAAGGCCAAAAGCCCTTGGCAGACGCATCCTTTGAGATTAGGCAAAATCAGGCAGTTGTTGAAAAGATTACCACCGATCAAACGGGAATTGCCGAATCCGCCCCGTTGCCGCAAGGGGAATATATCATCTCCGAAGTCAAGGCGCCTCCGGGTTATACTCCGGCGCAAGATATTACGATAACTTTAACCGGCGATGAGTCCGGATCGGCATCCTTAACTCAAGAAATCAAGATCGCCAACGAGCAGACGCGCACCGAGATCAGCAAGAAAGACGCTGCTACCGGCGAGGAACTGCCCGGAGCCACACTGAGCTTAAAAGAAAAGGAAACCGGTGATCTGATCGAAACCTGGGTCTCAACGGAGCAGCCGCATATCATCCGGGGACTGCATCAAGGCAAAACCTATGTCCTGACTGAGGATCTCGCGCCTTTAGGCTATGCGCTCTGCCAGGATGTGGAGTTCACTATCAACGGTGCACATGGAGTGACAAATAAGGTGGAGATGATCGACGAGCTAACAGTCGCCGAGATCAGCAAGAAAGACGCCACCACCGGCGAAGAGCTGCCCGGAGCAACACTGAGCTTGAAAGAAAAGGAAACTGGTGATCTGATCGAAACCTGGGTCTCAACGGAGCAACCGCATATCATCCGGGGACTGCATCAAAGCAAAACCTATGTCCTGACTGAGGATCTCGCGCCTTTAGGCTATGCGCTCTGCCAGGATGTGGAGTTCACTATCGACGGTGCGCACGGTGTGACAAATAAAGCGGAGATGGTTGACGAACTGACAGTCGCCGAGATCAGCAAGAAAGACGCCACCACCGGCGAAGAGCTGCCCGGAGCAACACTGAGCTTGAAAGAAAAGGAAACCGAGGATCTGATCGAAACCTGGGTCTCGACGGAGCAGCCGCATATCATCCGGGGACTGCATCAAGGCAAAACCTATGTCCTGACTGAGGATGCGGCGCCGACAGGTTATCAAATCGCTAAGCCCGTAGAATTTACTGTCAATAGCGGCATGGATTATGTCAACTTTGTGGAAATGCTTAATGATAAAGAACCCGAAATCATTGCCGCGCCTTTGCCGGCAACAGGCGAGCGTCCGGCTCCCGGTACAGGAATGACCTTATCTATGCTCGGAATCATCATAATTTTTCTGGGTTATAGTATCAGGAGGATCTGGCTATAGTGCCTGTGAGGCAATCGGCCGGACATCCCTGTGGAAATAAATGAGACCACCGTACGGTGGTCTTATTTATTTTAGAAGTTGCTGCGAAAGATTATTAATTGCGACGTCTGGAGCGAGTTAAGAGAAGTATTCTCACCAAAGACAAGATGGAGGCAGCGGCGGCGGCCACATAGGTCATGGCAGCGGCATTCAGCACCTTGCGCGTCCCTCTCAATTCTTCCTTGCTCAGAACCTGTGCCCCTTTTAAAGCTTTTAGCGCCCGTTTGGAAGCGTTGAATTCCACGGGCAAAGTAATCAGGGCAAAAACTGTGGTGAGGGCAAACAGCAAAACGCCAATATTGAGAACAGTCCTGCTCCATGATTCCTGCACTATCAGGCCGACCAAAATAATCGGCCAAGACAAGCGGCTGCCAATGTTAACTACAGGAACCATGGCGGAGCGGATCTGAAGCGGAGCATATTCCTGGGCATGTTGAATCGCGTGGCCAACTTCATGAGCTGCCACGCCGACAGCAGCGATTGAATCCACATTCATCACCGGCTGTGAAAGCTTCAGAGTTTTGGTTGACGGTTTATAGTGATCTGTAAGATTACCCCTTACCGCTTTCACAGATACATCATTAATGCCTGATTCCTGCAAGATCAGCTTTGCGGCCTGGGAGCCGGTTAAGCCGCTTTTAGAGCGTATCAGGGAATATTTATTAAATATCCGCCTGACATTCAGCGAAGCCAACACGCTCAGAGCGGCGCCGATGTAAAAGAATATAAGAGTTGGATCATTATAATAATAGGGCATCTTTAACCTCCTGAACCATCTTATTATATCAGCAAATTGTGCTGCTTCTACTATCTTATGCTACAAATCCGGCATCACCGCGGCCTTTCTTCCGGCAGTAAACCGTTGATCAGATTGCGCATATCGGCAAAGCAGCCCATATCCGGCACACTGATCGCAGATGCATCAATTCTGGCATCAGGATTTTCCGCCTGTCCGCGAAAGGTTGCCGGAATCGTGCCGTCAAGCTGACCTCTCACGCTCCGGGTGCGGAGCAGATTAAAAGACTTGAAAGTATCGACCGCCAGTAAAAATCGGTCATGGGAAACAAATTTTATCGGGTCGCGCTCAACATAGGGCGAAATCAGCTCAGCAATGGTATCAACCTTGTCTTCAAAATAACCACTCTCCAGATAATCGACCAGAAATTCATCATACAACTGATGATAGCGAACAAGATTATCCCGATCTTGCATCAGCACAAAAAATAATGGTCTGCGCACCATCACTTCAAAGGGAGCCGGCGTATCGATCGGATAATTGACGAACAGTGTCGAATCATCAATCGGATCTGTCATGCCCAGCGCATAGGTTGCGAAAGCCAGATTATAGTCCCAGGGCAGCATGGAGATCCTGCCATCTTTTTCGTAGAGAAAATAATTATGCCCGGTCCGCCCCAGATAGCTGTCCAGATTGACAACAAAAGTTTGAACCACAAAATAGCGCAGGACGGCTTCAATATCTACCGCTCGCTCCAAGTCCTGACCCTCAGACAAAATTTTCAGCGCTTTGATCAGACGCTTCTTGTCCGCATCATTGGCCTTAAATACAGCTTCTCTGAAAATATTGTCATAGAGCCGGAACTCATCGCCGGTGTAGATCAGGCCAATATCGCTATTATCATCATCCAGGCGGCGATACGAGGGTTTGTACAATTCTCCATGATTAGTGCCGTAATTGCGCAGTACAAAGGCATCCTCTATCTCCTCGATCGCCACAAAGAGACCCCAATCCTCGCCGTTGACTCTGATGAAAGCATAACTGGTCAAAGGCGCCGGAACTCCCATGCTTGCCATCATATCGAAAGCCATGACATCTTTAAGATAGGCATTGTCCTGAAAAGATGAATTCAAGGATAGCTTATCCAAGCCATGATAGGATTGTCCCTTCTCAAAATGGTCGAACTCAATCTTGAGGCTGAAGCGCTTAGAGCCGTATTTCAGAATCTGATTCAGAGAATTGCTGCCCTTGACGCGCAGACCGACATTCGAGATCCTCTCGCCATCGATCAAAACCTCGGCAGGCACATATTTCTTGGCTTTGGGATCTTCCAGAATTGAATGCCAATCAGTCGCTTTCAGTTCCAGATCTATCTCATGGACAATGCTGCTATCAAATAGTCGGCTCGCATAACCAGGGGAACTCTGTTGAGTTTTCAGGCCCAGGGACTTGCCCGCCATAAACAACAGAGTAATAAGCACCGCCAGAGTAATTGCGGCAATGCCCAATTTGTCAGTATGCCGGTGCTTCAGCATATAGGCTATCCTACATAATCTCCGCGATAACTGACCAGCACCACATCCGAAACACCTTCCGTATGGGCCAATAAGCTGACAAAGGATGTATCCTCATCTTTTAGTCTCAGCTCATAGTGAAGCTCAGTCGCACCCGGCCTTACACTTTTGCTTTTCAGGACCAGCTTTTTGCTGCCGGCAGCCAGTATCTCCCGTGTTATTTCTTCAGTATCCGGGTTGTCACAGCGCAAAACAAGTATGTAGGGGTCGTCATAGGATTTCCAATTCGCGAAAATAAACAAGATCAGTCCTATAAAAAGACTGCCAAAAACTGCGAGCGGAATCAGTCCGGCCGCCAGAACAATACCTGCCGCGATACACCAAAAGAGAAAGGCGATATCGAGAGGTTCTTTAATCGCAGTACGAAATCTGACAATGGACAGAGCGCCTACCATACCCAGTGACAATACAACATTGCTGGTCACGGCCATAATCACCAGCGTGGAGATCATAGTCAGACCAATCAAAGTGACGCCGAAGCTTGCTGAATACATCACACCGCGATAAGTCTTTTTATAGATCCAAAAAATAAATAAACCGACCAGAAAAGCCAGCAGCATCCCCAGCACCATATCAAAGATAGGGATGCTGGTAACATTTTCCAGGTATTTGGATTTAAAGATATCTTTAAAAGTCATACGGTTCTCCTTAATCGTATTTGCGGCTATGAGCATACTTTGAGAAAGCGGCGGAGCGACGGGATCCAAGCTGCACCATTTGTAAGATAAAATCCGGAATAAACTGATCAAACTTAACTTCCAAAATGGCAAATGCCTCATCCACAGGCACCAGCAGCGGATCAGTCGCAAAAAAGTCCACGCTGCGCATTCCGGTTCGGACATCGCGATCAAGCGTTATGCGCACATTGCCTGCCGGATACAAAAATGGTTCCCGGAGATATTCCACAATGGTACGCGGTCTCAGCAAGTTGCTTCTGATTTTGACATAAAGCTCCCGTAACAGCTCCTCGTCCCGGCTCAGTAAGAAATCATATTCGCCTTGCAAGATGCTTTGCACTTCATCGGAACAGAGTCTGGCACTCTGCTTGCGGCTCAGACCGGATCTCTTAGTTTTTTTCTCCAGTCTGATAAAGTCGAAGTTCGCATTATAACAGCGGATACGAAACTTCTCGCGCTTGTTGACTCCGCCGATTTTTTCCGTCAACGCCCGGTCAAACGGATCGTCGAAATATAAGCTGCGCACACGGTATTCACCGTGTGCGCCGGCATGAGGATCAGACCTCAACATGTCTTTTAAGCGTTGTTTTAAGAGAAGATAGTCTGCATAATTAATCTCATGTTTCAATTCATGTCTAAGTATCATGCTCTTCTCCCGGTTAATCTACATCTTAATCGTTGTCGTAGTCGCTATCGTCGTTATCATCGTCATAGTCTGAGGCATCATCGTAGTCGCTATGATCGTTCCGGGCGGTAGTCTGCCTGGTCGTAGTTCTGGTCGTAGATTTAGTACCATAATCACTGTCATCATCGTCATCATAGTCGCTGTCATCATCGTCGTAGTTGCTGTCATCCTTCTTAGCGGCAGTCCGCCTGGTCGTAGTTCTGGTTGTAGATTTGGTACCATAATCACTGTCATCATCATAATCGGTATCGTCAGTGAAATTCGTATTGTCATCATCATAGTCGCTGTAGTCGTTTCTGCCCGGCTCAATACCGGCATTCTTACCAACATGCTTATACTTCAGGATATTCCCCGTTCTGGCGTCGATATCATATTCATATTCCACCCCATTCGCCTTGAACTCCAGCTCGTAGACTGCTCTCCCGTCATCAAGATCAAAGTCTTTATCGTCAAATACCGCATTTGCTGCATTCACATTAGCATGTGCAAGCGCGATCTCTTTGGCTCTGGCCAGAGTGATATATTCACCGCGCTCTGCATTCGGGTATCCGGAATCATCATAATCTGAAGCATAATAATCTGAATCGTCATAATCTGAATAATCTGAAGCATCAATGCCGCGCAGCTGAACATCCAGATCCAAAGAACGCAATGTCGAACGCACATCTTTGGCAATCATTTTTGCAAAATCAGGCAGCGGCAAAACCGAACCGTCTTCGATTTCGATGGTAATATTGCGTTTACTACCATCAATATCGGAAACAAAGTATCCTGCCTCATGGATCTTGATTATGAGTTCCTTGACAACTTCGCGGGCATCTTTGCCGACAAAGTCCTTGTAGTCCGCGACAATCTTTTCGCCGTCATCATTTTCGCCTTTGATAAGTGTAACTAAACCATCTTTATCATATCGGATTGAGATCTCGGGATTGACTCTCAGATGAATTGTGCCCATCTCATCCATGGACGCATCTTTCGATGCTGTTCCTTTGGCGCAGCCAAATAGGGTTGCCGCGACAAAAAGGATGGAAATAACCAAAGTTATTATTTGTCTTGACTTTTTCATAATTAACTCCTTTGTAGAATGCTTGTCGCATTTATTGCAGATTTTCGTCTGTACATCCATAGGATACGGATGGTGCTCATCGAAAGCGGGGTCGAAGGCGCTATAAAATTGATTTCGCTTCTACTAAGTCAGGGAATATGGCATCAAAAAAAGACCGGTTCGTTAGACCCGGCCTCGGCAAAATACAAATGTCGATTCTTAACTGTTAGCAACGCTAACGATTCAGCAAATTAATTCAGGCTTTAGTCAAGATCTTTCGTCAGCCCCGAACAGCTCCAACAATCTTTGGAGCTCGTCCAAATTCTTATAGCGGATAAGAATCGACCCCTTGCCATCCGCATAAGTAAAGCGAACTTTTGTTCCTAATGCTTTGGAAATGCTTAACTCAGTAGCTTTGACGCTAAGCTTTTGTGCCTCATTGGGCTCAATCCTTACGGCTTTGGGTGTCAAAGCTCGCTGAACCGCTCTTTCCGTCTCCCGCACTGAGAGTCCGTCACTGATAATCCGATCGGATAAAGTGATTTGCTCCGCTTCAGTCTTTAGCGCCAGCAGCGCTCTGGCATGTCCTGCCGATATTGAACCGGCACGCACCCGATCCTGGATTGCCTGGGGAAGATTCAGCAGTCGCAAGGTATTGGCAATGGCTGAGCGGCTGCGTCCAATATCAATTGCCAGCTCTTCCTGAGTCATCGCATGCTCTGTTAAAAGTCGCTGCAATGCTTGCGCTTCTTCAATCTGATTGAGATCTTCCCGGTTGATGTTCTCGATCAGAGCTATTCGCTGTACTTCTTTATCATCTAAGGCGCGGATGATTACCGGAACATCTGTTAAGCCTGCCAATCTGGCGGCGCGCCAGCGTCTTTCGCCGGCGACAATGGTATAACCCCGGCCGGTTCTCGCAGGTACGACCAGTAGTGGCTGCACAATTCCATTTTTGCTAATTGAGTCCGCCAACTCCTGCAAGCGCTCCGGATCAAAATTCTGCCGTGGCTGATCTTGATTGGGACTAAGGTCATTTAGCTTGACTTTTTTAACCTGCTCAACACCGGTACCCGTAGCTGCTGACAATGTTTCCGCGCCCAACAAGGCATTGAGGCCTCTCCCTAAACCCCTGCCGGTTGTCTTCTTGCTTTCTGTTTTGGCTTGCGCCGGATTAGATCTATTTTTACTCTGTGACATTTGCTATCTCCCGGGATTATTTCTTACGGATAATTTCTTTAGCTAAAGAATCATAGGCTTTGGCGCCGCGCGACCACTTATCATAGGCGAGAATCGGCTTGCCGTAACTGGGCGCTTCACTGAGACGGACATTGCGGGGGATCACCGTTTTAAAGACCTGATCCGGAAAGTGCTCCCTGACCTCTGCCTCTACCTGATGCGCCAACTGTGTTCTCGTATCAAACATAGTTATGACTATGCCCAAAACCTCCAAATCCGGATTACTGCTATTCTTCACAAGACTATATGTCCCGATCAACTGCTCCAATCCCTCCAAGGCATAATATTCGGCCTGAATAGGGATCAAAATACTGTTCGAAGCTGTTAAGGCATTGACCGTCATCAAGCCCAGAGAGGGAGGGCAATCGATCAGAATATAATCGAATTGAGTTCTAATGGAAGACATTGCCTTAGCCAGCACTTTTTCGCGCTCCGGCACTGAAATTAACTCAATTTCAGCGCCAGTTAATTCGATATTGGCAGGACATAGGGACAGATTTCGATATTGTGTATTTTGGATCGCTTCTGTCAAGGGCAATCCATTAATCATGACATCATATGTTGTCTGTTCCTGATCCTTCTTAGCAAATCCCAGACCGGATGTGGCATTGCCTTGAGGATCGGCATCAATCAGCAAGGTTTTCTGTGACCGTTTACCTAAATATGCAGCTAAATTAACGGCAGTAGTTGTTTTGCCAACACCACCCTTTTGATTCACTACGGAAATAACAGTTCCCATAACACCCTCCTGCTAATTGTAAATATCTTAACACAGCGGACCCCCCAATTCTTATGACAAGTCTATTAAATAAATGTCAGGAGACGTCAGAGGCGCACAAACCCTTGCAAATCACTCCAAGCCCTGAAAAGCCCATGCTTCCAGCGATTTCTCTAGATCGGAAAAGCTAAAACCGGAATGTTTCACGTGAAACATTCCGGTCGCAATTTCTAAGAGATCTTGATTTTAAAACAAAAAGCCCGTCGCTGTCTGATAGCTGTTTAGACGTCCGTGCTGGCATATACGGCATTGGTTCGAATAAATTCTCTGCGCGGCTCAACTTTGTCTCCCATCAGGAGAGTTACAATCTCATCCGCAGCTTGCGCGTCTCCTACAGTCACTTGTTTGAGATAGCGAGTCTCAGGATTCATAGTTGTCTCCCATAATTGATCCGGATTCATTTCTCCCAATCCTTTAAAGCGCTGTAGTTTAAAGCTGGTCCAGCCTGTCTTCGCCTTAATCTTTTCGACATCGCCCTCCTCATAGGCATAATAGCTCTCATTGCCATTATAAATTCTATATAGCGGCGGCACAGCTATATAAACATGTCCTGCTTCTACTAGGGGTCTCATGTAACGATAAAAGAAAGTCAGTAGCAAAGTTCTGATATGCGCGCCGTCAACATCAGCATCAGCCATCAAAACAACCTTGTGATAACGGAGCTTCTCAAGGTCAAATTCATTGCCGATGCCGGCACCCAAGGACATAACTATCGGCATCAGTTTCTCATTGTCCAGGACTTTATCAACACGAGCTTTTTCTACATTCAGCATTTTGCCCCAGAGTGGTAAGATCGCCTGATATTTTCTCTCCCGGCCATTTTTTGCCGTTCCGCCGGCCGAATCGCCTTCGACAATAAAAACCTCACAAAAAGCCGGATCCTTCTCTGAGCAATCAGCCAATTTACCCGGCAGCACATTGGATTCTAAGGCACTTGCTCTTCTGGTCAAGCTGCGCGCTTTACGGGCAGCTTCATTGGCGCGGGCTGCTGACAGAGCTTTTTCAACAATAATTCTGGCAATCTGCGGATTTTCCTCCAGATAAGTAGACAGCTTTTCATTAACCGTCGATTCGACAATCGTTCTGACTTCAGCATTGCCCAATCTGGATTTGGTTTGCCCTTCAAATTGCGGCTCGGATAATTTGATGCTGATAATCGCAGCCATTCCCTCGCGAATATCTTCTCCGGCCAAGTTTCTGTCATTATCTTTCAAGAAATTGTATTTGCGGGCATATTCATTGATGGTCTTGGTGGCCGCAGACCTAAATCCCGTCAAATGCGTGCCGCCTTCAATGGTAGCGATATTATTGGCATAGGAGTACACATTTTCCGCATAACCGTCATTGTATTGGATCGCTACCTCAACGAATATATCTGCTTCCGTGCCGCAGAAATAAATCGGCTCTTTGTGCAGCGCATTCCTGTGCCTGTTCAAATATTCAACAAAAGAAATTATTCCGCCCTCGTAGAATAGAGTCTTTGCGACCGGTGGCTCTACTCGCTTATCAATCAGAATGATTTTTACATCGCGGTTAAGGAAAGCCATTTCGCGATAGCGGGTTATCATCAGATCAAAATCAATCACATCGTCAGGGAAGATCTGTGGATCAGGTTTAAACCTGGTGATAGTGCCGGTTTTATTCGTATCTCCCGTAACAGACAGCGGTTCTGCCGTAACTCCCCGTTCAAACCGAATTTTATGTGATTGGCCGTCGCGATTGACTACCACTTCCATCCAAGAAGAAAGCGCATTGACAACAGAAGCTCCCACCCCGTGCAATCCGCCCGAGACAGAATAGGCGCCACTGCCGAATTTTCCTCCGGCATGCAATATGGTATGCACTACCTCAACTGTCGGAATGCCCATTTGCGGATGCATTCCTACCGGTATGCCGATACCGTTGTCCTCTACCTCGACCGATTGGTCAGGATAAACGGAAACAATAATGGTATCGGCGCGTCCGGCCAGCGCTTCGTCCACAGAGTTGGCTACAATCTCATATATAAGATGGTGGAGGCCCCGCGGCGTTGTATCTCCGATATACATGCCGGGGCGCTTGCGTACAGCTTCCAATCCTTCCAGGACTTGAATATCCTCATCTGAGTACTCTGAATCACTATGTGTATCAAAAGCAGTTGCATCAGGCCTATTGTCTGTCAAAGACTCTTGGAAATCTTCAATTAGAGCGCGCGGATCATCCGCCAGGTTGCGAAGTTCATCTTCAGAGCTGTGCTCATGTCGCTTTGCATCAGCTTCAGCGCGTTTCAGCATTTGATCAAATGCTGAATTATCTTGTTCTTTTTGCAAATTTAAATTATTCATTGTTATCCTTATATGCTCACATATGCGATCTCAATCTACTTTGCTCCAATCCTCTCTCCCAGCGCAAACGCAAAGTGTCCGAGGAAACAGGAGAGAGAATGGCCCTGTTAATGGTGACAACCAAAGATCTTGGCAGATCCGATGTCAGAATATCTATGAGGTGATTTTCTTCTGCCCGGGCTAAATATTTGACAGTATCTGCAGATCCTTGCGTAGAATGATCGAGATCAAATATGCCAACTATCCATTCAGCAGGTAAAGATACATCTGCACCGATATGAATATACATTTGCTACCCTTTCTGCCTTCGAATAATACTGTTTATGGGCCACTAGATATTATACCATAACTAAAGAAGCTCGCGCGCGAGTATATAATCATGTGGTGCTAAATTAATTACGGATTAGTTACAAAAACACCTGCGTAAGTTTAGCTTGTTGAACATTGAATAGAGTATATTCCTCAATAAAGTCCGCTAACCCCCGGTTGTCACAACCAATCAGAACCTGTGACAAATCTGTGCAGGTCAGAAATGACTGATAATCTTCGATCGTTTGTAAGAGACGATAGCGGCGATCGCCATCCAGTTCAGACATAACATCATCCAGCAATAGTACGGGGCTCTCGCCGGTCTTCTGTCGCAACAAGAGCAATTCGGCTAACTTCAAGGCCAGCACCACCGATCGCTGCTGTCCTTGTGATGCATATGGACGAACCTCTATTCCATTGAGGCTTAAGATAAGATCGTCGCGATGAGGGCCCAGGCCGGTACTGCCGCGCAGGATATCCTCTGCGGCCTGTTCTCGCAATCTCCCCAACAAAATCTCTCGCATATCTTTTGTGCCTTGGTTCTTAACAGAAGGAACTGATGAGCGGTATCTCATGATCAATTCTTCCTTAAGCCCGGTAATTTGTGCGATTGAATCATTAGCAAGCAAAGCAATCTCGCTGATAATTTCCTGACGGCGCGTAATTATGCGCGCGGAACAATCCGCCAACTGCTCATCCCAGATTTCCAGATGTAAATTATAGTCGCCGCCGAAATCTTCAATATTGGAATGATCCCGCAGCTTCTTCAGCAGATTATTCCTTTGCGTCAATAAATGTTGATATTGAACAAGATCACGGAAATACGACGGATAAATCTGGGAGAGTAAAAGATCCAGAAATCTTCTCCTGGCTGACGGACCGTCCTTGATAATCTGCAGATCCTCCGGGGCAAAAATTACGGCATTAAAGATACCCATCATGTCGCTGATGCGTTCAAGTCTGACTCCGTTATAATATATATGCCGGATCGGTTTTAATCGAAGGGGATCGTTGCTCACCGGAGCCAGATAATGGATCCTTATTTCCTCGGCTCTTCCCTTATCTGTCAAAAATTCTAATCTGACATCATAATCATCGCAGCCTTGTCTAACTAACTCATTGTCACGTCCGGTGCGATGCGAGCGAGCACAAGTACAGAGAAAGATCGCTTCCAGAATATTAGTTTTACCCTGAGCATTATTGCCATATAAAATTTGAGCACCTGGGAAAAAATCCTGCTCCAGATGCTCGTAATTTCTGAAATTCTTTAATTCAATCGCTGTAATCCGCATCCTATCGTCTGAGCGGCAGTACCAGATAACTAAAGGCATCCTTTTCAACGGGATTGATCACGCAGGGACCAAGGCTGCCGTTAAAAGTGATCAAAACTTCTTCATCCGGAATCACTTTCAGCGCTTCAATAAAGTACTTAGGATTAAAGTCAATATCAAATAACTTACCCGACATAGCAATATTCAATTCCTCATGGGAAGCACCTATATCCGTCTTAGCGCTGATACTGAGGATATCATCTCTATTTGTCTGTAGAGTGACCGAAAAACGTCTGTCCTCAGCCCTGATAACCAGAGAGGCTCGCTCAAAGGCGCTCAGTAAATTTCTGGTTGAGATTGTCATGCTGGTTTCATGGTTGCGCGGGAGAATGCTGTTATAATTCATGAACTCCCCTTGGATCAAACGTGAAACTACCAGGACTTTGCCCATATCGAATAAAATATGGTTGTGGGAAGTAAAGATATTGACATTCCCGTCATCTTCCAGAACCCTGGCTACCTCATTCAGAGTTCTGGCCGGCACTATAAACTGGGAATCCGGCAGATCTCCCGCGATCTGTTCTTTGCGCACCGCCAATCTGAAACCGTCGATTGCCACCAGGGATAGGGTTCCTTGTTCAGATATAATGTTAATGCCGTTTAAGATCGGTCTGCTTTCATCAATAGATGCGGCAAAACTCGTCTGCATAATCATTTCTTTTAGAGTTTTCTGCGGCACTATCATTTGTCTGGCATCTTCAACAATAGGAATTTTTGGATAATCTTCCGCCGGCAATCCTCTCAACTGAAAAGAAGATGAGCCGCTTTCAATCGTAATGATATTATTGTCTTCCTTGTTAAAGTGAACCGCTTCTTCCGGCAGGCGGCGAACAATATCCCCCAGCAAGCGAGATTTTATTACTATACTTCCGGCTTTATAAATTTCAGCATCCAGCTTGCTTTCGATACCTGTTTCCAAATCATATCCGGTGAGTTTGATTTGGTCGGTCACCTCCAGAAGAATACCATCCAGGATAGGTATCGTTGAGCGGGAAGATACTGCTTTCTGTACTGTGTTGATTGCCTCAACCAGATTGGTACGGGAACATTCAAATCTCATGTCATTCTCCTTATCATCCAATAATGCCTAATTCCAAAGTTCGGAAATCCACATTATGAAAATATTGTTTTCGTTATATTTGACGCGTTGTCATCTCCATAGTTAATAAAGGATTTATTATTACTCTTATTATGGTCTGTAAATCCTGTTATTAACTCTCAATAAGCCTCTCTCATCTGCTTTTGCAATAGACAACAACTTGTTGTTATTTTGTTAATAGCCTGTAAAAAACCCGCGTCTATCAACAGTTTCTTTTTGTTCACATTATATTAAGGTTAAATTCACGTTAATAATCACAAAATGTGAATAATAATGTGAATTATTACATCAATCTCTCTTCTATATTTTCTAGCTGTTCCTTTATTCTGGAATCAGTTTCTAATTTACTCTTTATATTAGCACAAGCATTAATTACGGTAGCATGGTTCTTGCCCCCGAAAAGAAGGCCGATTTCCGTATTGGTCATACCCAATTTAGTACGGCATAGGTACATGGCAATATGCCTCGGTATTACGACTTCTTGGCTTCTCAACCGTGATTTTAGGTCGCTTACGGCAACGGAAAAATAATTTGCCACTACTTCCATGATTAAAAGAGGATCTAAAGGTCTTACCGTCCCGGGATGAATCATATTTTTGAGTAGATTCTTGGTGGTTTCCAGATTGATCGGATGGCCGATATCCGCAGAGGCCTTGATAGTTTTAAAAGCGCCTTCTAACTCGCGCACATTGGTTGTAAAAGAATTTGCGATATAGTTAATTACATCAGATGATAAAATCAGATGCGCTTTTTCGGCTAAATTATTCAAAATAGCGACCCTGGTTTCATAGTCTGGAGGAGTAATGTCAATAGTTAAGCCGCTGATAAATCGTGTTTTTAGTCGCTCTTCCAGGGTAGCCAGGCTTTGCGGCGGCTTATCGCAGGAGAGAACAATATTTTTTCCGGATTCAAACAACCAATTAAAGGTATGGAAAAACTCTACCTGCATTTGTTCCTTGCCCTCGATGAACTGGATGTCATCAATCAAGAGCATATCGGCTCGACGGTATGATTGGCGGAAGTCGTCATAATCGTTGCGCTGAATACAGGAAATGAATTCATTGACAAATTGCTCAGTCTGGATATAGACCACATTGCGATTCGGATGCTCAAGCAGCACCTGATTGCCGATAGCATGCATGAGATGAGTTTTGCCCAGACCGGAGCCGCCATAGAGAAAGAGAGGATTATAATTCTGGGATCCCTTCATGGTTGCCACGGCAACACAGGCGGCATGAGCAAAACCGTTGCTGCTGCCTACGATAAAATTGTCAAAGGTATACTGGGGATTTAAACTGCTGCCCTGATGGCGGCGCTCCTCACGATTATGTCTAAATTTGTTCTTGCGGCTGGCAGCCAGGCTGTCCTCTATTTCCGAGATACCGTTTTCATACACTTTGACTTCAATCTGATAATTAATATTAGTTAGCAGCACCAGTACATTGGAAATGAGATCGGTGTACTTTGACATATACTCTCGGGTGACATCATTGGGTACAGCCAACACAAAAGTCCGTTCGTCAGGAGAAAACGGCTCCACTTTTCTGAACCATGTATTATATGTCAGTGGGGATACTTCATTGACTAAATATTGGTCGCAAGCTGAATCCCAGATCTTTCTTGCGTCAGAAACTTGCATGCTAACACCATCTCTTTCATATCTAGTCACATTATCGTATCAGAAACCGGGAAATAATAAAAGCCCAAAGATGTTGCAAATAGTGCATTTCTGGATTCTATTAACATTTTTCTTAGTGAACAATGTTAATAACTTTTGCTGTCCGTCGGTAATTATGTTAAGAACTTCCTAAGAGCAAGTAATGGCCGCAAATGTTATCAACAAAATAATTTTTTCCTGTGGATAAAAATTTTGTTCCGGAATATTTTTAGAACAAGAAAAAATCAAATCAGATTATAATGTTTAAGCGCGTATTCAATCCCATCATTAACCACATCTAATGTCACGAAATCAGCCAAATGATGAATGCCGGAGTCGGAATTACCCATAGCAATGGCGCGAGTGGCATGTTTGAGCATATCCATATCATTCATACTGTCACCGAAAGCGAGAGTTTCAGCAAATTTAAAGTCGATCTCCCGCTGTAGCCATTTTTCAAGTAAAATCATGCCGGTCTTTTTATTGCAACCGGGAGGAATGCCTTCCCGGATATCTGTCGGATAAATAATGAAATGCAGCTGATCTTGCAAGGCCTCTATAATTGCCCGGTCACTATGGGAATCTCTGATTAAATAGCTGATTTTATTGATCCGGACCGGAGTTTCACTTATTCTTCGTCTCCGCCCCTCAATATTAAACAAGTCGATGGCCTCTCTGGCAACGACAGGATCAAAGACAGTATCAAGTGTATAGACAAAGTCGGGTCCTTCTAAGAGAAGATCAGTCTTTTCTCTGGAAAAAGTCTCAATAATGCGGTCGACAAGTTCCGAATCAAGGATGCGATTAAACAGCACCTGGCCATGAAATTCCACATAGGTGCCGCATCCGGCAATAATACCATCAAAATTCAAATCCAGAATTTCCTGGGGTATACAGGCCAAAGAACGCCCGGTGTTGATAATCGTCAGATTGCCGTCAGCCCGTAACTGCCTGAGTGATTGCTGTGTTTTGGCGGAGACATTGAAGTTGCGGGTAACATCAAGCAAAGTGCCATCGATATCAAAGTAAACAATTTTTTTCATGGGTCTATGATAGCAAATTAGCGGCGGGCGTCAAAGCCGAAACTTGTTGATTATCGATAAAAACCGGCGCTTTTAAGAATCAAGCTTTCTTTTAATTGCTTCTATATTTACAGCGGAAAAGTCAAAAGGGCGATCTTCTAAAGCAAAGCTGCAATCGCTGGCGCAGTGCACAATATGTTTTTTCATCAGCTCAAAGGTTTGAGCCGACAGAGCATGTTCAACACGACAAGCATCATTGGCTGCTGTGGCTTCATCGACTCCCAGCGACATGAAATACTGTGTCAGAAATAAATGGCGCTCATAGATGGATCTGGCTTTTTCCAATCCTGTGGCAGTCAATTTCAGATTGCCGCCGGGTTCAATCTTCAGTAAGCCCAGATCTGACAATTTATGAACAGCACGGCTGACACTGGGTTTTGAAAATTCCATGCTATTGGCAAGATCAACGGCACGAACCAAGTTTTGTTGCCGGGAGAGGATAAAAATATTTTCCAGATAATTTTCGATGGATTCTTGTAATTTCATAAGTTTACTCCTGACCGACACACCACTTATTTCTATTATTATATTACCATATGTTATTACTGCCGCAATAAAGAGCTCTGGCAGTCATACTATTTCTGACAGTGCGGGCAAATGTGAGTGCCCCGACCTGCGACTTTGCACTTAATAATAGTTTCCCCGCAGACGGTACAATTTTCGCCACTGCGGCGATAGACTTGCAGACACTGCTGAAAATAGCCTTTGCCGCCTAAGCCGTCCACATAATCCCGGAAAGATGTACCGCGGTGACCGATACCTTCTTTTATTACATTTCGCACTGCTTCCTGCAGGCGTACCGCATCTTCCGGGCTTAAGCTATTAGCAGGTCTGCCCGGTAAGATGCCGGCGCGAAATAGCGCCTCATCACAATAGATATTGCCAATCCCCGCCACTACTGTCTGATCCAGCAAAACGGCTTTAATCGGAGCGCGCCGCCTCTGCAAGATATCCCAAAAAGATTCCGGGCTCCATTCGGCTGAAAGTGGCTCGGGGCCCAGACCGGCCAGGCCGGGATTTTCCAATTCGCCGAAAGCCGGCAGCAGCCAGACCCGGCCAAAGCGCCGGACATCTTCAAAATCCAGCCAGGAGACATCTTTACCCTTGAGGCTAAAGCGCAGATGAGTGTGCTTAGTAGGCTCAATCTCCTCCGTTCTATATAGCAGTTTGCCCGTCATGCGCAGATGCACCATTAAAAGAGCTCCCACTGCCGGATCGGCAGTTTGTACCAGATCGATCAACAGATATTTGCCGCGGCGTCTCAGATCAGTGATCTTCCAGCCATGCAGCGGCCGTTGGTCTTGGTTGATCAGAACGTCAGGGCGCAAGATCTCAGTCTTGATAATCTCCCGACCTTGGATCAAGGGCAGAAGACTGCGGCGGATTGTCTCCACTTCCGGTAATTCTGGCATTAAATAACCTCCGGTTCTGACTGTTAATGTATTACTGGCCAGTTCTTAAAAAACAGGGGATATCCGGTCAAACCGGATATCCCCTGCGATCAATTAGCGGGCACTGATTACTCCAGGGGAGCGCAGGTTCGGCGCAACCATTCTTTCTCTCTTTCATCCTTGAGCAAAGGTTCCACCTTTTCTAAAACCTGGGCCTGGAAATCATTGGTCCATTTCAGTTCTGCGGCACTCAACATATCGGGATCTATTAATTCGCGATCCAGCGGCACAAAAGTCAGATTGTCAAAATACAGATACTGATCGATGTCATATTTCTCTCCCGGCATTACCACAAAATCATTTTCAATTCTGACGCCGGATATGCCTTCGCGGTAAACTCCGGGTTCGATGGTCATCAGCATACCCGCTTTGAGTTCAGTCAGGTTGATGACAACGCGGGCAAAACGCCCAGGCCCCTCGTGTACACCGAGCAGATAGCCAAAGGGATGACCTGTGCCGCATTTGTAATCCAGTCCGTGTCTCCACATCACTCCTCTGGCCAAGACATCCAGATAATGGCCGCTGGTTCCGGTCAGGAAAGGCTGAGAGGCCAGGTTGATTAATGCTCTAAGAGTCAGCGTGTAATCGTATTTTTCGGCTTTGGTCACTTCTCCCAGTGACAATGTGCGGGTAATATCGGTTGTTCCGTCAAGATACTGGCCGCCGGAGTCAATCAGATAGAGCTTGCCGGGCTTGAGTTTGGCATGATTATCCGTAGTGGGCGAATAATGCATCATAGCGGCATTGGCACCATAGGCGGAAATCGGATTGAAGCTGATATCAACAAAATTCTCACCCTGGGCGCGGAAGTCATAAAGCTTATCTAACACATTCAGTTCGTTCAGATCGGCACCTTGGGCTACCTGATCTTTAACCCAAAAAATGAAGCGCGTCAGGGCTACACTATCTCTGAGGCTGGAATTCCTGACATTGGCCAGTTCCACCTCATTCAGCTCTGCTTTCAGCAGATGGGGATAGTCAAGTTCGGAACTGATTTCCATATGATCGGGAATAGCGGTATAGAAAGTTGTGCCGATGCGGTCACGATTCAAAACCATAGTTCCTGCCGGGAGCAGCTTCAGATGAGAAATCAGATCTTCATATGCTACCAGAGCGACTCCGTTTTCTTCCATATAGCTGCGCAATTTTTGATCGACTTTGTCCAGATCGATAAACAGGCGGGCTTCATCTTGCGAAATAAGGGCAAAGGAGAGAACAACGGGATTGTTTGGCACGTCACCGCCGCGGAAATTGAACAGCCAGCAAATATCATCTAAACCGGCATATAAGGCATAATCATACGCTCCCTTAGCCATCTTGGCTCTTACATTAGCCAGTTTTTCGGCAGCTGTCAGTCCGGTGAATTTGAGATCGTGCAGCCAGGCCTTAGCTTTGGGCAGTGCGGGACGGTCAGCCCAGATATCTCCAACCAGATCCAGATTAGTAACAAGTTCAATGTCTTTCTTTTTGAGATAGTGGGCAATCTCTTCAAAGGCGCCTTGAGATACTATACGGCCATCAAAGCCAAGCCTGCCGCCCTGAGGCAAATTGTCCATCAGATATTCTTTCAGAGTAGGGAAGCCTTCAGTGTCGATTTTCATCAGCTTGAATTCGGAACCCTCAATCTGTTTAGCAGCTTGAATAAAATAACGACCGTCTGCCCATAATAATGCGGCATCCTTTGTCACCAGCGCGTAGCCAGCGGAGCCATCAAAGCCTGTCAGCCATACTCTGGTTTTAAAGTAGTCTGAAATATACTCTGACTGGTGTGCGTCAGCGGTATTCACAAAAAATGCGTCAAGGTTGTGTTGGCTCATTAGCTCGCGCAGTTTCTTAATTTTTTCGTTTGTTGTCATCTAATCCTCCCAGTAATTTTTGATGCTTTATTGTCAATATGCAGTCGACTGATTTTGTCCGTTCCTGCCTGCACTTGTACGATAAATTTTGTCGTCTATATTATGACATAGTCCGACTACATAGTTTATCAATCTGTTCTGTGTTTATCAATCTGTTCCATCCTGCCCTGCCGACCAGATCACTTGCGCCGCCAATATTATTGACGCTTTTTGCGTAAAGGGTTATTCTGTAAGTACAGCTTATATATCAAAGAGCGAAGTTTTTAAAGTCCTGTCAGAGGACATCAAGAAAGGAAAAAAGCCGACCGGCTTCTTTCCGGTCGACCAAAAATTAAGGAGGAATAACTAATGACCAAAAAGATGAGCCCACAGTACCACATGGATTTGGAAGCGAAGCATGGTGCGCATAACTACCATCCGCTGCCTGTTGTACTGTCAAAGGGAAGAGGAGCCAAGGTTTGGGACGTAGAGGGGAAAGAATATTATGACTTCCTGTCTGCGTACTCTGCCGTGAACCAGGGACATTGCCACCCGAAGATTGTTGCAGCTATGGTGGAGCAGGTTGATCGAATCGCCCTGACATCAAGAGCTTTCCACAATGATCAGATGGGCGAGTTCTGCAAGTTCATGACGGACTACTTCGGCTATGACAAAGTCCTGCCGATGAACACCGGCGCAGAGGCTGATGAAACAGCGCTGAAACTGGCTCGCAAATGGGGCTACGAAGTAAAGGGCATTCCCGAGAACAAAGCTAAGATTATCGTTTGTGAGGAGAACTTCCATGGCCGTACTCTGGCAATGATTTCTTTCTCTACCGATCCCGAGGCTTATGGAAATTACGGACCTTTCCTGCCCGGCGTTGTCAAGATTCCTTATGATGATCTTGATGCTTTGGAGAAGACACTTGACGAAATCGGCGACGAGACCTGCGGATTCCTGCTCGAGCCTATCCAGGGCGAGCGCGGTGTCTATGTTCCTCACGATGGTTATCTGAAGGGCGCATATGACCTGTGTAAGAAGCACAATGTCCTGTTCATCGCTGACGAAGTCCAGACCGGTCTGGCAAGAACCGGCAAGCTCCTGGCCTGCGACCATGAGGGTGTCCGTCCTGATATCCTGACTCTGGGTAAAGCGCTGTCCGGCGGTATGCTCCCCGCCTCTGCAGTCATGGCAGACGATGAGATCATGCTGACAATCAAACCCGGCCAACACGGCTCTACTTTCGGCGGCTATCCGGTCGCCTGCAGAGTTGCAATGGCAGCCTTGACCGTTCTCAAGGAAGAGAACCTGGCCGAAGAGTCCGAAAGAAAAGGTAAGATTTTCCGCGATTACCTCAAGAACCTGAAATCAGATAATATCCTGATCGTACGCGGCAAAGGACTTCTGAACGCAGCAGTCATCAAAGAGAAGGAAAACAAAGCCGGCAAGCATATCGAAGCTTGGGATCTCTGCCTGATGATGGCCAAGTATGGTGTTTTGGCCAAGCCAACCCACGGCGATATCATCCGCTTCGCGCCTCCGCTGGTCATCACAGATGAAGAGCTGATGGATGCACTGAAGAAGATTGAGCTCGCTGTCGCAGATTACGACAAAGCCTAAGCTGACCTAATTTAAGCTTAAAGCACAAAATTAAAGGAGCTGCTCCCGGCGCCGAAAGGTTCGGGAGCAGCTCCTCTTTTTATGGTTGAACCAGATAACTTTAGAACCGGCGAGCCTAGAAAGTGAAAGCGTCGAGGCCGGCGTAAGTAGCTCGGGCGCCGAGCTCTTCCTCAATGCGCAGCAGCTGGTTGTACTTGGCAACGCGGTCGGTGCGCGAGGGGGCGCCGGTCTTGATCTGGCCGGCGTTGACGGCGACGGCAATATCGGCGATGGTGACATCTTCGGTCTCGCCGGAGCGGTGGGAGATGACGGCGGTCCAGTTGTTCTTTTGGGCCAGCTCGATTGCCTCCAGGGTTTCGGTCAGAGTGCCGATCTGGTTGAGTTTGATCAGGATGGAGTTGGCGGAATCAGAGACAATGCCGCGCTCCAGGCGCTCCGTATTCGTGACGAAGAGATCGTCGCCGACCAGCTGCATTCTGGAACCGAGTTTCGCGGTCAGAAGTTGCCAGCCCTCCCAGTCTTCCTCGGCCAGGCCGTCCTCCAGGGAGATGATCGGGTATTTGTCAGCCAGCTCCGACCAGTAGTCAACCATTTCGGCACTGGTCTTGAATTCACCGGTTTTCCAAAATAAATAGCCGTCCTTGCCTATGGCCCTGGCTTCTTCGTAGAGCTCGGTGGCGGCTGGATCCATAGCGATAAAGAAATCGATACCCGGCTGATAACCGGCTTCTTCTATAGCCTTGACCAGATATTTGAGAGCGTCTTCGTCAGAATCGAGATTGGGCGCGAAGCCGCCTTCGTCGCCGACGGCTGTGCTGTAACCGTCCGCTTTCAGCAGTGACTTCAGGGTGTGGAAGACTTCGATACACCAGCGCAAACCTTCGCGGAAAGATTCCGCTCCGGTCGGCATGATCATGAATTCCTGCAGATTGACATTATTGTCGGCATGCTTGCCGCCATTGATGACATTCATCATCGGTACAGGCAGGACATGGGCTCTAAGGCCTCCCAGATATTGCCACAGCGGCATGTCCAGCGAGGCGGCCGCGCATTTGGCGCAGGCGAGAGAGACGGCTAGGACGGCATTGGCGCCCAGCTTAGCTTTGTTCTCTGTGCCATCCAAATCTCTGAGCAGCAGGTCAATTTGTTCCTGATCATAGATATTGTAGCCGAGCAGGTGCGGGGCAACGATATCTTCGATATTCTCGACAGCTTTACGGACACCCTTGCCCAGGTAGCGGGATTTGTCTCCGTCTCTGAGCTCAACGGCCTCAAAAGCGCCGGTTGAAGCTCCGGATGGTACGGCGGCTCTGCCCATTGAGCCATCATCGGTATAGACTTCGGCTTCTACGGTGGGATTGCCTCTCGAATCAATGATTTCACGTGCCTTGATATTGAAGATAATCAGTTCTTCCATAAGATTGCTCCTTTCCTGCGGAGTATTTTCTTCCATTCTATCAAAATTCGGGTAAAGTTCGAGTAAATAAAGAAAGATACTATATAATATTTTCGTCCGGACCGTATGTGCAAGCGAAACGAGCAGGCCAGCGCAACATTCCGTGGCTATGAAGTTACACAAGCTGGTTGGGAGTTACCGGTTCGGTGCTGCAAAACCAAGGGAGGGAGCAGATGAGACAAAATTTACAGCTTCTTTTAGATCGCAGTGTGGAACAGGCGCGTCCGCAGCTGGCCCAAGGGAAAGTGGCCGACTATATACCTGAACTCTCCAAGGTCGATCCGACTTTGCTCGGCGTATCTGTCTTGGAACTGGGCGGCCAGGAGCACTTTGCCGGCGATGCGGACGTCTATTTCACACTGCAGAGCATTGAGAAAGTTTTTGCCTTGATCTTTGCCCTGGAACTGGTGGGCGAGGACAGGCTGTTCGAACTGGTAGGTATGGAGCCATCGGGCGCCCCTTTCAGCGAACTGACCACTCTGGGCGAATTCTCGGAAAAGCCCAGCAATCCGCTGATCAATGCGGGTGCGATTGTCGTGTCCTCGCTACTATCCACGAAGATGAGTTTTGACGATTTCCTGCAGCGAGTGCGCTCCCTCTGCCACAATCCACAGATCAGCTGCAATGAAGAAGTCTATCGTTCTGAATGTGCCCACAGCGAGCGCAATCATGCTCTGGCCTGGGAACTCAAGCGCCTGAAGCTATTGATTGGCGATCTGGATGAGTCGCTCCGCTTTTATACCCGTTCCTGCGCGATCAATGTCTGCGCCCGCGATCTGGCCCGCTTCGCCGCCACAATGGCCAACGGCGGTATCGACTGCACCTCGGGCGAGCGTGTAATCTCCACCTCGGCCGTCCGGATCACCGAATCCCTGATGTTCACCTGCGGCCTGTATGACGGCAGCGGATCTTTCGCCGTCAAAGTCGGCATCCCCGCCAAGAGCGGCGTAGGAGGCGGCATTATGGCAGTGGTCAATCATCGTCTCGGCATTGGCGCCTTCGGCTCGGCGCTCGACCGCTACGGCAACAGCATCGGCGCCACCGCCGTTTTGGAATATCTGTCCGCCCACTGCGGCTGGCACACCTTCAGACATTAGGTTCGGACGACAGAAAATAACAGGAAAACACGGAGAAAAATCAGGAAAAAATCAGGGAAGTATTAACTTCTACGCAGGTCACACAACCCCTCATCAAAAACTACATAAATCCTCAGCATTCCAGCCGAAGGCGCTCTCGAGCCGTTCGGCGTCTCCTGTTAAAGAATCTAGCGAATAGATTTTATTCTAAGTGGTCAATGTACCGAAAAAATCAAAGTTGTCCTTGTTTTGGGGAAAATAAAAATAATCTAGTGAAGAGAAGTGCGGAATTCTGCAAAAATATTTTTCTGGTTGCAGATTGACTTTGCCCAGCATATAATTCTAGTGAATGAAAGTGCGGAATTCTGCAAAAATCTGAAACAGGAGAAAGGGTATGGAGATTCGTAGAGATATTTATCTCAATAAGCTGATATCAAAGAAGCACAACACGTTAATCAAAGTGATTACCGGAATACGAAGATGTGGGAAATCCTATCTTCTCACTAAGTTGTTTCGTGATCACCTTGCATCTGTAGGGATCCCGGATGACCATATTATTGAAATGGCATTTGATTTATATGAAAACAAATCATATATCGACCCGGAATTGTTTTTCCCATATCTCAAGAGCCAAATCAAAGATAAAGAGATGTATTATGTGCTTTTGGACGAGGTGCAGCTATTAGGAGATTTTGAATTTGTCCTCAACAGCCTGGCTCGAATGGAAAATGTAGATGTCTATGTTACGGGCAGCAATGCCAAGTTCCTTTCTAAAGATATCATTACCGAGTTCCGCGGACGCGGCGACGAAGTTCATATGCATCCGCTCACTTTTGCCGAGTTTATGAGTGTTTATCCCGGAGATACAAGTTCGGGCTGGAGAGAATATATGCTTTATGGCGGGATCCCGTTGGTTCTGCAATTTGGTACCCCCGACCAAAAGATAGATTTTCTCAAGAGTTTATTTGAAGAGACATATATATCTGATATTGTTGGCAGGCATAATGTCAGAAACAAGTCGGAATTGGAGGAGCTGCTGAATATAATTTCGTCTGCTATCGGTTCTTTGACAAACCCACGCAAGCTTTCTATGACATTTAAGAGTGTAAAAAATAAAACAATCAGCCAGAATACTATAAAAAAATATATTGAGTATTTTGAAGATTCGTTTTTGATTGACAGCGCACAAAGGTACGATATTAAAGGGAAAAGGTATATCAACACTCCATTGAAATACTACTTTACGGATTTAGGACTGCGAAATGCGCGACTGAATTTTAGACAGGTGGAAGAAACTCATGCGATGGAGAACATTATATTTAATGAACTAAAGGTACGAGGATATAATGTCGATGTTGGTGTTGTGACTTCAAATGAAGTCGATAAAAGCGGCAAGAAAATACGCAAGCAGCTGGAGATTGATTTTGTTTGCAATAAAGGCTCCAAAAGATACTATATTCAATCTGCGCTACGCTTATCAAACGAAGCAAAAAAAGATCAAGAGCAGCGCTCATTGCTTATGACCCAAGATGCTTTCAAAAAAATCATCATTACAAAAGATGCGCTGGCCCCTTTGTATAACGAAGAGGGTATATTAGTAATGAGCATCTTCGATTTTCTATTGAATGAGAATAGCCTCGAAATTTGAACTCAATGGAGAGGATGAGTCCAGTCTGTTTTTAGTTATCACAAAAACAACAGACAACCAGTTTCTTTGCCAGAACGATAAGCGAGGATGTTACGATAAGTAACACCGCTGTTACGGTAAAAGGATTGCGCTGACGGCACAGGCTGCGTATGGTGAAATCAAAAAAGGAGGTCGCCATTATGACTTTCGGAGCAAAACTACAGGATTCAAGAAAGAGAGCGGGGCTGTCGCAGGAACAGCTGGCGGAGAAATTGTCGGTGTCTCGCAGCGCCGTGGCCAAATGGGAGAACGACAATGGTATGCCGGACATCGATAATTTAAAGGCAATAGCGCAACTGCTGAATGTTACCATTGATTATCTGTTGGACGACGGAGGCACGCTGGAGTTTGAGGTGATGCGCGAGCCCATTGATATCAACTCCTTTAAGAAATCAAAGAAGCGCAAATCCCGTTATGATACGGCAGTGCTGTCCAAGTTCCCGGACGCTGATTCCATTATCCCCTTGTGGCGCGAAAAGAAGCTCAGCAAATTGGAAACTGCCATCGAATGGACACTGTCACCTGTTTTTGGTCTGTTTGATTTTGTGGATAAGGTTGACAATTATGGCTACTATTATCTGGTGGAACAGAAAGACCGGCAGTATTTGGTCAATGTGAGCAAGGAGTTTGTCACATCATCCAGGCTGGCCAGGCGCATAAATGAAAAGAAGTTCATCATCGGCAAGCATAAATTTATGAGAATGGATCCGCAGGAGCTGGTGGAAAAAACTTAAGGAAAAATTCAATCAGTGATACGCAGAAGCGGAGCTTTAGTGGGTCAGTTTACACGATTGCCATAAAATGAATTTATTTTTTGAAACATGGTTTCAACTCCCTGGGGATTCAGGGCTTGAGTTAATTCAGTTGTAGTCGCTTCTGCAAGCATATTGAGAACAAGCTCCAAAGTAGACATATTATCTCTAAGGTTCTCTTTCTTAAGATTCTTGAAATCCTTATACTGGCGAGTTGTCATACCCGACCATGCTTTGGAAATCTCATTGGTGAGAATGGCGTATTCTCTTCCTTCCTTAACTCCATGATCCTGCCAGGCATCCGTCAATTCTTTTCGAACCTGAATTGCCTGAAGTCGCTGATTTATCCACTCTCTCGAGTAGCCTTTTTGCAGATAAGTTTGTAATGCTCTATCTATAGTGAGCTCCGGATCAATAATTTCATCAACACGCTCTTTGCCAACTTCTGCCAGCCACATTTTGAATGGCTCGGCTTTGGGTGAAGGAATAGACTGGATGATGCGGAAAACGCCCTGAATATCAGCAACATCTGTTGCTCTCATCTTTCCGTCAGTGGCTTTCAGTTTCAATTGCTTACAAATTGTAAGCAGTTCATTCCCTTCTTCTTTCAATCTCTTTTTTAATACTGGCTAATATGTACTAGCACCTCGTGGTGTTTCTTGCTCAGTTAATACTCCAACCACATCAACGACAGAAAAGTACCACTCTTCTTTCTCGTTATCCCAAGCGGAACGTATCTCCTTGTTTCGTAAATTTTTATTTCGTCCATATTCCTGATTCCTCTCAATGAGTTGTGAATCCTCTCATTTTGCAAAAGACTAAGTTTGCATATGTTTGCTAATAGTATACCTTTATTTAAAAGAACTGAATTTGATATGATTCCTGAGCAGTTATTGCCTTGTATTCAGCAAAAATAAAGCCATTATAATGACAGTGTGTTGATATATGACGAATTTAAGAGTATAATATGTTCAAAAAGGAGGTTAAGATTATGGCGACAATGAATTTAAATATCAGGACTGACAAAAACGTTAAGGAGCAAGCGGAAGCAATCTTTTCCGAGTTGGGACTTAACATGACGACGGCTGTCAATATGTTTTTAAGGACGACAATTAGAGAAAATGGCATTCCTTTTGATTTGAAGCTGGATACTCCCAATAGCCTTACTGCAGCAGCTATCGAAGAAGGTAGAAGAATTGCCTGCGATGATACTATCAAGGGATATTCAAGCATGGAGGATTTAAGGAAAGCATTGGAAGAATGACGATGGATTTTATAAAAATTACAAAGCTGTAGGGGCCAAACGCGGTACCGGTAACATCGGTGACCTTAGGGATGAGTGGCGGGAGCTATAGGGAGCGTCTTCGGCAAATCAGCAGATAGGGTATCGCAAATTGCGCGGATTGCGCATGGAGCTGTGCCTACAGCATTCCCGCGGAGTCAGTCAGTCCGAAGCGTCTGTTCAAAGTAATGGTCTACGCGTACAAAGGTCAGTATGATCAGAATGTCTTCCAGCAATTTGTTTTCAAAAAATCTGTGATCCGATTCGGATCCTCTCCTTCGTAATACTCTACCAGAAGCTTTTTGAACCCGGAAACATGAGCTTCAGGGATCACCAGAAAGCCTTGACCATGGGCAATCAGATAGTGATTGGCATAGATAATCGCGGCACGCTTATTTCCATCGATGAACACCTGTGTTTTCATGGTATACAGACACAGACGGATCGACTTATCGATATCGTCTATATTGGCCTGAAGGATGTCTTCTATATGCTCCTTCACGACAGATTCTATCGGAAGCGGAGGAATATATGAAGAGCTCCCTATCGTCACCGGGACCCCGCGAATTCTTCCTCCATCAGGGAAAAAGCCTTCGTTTACCAAACGGGCAATATGGCAAAGAACGTAGTAATCGCTTTTTGCCTGTATGACATCCTGATCCAGTATGAACTCCCATGCATGCTTCAGATTCAGAATCTTCTGTACATCAGAGGCGGTCATGCCGTTTACTTTTCCGTTTTCAATGATCTCTTCGGTCTGAGGAAAGGATGTGGCTACACCTTCCAGAACAGCCTGATCATAGATATTTGCCTTCATATTCGCCCGGGCAAAGTTCAGGTTTTCAATAACACGGGCAGAGAGCTCGCCTTCCTGATACCCGAGTTCAGCCAGGCGTTTATCAAGCTTTCTGATTTGTCTTCTGAGCTCTCTGGCGTCTCTGGTATTCCTAAGGAGAAGCTGATGCAGCTCATCTGAATATACTCCGACGTATGTTGAAGTGACTCTGCTGCCTACGCGCTTTCTTGTATAAAGATATTTCTTCTCTTTCACATCCTTTATTTCAGGAGT
>JGI24709J26583_10000577_pt1 | contig 31518 bp, 30 predicted proteins | sample BioPla2DNA1_FD_26583 | JGI IMG/M metagenome (IMG submission 26583) | reverse complement strand
CTTATCTTCTACATCCTGATTACTGTCAGTAACATCAGGAATATCTACTGTCGCTTCGCTTATGACTTCCATAGTTGCCTTAGCTCTCTTCCTAAATAAACTTCCTAAGGCAGCTTTCATAATCAGAGAAAATGCCGAGAAATAAATTATAATTGATATAACCACATCGATAATCTCAGGCTTAAACCCTAAGATACTCGTCTGACTTCCACCCCGTTGTATGTGGGAAATAAAAACAGATGAAAATATTATTCCCAACGGACTGGAATTACCTAATAATGCCACCGCAATACCGTTAAATCCGTTGGCTGCAATTACATTTATAGGTTCATAGGTCTGGCTGCTTCCTGCTATTGTGGATGGAGCAAGAATAGCAAAGGCTCCGCCCAATCCTGCCAATCCTCCGGCTATCATCATGGTAAGTATAATATTCTTGGTTCCCTTCATGCCTGCATACTTACTGGCATGCTTATTATATCCTGTAGCCTTTAACTCATATCCAAAGGTCGTCTTGTTCAATATGATAAATAACAGAATAGCCAGTCCGATAGCAAAAAATATCGATATATTTACACTGGAGTTTTTTACTCCAAGGGATGGAAGCTGTGCCGTTCTTGGAAGATATGCACTCCTTGTAGTCGTTGTTACATACATTTTGGAGTTCCCTTTTATAAGCATATCAACAAGATATGTTCCTATATAATTAAACATTATTGAGGTTATAACCTCATTAACATTGAGAAAAGCCTTAAAGATACCCGGAATCATACCCCAGAGCATTCCACCTACCATACCTGCCAATACACAGACAATCCAATGTATTCCGGGAGGAAGCTTCCACATAAAACCCACATACATTGCACAAAACATTCCCGCTGTATATTGACCCGAAGCTCCGATATTAAATAAACCCATTTTGAAAGCAAAGCCTACTGCAAGACCGGTCATTAATATAGGGGTTGCAAAGTAAAAAACATTACCGAGATCCGTAAATCCATAAAATAATATTTTCTGGATTGCTGCTACTGCTTTTTCCGGTTTAGCTATAAGCATAACGATAAACCCAATTACTAATCCTAGGAATATTGCAAGCAATGCAGAGGTAAACGCTGAAAAAGATTTACTCTTAAATATTCTTTTGATCCAAGGCATCTCAACCGAATCTAATCTGTTTTGCATACTTATTCTCCTTTACTCGTATCCCGTTTTGCACCTGACATATATAGGCCTAATTCCTGGATTGTTGTATTCTTTGGATCAAGCTCCCCGACAATCTCGCCCTCATACATGACAAGAATCCGGTCACTGATGTTCATTACCTCATCCAGTTCAAGGGAAACCAAAAGGACCGCCTTCCCCGAATCTCTGGATGCAATAAGTTGTCTGTGAATATATTCAATGGCTCCGACATCGAGTCCTCTTGTAGGTTGTACGGCCACCAGAAGCTTATGCTCTTTATCGATTTCTCTGGCAACAATTGCCTTTTGTTGATTACCGCCTGACATACTTCGTACTACGGTTAAAGGTCCTTGACTGCTGCGAACATCATATTGATCTATTAATTTCTTGGCATAATTTCTTACAGCCCGTTTCTTAATAAAGCCGTTCTTCTGAAACTGAGGCTGCCAATATCGCTGTAATACAATGTTTTCCTCCAATGTATAATCAAGCACCAATCCATGCTTATGCCTGTCCTCGGGTATATGACTTATTCCTGCTTTTGACCGTTTTCTGATGGATGCTTTGGTAATATCCTCGTCACAAAGCGTTATCCTTCCCGAGGTTAATTTCTGTAAGCCTGTTAATGCAGATACAAATTCCGTCTGACCGTTACCGTCTATACCGGCTAAGCATACAATTTCACCGGCATGAACATCAAAGGAGATATTCTTGACGGCGAGATTCTTATGGGTTTCTGATGCAACTGATACATTCTGTACTGATAATACCTTTTCCTTCACTTTACTTTCAGACTTATCAATACTGAATTTTACTTCACGACCGACCATCATCCGTGACAGTTCTTCCTTAGTTGTGTCTTTAATATCAACGGTACCGACACATTTACCCTTACGAAGAACGGTACAACGGTCAGCCACCGCAATTATCTCATTTAATTTATGTGTAATAAACAGAATCGATTTCCCTTCCTTGGCAAATCCTCTCATAATATCCATAAGTTCGTCTATTTCCTGAGGAGTTAAAACAGCCGTGGGCTCATCAAAAATAAGTATTTCATTTTCACGATATAACATCTTAAGTATCTCTACTCTTTGCTGCATTCCGACAGAAATCTTTTCTATTAATGCATCCGGATTAACCTTTAACCCATATTGTTCACTTAATCTTAATATCTTTTCTCGGGCCTCTTTCTTCTGTAGAAAACCCATCTTATTAGGTTCAACGCCCAATATTATATTTTCAAGCACAGTAAATATTTCCACAAGCTTAAAATGCTGGTGAACCATTCCTATCCCCAGAGCATTGGCATCATTAGGATTGTTAATTCTGACTGTTTCTCCATTCTTACGAATTTCACCCGAATCGGCCTGATAGAGACCGAAAAGCACACTCATCAGTGTGGATTTACCGGCGCCATTCTCACCGAGAAGTGCATGGATTTCCCCTTTTCGAAGCCTCAATGTAATGTTATCATTTGCTATAATACCGGGAAATATCTTTGTAATATTTAGCATTTCAATAATATAATTTTCCATGGGAACCTCCACGTAAACGTTATAATAGCTCCGTTTTTCATTATGTTCTAATAATTAGGGGAAAGGCAACCGCCTTTCCCCTAAGTGTCATTGCCAGCATTAAGGCTTAGTCAATTTGCCTATCTCTTATAAATAATGCAAATTATGCAATGATTGTTTCTTATCTTACTTCTACCGTAACTTCAACAAGGTTAAGTCCGCTTACTAGCTCATCGGCAGTAGCCACACCGCCCGGATCTTCAACTGAGATTTCACGGATAGGATCTACTGACCCATCTACCAATTTTGCATATATTGCTTTGTATTGATCGATATTAAAGCTTTCGAATCTGTCAAAGGCATCTCCGCTTGGATCTCCTATAACCTCTGTGGGAAGACCAACACCGTCATTAGCGGCATTAAAATATGTTGTCTTTCCACCAAAAGTATCGAAGGAATCTGTCTTATAAATAGATTCCAGAACCTGGATAACGGAAGCGCCTAAGCCCTTGGTTGCAGATGTAATTACTGTTTCGCTGTCGTATCTTTGGTCAACGTCAACACCGATAACCTTAGCTCCTGCTTCGGAAGCAGCGGCCATAACGCTCTTACCTACGGAACCACCACATGCGAAGATTACTTCAACGCCTTCCTGATACATAGTCTTTGCCGTTGCCTTATTAGTGTCATTTTCTTCAAAGTTACCTGTGTAATGATAGATAACTTCCACTTCACCTGCTCCAAGACCTAATTCCTTAGCAGCATCCTGTGCACCCTGCAAATAACCATAACCAAAAGCCTGAACTGCGGGCACCGCCATTCCTCCCATGAAGCCAAGCTTTTTCATTCCATCCATTACGGCAGCATATCCTGCCAGATAACCGGATTCCTCTTCTGCATACATAACACTGGCCACATTGCTTTCTGTTTTAAATACAGAATAATCTGCGGTATGAGGTGAACCGTCAAGAAGAATGAACTTAACATCCGGATGCTTAGTCTGTGCCTCAAACATAGCTACCTCGAATAAGAAACCGGGAGTAACAATGACCTTAGCACCGCCGGCTACAGCAAGGTCAATTGCTGCCAGATAACCGGCATCTGATGCTTCTTCAGGCTTATAATACTGATGTGTAATATTATTTGCCTTTGCAAATTCTGCGAGTCCTTCCCAGGAGCCCTGATTAAAGGACTTATCATCGATGTTACCCTTATCGGTAATTAAAGCGATTTCATAAGTGTCACCGGCCGGCTTTTCATCATCTTTTCCTGTCTTATCTTCCTGATCATTTGAGCCAACATTGGTGTNTTGATTATCACCGTCTTCCTTGTCCTTGGTTCCACATGCTGTCAAAGTAGCCATTGCCAACACTAAAACCATTAATATTGCTAATATCTTCTTCATAAAACATCCCTCCGTATAATGTTCGGTAACTTGTACCGTCATCTATATTATACTAAATCTAGTTTATTTTTCAACATAAAACTCAAAGTATTGCATTATTTGGATTCCTGATGGCTTTGTTTTTTTAGCGCTTCTATGAAACACTGATAGCACATGGATGTATATGTATCATTACCTCCAATCAGTATTTGCTCTCCTTCGGTTATAATCTTTCCGTCCTCTCCTTTTCTGACATTTACCGTCGCCTTTTTACCACAGGAGCATATGGTTTTAATTTCTGTAATGGAATCAGCTATTTCCATTAATCTTTTACTGCCCGGAAACATCTTAGTACGAAAATCGATTCTGAGTCCAAAGCAAAGCACAGGTATATCGTATTCTATGACTATCATCGAAAGCTGATCGACTTGAGCCTCTGTAAGAAACTGACATTCGTCGACAATTATCACATCCACCTTATTCTTCAGTTCTAAGAAACTTTTATATACATCCTCATCCGTTGACAGCTCATATGCCCTGGCCTCTAAGCCGATTCTTGACCTAAGCATTCCTTCTTTGTCTCTGTTATCGATGATTGGCTTTATAAGCCAAACACTCATACCCCGCTCTTCATAATTGAACTTGGTAATTAATGCCTGTGCTGTTTTTGAGCTTCCCATTACGCCATATTTAAAGTAGAGCTTTGCCATAATACATCATCCTTTATATTTAATTATTAATAAATTTAGTAAGCCTTTTTAATATTACCGCGGCGAGAATGCCTATAAGCGTTCCGCTGATAACTCCCGAAACCATTAATACCGGTAAATAATATAGCATTCCCATATTATTAACATATATTATAGCAACAATAATCTGCCCGATATTATGAGCGATTCCTCCAATAATGCTGACTCCTACCATACTAAACAGCTTAAGCTTGAGAAAAACAGTCATCATAAGCCAGCTGAGGAATCCTCCTGCAAAGCTGAAAATCAAAGTCGAGGGATCTCTAAATGTAAATCCCACCAAAAGAATTCGTATCATGGACAGAACGAATGCTTCCTTAACACCGATACCGTATATGACTATGATAACCACCAGGTTAGCCAATCCCAGCTTTATTCCGGGTACGGGAAACGGTATCGGAAATAAGCTTTCAATATAACTGAATATAAAAGCCAATGCTATGAATAATCCGTATAATGCAATTTTTCTTGATTTCATTATAACTCCTCTATGTTCATGGGGTTACCCAATCATTCGGCGATAGCATCAAGATCGCTTTCCTCACCGCCAAATATCTCAAGAACAACCCCATTAGGAAGGCATGTAATTCTCTCATTGGTATAATGAGCCTTTCCCTGCTTGACACACAGCTTATCGGGACAGCTTGCATCAATCATCTTTACATATCCATCCCTTATTTCAAAGGTGTTCCATTCCCCATCATCATGCTCGATCTTATATGTTGTATCTTCATTTAAATAAAAGCTCATATATTCTTTTCCGTCTATTGTTACAATCAACCTACTGCCCTCGTTTTTGAATAACTGCATCAAAAGAAAACCGACGGCAATGAGTATAATTATAGAGCCCAGTAAATAAAAATCGTTTTTTTTCATAATTCATACCTTAATATTATAAGGAGCAAGTGTTTTTATAGCTATGGTTCATTAGCTACACTTGCCCATTGTTAAGTAGTAATGATTCATTTTTATCAGAACATTGAAAGAATCATATATATTATACCTACTGATACCAGTTCTACAGGCAGATTCTTAATTTCCCTGCTTATTCTTGAAAATATAAGGTATCTACGTATCGAAATATATAGTATAAGGACTATTGCTATGGTTATAACCATACTCACAGTAGGACTTATACTGTCGATTATAAAAGGCTGTATAACCAGGACCACCGGCAGAATAGTAATCAAACCGTCTGTATTCACAGCGTTTACATTTAAATCCTTATAGTAGATTCTGTTCAGAATGGCTATACCTATGCCCGCCAGCAGAAACCCCATAACAGCCTCGGAGAAGCCATAAGAAAAATAATCCGATTCTGCTATCTTAAATCCGTATATAGCACCTGTGGCCATAAACTCTCTTATAATTGATATTATTAGAAGTATAGCATATGCACCCGCTCCCTCAAAGAGAAAACGGCTATAATCCATATCATCTTCCGCATAAATAATATGCTTTGATATTAATATTCCAAGGAAGACATGAAGTATATAAGTAGTGGTTTCGACCTTTAGGTTTAATACCGTAATTAAAACTATCTGAAATATAGAATAAGTAAGGGATACCATAAGTATGATAATACATGCATTCCTGCTCCACTTAGGTATCATGTTTCTGAATATGCTGTCCAGCACAAGTCCAAGGGTAGTTAAGAGCATGATAAGAATACCCGTTATCAGGGCTTCTCTCATGTTCTGTGAAAAAACCACCATAGCCAGTGCAAATGCCTCCAGCGGATATCTTACCTTCATATACTCTTCCTTTCTGAGAACTAATTACTCCCCTGCATATGCGCTAATGAATTCGTATGCATTATTTACAAGCTTACGTATGGCATCGGTGGTTACCGTCGCACCGGAGATACCGTCGATTTCACTACTGTCAGCCCCTGACATTCCCTTAAACTGCTCCAGGTAGCTTTCATCTTCCATGTTTGCTCCATAACCGGGAGTCTCGGCATGGCTAACAACCTTAACCTCTTTAATAGTCTTTGCGTCACTTTCAAAAATAATTTCCCATGTTACAGGCTTATTCGGAGGAGCAAATCCCTTTGCTTCAGCTACTACAGAATATCCTGTGACGTTACCGCTGTCGTCAGTAAGTTCTCTGGCGGATGCAATTCCTTCAGCATCTGCTACATCTATAGCTCCGGGTAATTCCTCTGCAACCTGTTCTTTGTCCGCATTGTTATCGGCTCCATCCTTGGTTAAAATCTTGCTCCCATAAATAACTCCAAATGCAAGAACAGTTACAACTGCTAAAGCAATAATACCTTTTAATCTACTATCCTTCATAATATTTTCCTCTCTTTTNTATAATATTTTANCACAACTATCTTTTGTTATTTTTNAAACCAACACCGTATATATGAGGTCTAATTATTGTATCGATCAGACCGGATAAGCAGTTTGCAACCAGAATTCCATAGCTTACGCCCTCAGGCAGTCTGCCCCAAATCCTGATTCCTGCTGTAACCACTCCGGCTATGATTGATAAGACCACCTTAACCCTTGGAGCAACCGAAGCATAATCGGTCATCATAAAGCAGGCTCCGAGAATTAATCCACCCGACATTAAATTAGTCAGTATATCTCCCTTAAACATTCCATCCTTTGCAAACACAAAGGTTATAAGCAAAACTGTCAGAACATAAGTACCCGCAGCCGCCAAATTAACAACTCTTCGATAACATAAATAAGCAAATCCAATTAACAACAGGAGTACACTGGTCTCTCCTATGCAACCCGGAATATTGCCTATGAACATGTCCCATTTTGTGAACTGTGCGGTATCTGAGCCGGCCTTATACAATCCCAGAACCGTCGCTGAGCTTATAGCATCCGCACCGTTATGGTATGTCGTTACATAGTTGGATATTGATGCTGGCCACAGAAACATTAACAGAGCCCTACCCATTAATGCCGGGTTGGCAAAATTACTTCCTATTCCACCAAAGAATTGCTTTACTACCACAATAGCAAAGACGGAAGCCACCATTACTGCCCATATGGGTGTCGTAGAAGGAACATTAAACGCTATCAGCATACCGGTTACAACTGCACTCCAATCACTGACAGTCAACTGCTCCCTTCTTATCTTCTGCCATATATACTCAGATAACAGACAGGTTGTGACACTGGCTAAAGTAAGAATAAGCGAGTTGATTCCGAAGAAATATATGCCTCCCAATAAGGCCGGCAGCATTGCCAGAACAACATCCTGCATTATTTCCTTTGTTGATCTGTTCATGGTGATATGTGGGCTTACATCATGTAATTGCTCGGCTACCTTTAGCTTCATGATTTACTACTCCTCTCTTGTCTTTGCCTGAAAACCTCTGTCTTAGCCTCCGTAATACGATATGCTAATTCCCTCTTTGCAGGACAGACATAGGAACAGCAGCCACAGCTGATACATTCTGTTGCATAAAGCTTTTCACATAATACAATGTCATTCTCTATGGCCGCATAATCAATTTTGAAAGGAGCAAGTCCTGCCGGACATACTCTCTCACATTCACCACAACGGATACAAGGGGACTCGACTTTTGTGAAATCCTCCAATACAAGCAGTCCTGAGGTGGTTTTAGTAACACTAAGCATTAAATCCTCTTTAGTGCCTCCAATCTGAATACAATGACCGGTCATAGGTCCCCCATCAATAACCCTGCTTGTCTTTGCTTTAAAATCTCCGGATAAATCAATCAATTCACTGAATCTGGTTCCGATAGGGACCAGATAATTACACGGCTCCTTCACTTTACCTGTAACCGTCACTACTCTGGTTATAAGCGGCTCATTGCCCAATACAATATCCGATAAAGCCTTCGCCGTTGCCACGTTATTGATAATCACCCCGATACTGGCAGGTAGCTTACCTGCAGGCACTTCCATACCCATAACGGCTTCCACCAGCTGGCGTTCACCGCCCTGTGGATATCTCGTTGGNAAAACTCTAATCTCTATAGGTAGGTCGTTCTTAAGTATAATATACTCAAAATCCTTGGCTACATCCTGTTTATTATCCTCGAAGCACAATATGGCTTTTTTTGCGGAAGCAGCCTTAATAAACAGGAGTATACCATTAATTATTGAATATCCATACTCCTTCATAAGAACATGGTCGCATGTCAGATAAGGCTCGCATTCGGCAGCGTTAATAAGAACATATTGAATATCTTCCTCAGTCTCATATTTTACATGGGTAGGAAAACCTGCTCCACCCATACCAATAATACCGCCTTCGACCATTTTAGATATAATGGTTTCTACGGTATATGAAGATATGTCTACCAGTCCCTGTTCATAATCGTTAGAAGCCCTTTTTGTATCTGCTTCTTTATCGTCGGCTTCAATAACGATAATTTCTATATCTCTGCCCCAATCGTCCCTTATTGTCTTAATGTCATTAACCGTTCCGCTTATGCTGGCATGGATATTTGCCGAACCGAAGGACACAGATTTACCTATTAAATCTCCTCTTGAAACCTTGTCTTTTACCTTAACAATTGCCTCGCAGACACTGTTAGGTGACTGCTTCATAGAAATCTCCACTGATTTAGGTGTATACATACGTATCGGTACCTGATTACTTAACAGCTTATCAGTACCGTCAGCCGGATGAATACCGCCATGAAAATAGTGCCTCAAGCATTAGTCCTCCTACATTCTGGTAGTTTTATATATCTAAATTATCATAATACGCGTATTATTAAATGTCAAGCAGTAGCATACAAATTAGTATCATTTAAGCCCATATATCTTTACTCCAAATACTCTCTATTAATATGCTCATAATTATTAAGTCACATTCAATTTAATCTTTTTTCTTCAAAATATTCCAATATTTTCTCTTATCTTTAACAAAAGACTCCTTACCCGAATATTATAATATATAGATTTCTGAAAGGAGTAACATTATGTATCTTCTATTTTCTGCATTTTCAGTAGAATTTATTAAAGCTTCAATTCTATGGAGCTTATATATAGAGAATAAAGTCCTGGTCATAGTCTGTCTGTCAATGCTTTTATGTATTACTGCAGTTATAACCGGACTACGTAGAAAAAAGATTAAAAAAGGAAAAGAAAAACCGGTTGTACGCCCTATAACAGATGTAATCGGAACCGATCCAAAAGTCGTGGAAGAACTGAATCAGGATTTAAGTACTTTTGGTTTCGCCTATGATATCTCGCAAGATATTTTCTATTCTCTTCTGAACTGCTGGCAAAGAAAATTCGGATATTTCAGATTATATGATGAGGCAAGCGCTACTTTTAGTATGATAATCGACTGCGAGCCTATTTACTTTGAATACAACGGAATAAAATGGTTAATCGAATTTTGGAAGGGTCAATACGGTATGACTACCGGCGGAGAGGTAGGAATCTACTATACCAAGGGTCCGGATCTTAACATCCCAGGTGTGTTTAACGGGACATTTTATTATTGTGTCAAGGATGAGGATATGATTAATATGTCCTTTGCCTTTAGAAAAAACGGCAATCTTTTATTTACTAGAAGTGATTACCATTGGTGGATTACCGGATTTAAACTTGCTGAGTTTTCACAACCTTCGGAACTCACAATGGACATTATCCTTGATTTATATGACCGACCGATGGCTGAAGCTTTTGTCAATGGCCTGAAAAAAGCCGGCTATACTGATGGCGAATATGCGATTCGGGGAAGAAGGGTCTATGTTCACTTTGATAAACCTCATACCCAACAACCATATACGCGTAATCCTCTAACCGTCCACCTTATGCAGCGTAATAATAGGTCGTATTGCGATGCCTATAATTATCTGACACAGGCATATTCTACTACAGTAGATAAGTTAATGTTCTTAAAATATCGGTCACCGGAAATGTATAATCAGATATTAGCGATGGGTAAGCCCATTCAGGTATTTGAATCATATAACAAAATTAAGGATTTCCTTGATAATCGGTATGAAGAACAGGGGGGATAATATGCGGGTAAATAAAAGATTATCTCAGGTATTATCCTCTTCTCCCAAAATACCCTTTAATGATTATTCCAGAATTATAATAATGAGTGATTGTCACAGAGGCGACGGAGGCTTTTCGGATAATTTTTCGGTTAATCAAAATATTTTTTTTGCTGCACTTAAATTTTACTACGAAAGAGATTTTACTTATATAGAATTGGGAGACGGCGATGAACTTTGGGAGAACAGGAAAATCGAAAGGATTATCAGCACCCATAGTGATGCTTTTTGGCTTTTATCACAATTCTATAGAGAAGGCAGGTTTCACATGATTTTTGGAAACCACGACATAATAAAGAAGGATCCAAAATACTCAAAAACAAGCTGCAAATCCTTCTTCTGTGACAGTATAAATGCCGAGCTGCCACTTTTTCCCGAAATCAGAATACATGAAGGATTAATACTTGACTACTTACATGCTCCTATACAAATATTCCTTACACACGGACATCAGGCTGATATTCTAAATGATGCTTTTTGGAAATTATCGAGGTTCATGGTCCGCTATATATGGAGACCTTTAGAGCTAATCGGTATAAGAGACCCTACCAGTGCTGCAAAAAACAATGAACGTAAGAGCAAGGTGGAAAAAAGGCTGGCAGACTGGTCCGCCAAGAATAATCAGATGATTATAACAGGCCATACCCATAGACCTGTCTTTCCACAGCCGGGGGAAGGTCTGTATTTCAATGATGGAAGTTGTGTTCATCCAAGATGTATTACGGGTATCGAGATTCAGAACGGAAGCCTTGCATTAATTAAATGGGCAATAATGACCAGGAATGACCGTTCTCTTTATGTAGGACGGGAGCTTCTTGAGGGTCCTGTCATGATAGAGGACTATTTTCATATAATACAAAAAAGTGCTATGTGATGATGCATGGGCAGTTATATACCTAAATATAGCTGCACCGTGCATCATTGTCATACAAGTCATATACTATTCCCGTAAATCTATTACACTGGTCGGACAACCGTCTCTTGCTTCTTCTGCTCTTTCCAGGCATTCCTTTGGTATATCATCCTCAATGGCCTCGGAAACTCCATCCTCATTATAGCTAAACACCTCCGGACAGACATCAATACATAATCCACAGCTAATACATCCGTCCTGATCAACGTATGCCTTCATATACAGACTCCTTTCCTGTTACTTATATTAATAATATTATTAAGGTTATTATGTTTAATTGAATTACAATTATTCCTATATAAATAATATTTCTTAATTTGTAAATTATAAGAATATGTACTCTATATAGCAACAGGAGGGGAATATGGAAATAGGAAAGGTTGTAATTTCATCCTTAGTGTCTTTAGGAGCATTATTTATTCTGACGAAAATGATGGGTAACAGAGAAATGGCTCAGCTTAGTATGTTCGACTATATCAGCAGTATAGCCATAGGTTCAATTGCAGGCGAGATGGCTGCCATGTCTACTGAAAATCTAATCGAGCCTTTATTATCAATGACAATACTTTCATTATTTACCTTAACTATAAACTACTTAACATGTAAATCAATTATTCTCAGAAGGTTCTTTCAGGGTCAGGCGTTATTGCTTTATCAGAACGGACAAATTTATGAGAAAAATCTGTTATATGCCAAGCTAGATATAGGTGAATTATTGGCAGAATGCAGGGTTCAAGGCTATTTTAATTTAGAGGATATCCACACCATATTATTGGAAAGCAACGGTAAGCTCAGTATTCTTCCGGTATCGATAACCAGGCCGCTTACTCCTAATGATATCAATATATCTCCTGAACAAGACATGCCCATGGCAAATATAATCATCGATGGTAAAATCATGTCCGGTAATTTAAAATATACCGGAAAAAATGAAGCATGGTTAAAAAAAAGACTGACACAGAAGGGAGTTTCCGATATTAAAGAAATAATTCTTGCCACATTTGACAATACCAAGGATGATATTAATGTCTACTTAAAGAATCATAAGAAATATAAAAATGACATTTTTGAATAAAGGAATGAAAGCCGCTAACAAAACATAAGATATTACGAGCTTTATGTTAGGGATGGCTTGTCTATGATGTCAAAGTATAAGGCCAAGCATATTATTATTTTTGAATTAATATTACTGCTTATTCTTTCATCGGCTCTGATTAAACAGGGTCTGGATCAGGAGGCCGCCATGTATGCCTCCATGTATGATGGCGAAAAGAAATTTATTAAATGGGTCAGTTTTGATGTGAGTCATAAGGCCCTTGACAGGGCATATCGTTATGACGTTGAAACCATAGAAGGCGAAGTACATCTGAACTGGATCGAGCTATTAGCTTATCTCGGTGCCAGATACGGCGGCGATTTTTCAAAGTATAAGGAAAAACATATGACCGATATAGCCAACAAACTATTATCAGGAGAAAATATAGATGACCTTACCAAGGATATGAAATACTACAATTATTATTATGAAGCATATTCTGCCGTTCTGGGTGGTATGGTGGGTAAATATCAGATTGAGGTTAAGGACGAATCGGCTCCCGGAGGGAAACGATGGGAAGAAAAATACGGTCTTAAAGCCTTCCTTCCCATCGCTAAGTATTATCCATACAGTCATTTTGATGATTTCGGCGTATCGAGAAGCTACGGCTTTAGGAGAAAGCATCTCGGTCATGATATGATGGGGCAGGTCGGTACTCCGATTATAGCTGTAGAATCCGGATATGTCGAGGCTCTGGGATGGAACCAATATGGGGGATGGAGAATCGGGATTCGAAGCTTCGATAAAAAAAGATACTATTACTATGCACATCTTCGTAAGAACTTTCCATTTAATAAGTCCTTAAAGGAAGGAAGTGTGGTATTGGCAGGAGATGTTATCGGATATCTTGGGCGAACAGGATACAGCAGCAAGGAAAACGCCAATAACATACGAACACCGCACCTTCATTTCGGTATGCAATTAATATTTGATGAATCACAGAAGGAAAGCGTCAATGAAATCTGGATTGACTGCTACGATTTAATCTTATTCCTATATAATAACCGTTCGGAGACTGTCAAAGACCCTGAGACTAAGGAATATCACAGAGTATATAATATGATTGATCCCGTTGCAGATGATTATATAAATCATCAAATCTATGATTATGATGATGAATATATCGATATACATATTTATGAATAGCTCATATGATATCAATACTGTTGCTTTATATGCTTCCTCTTCAGTATACACAATAAACCAAAGAATACAGGTATAATATACTGAAAGACCAGATTAATGTTCAAGATTATAAATCTGAAAAAATAATCGAATTCGAATTGTGTGGAGCTTACAATATAAGAAAGATAATAACTGATTATGGCCAAAGGCAGAAACAGAAAACCTCTCTCCCTTATCCCGAATAACCACTGAATCAATCGCATAAGAATAATAAACATAATACAGATTGTCACAAAATCCGATAGTATGCATATTAGTGTTACAAGAACCTCGAAGCGTTCAAATATATTAAAAAATGATATACTCTTTACGGTAATATAAAATGGAAAGGGAAGGTTGGCAGTCAATGCAGCACCCGTTATTCCATAAGTAAATATGGTTATAACAAAGCTAATAAATATAAAAATTATTGAACCTGACCAAAGCCTTCTTATTTGTTTTTTAGAGAGTGCTATCCCTAATTTATCGGCAAAGAACAGTATAAGAGTCAGATTGCCTCCAACAGCTATTACAGCCTTTGAAGCCCTGATGGTTGATGGAAAATTAATTGTTGACATAGGAAAAAGATAATCCGTTCTCAATCTGCCAACAGCACATACGAATAAAACTCCTATTAGAAGAATAATCGGTCCCAAGGCAAATTCCGAGAATCTGAAAATCGTTTTGCTTCCCCTAAGAAGCGCATAATAAACCAGAATAAGTATGATCTGCATGAAGAAATCCGACCTGGTCTTTGGCATCAGGGTAAACTGTAGTGTAAGAGAGTATATGTTTAGCTTTGCAGAAAGAGAAATTAAAATCCAGAATATATAGAGTAAAGTTATAAACTTCGCAAATACTCTCCCGCTTAGATGTACCATTATTTCATATAAATTAAGTCCCGGAAAGGACCTGATAAGAAGTAATATTCCAGCTGTAAGAGGTAATATGGCAAATACAGACCAAAATGGGCTTAAATATCCTCCTCTACCGGCTTCCCTTGCCAGCATAGAAGGTATTTGTCTTAAAACCGGAGAAAGAGATATAAACAGATACATAAATACAACCTGTCGCATAGTTAACTGCTTATTCATATAGATACCTCATTTCATATGTTTTTCCAAAGTATAGACAATGCTTGGAATGTACGGATAAATCATTCGGACAATTCCTAATGCAAGGCCTATCACAGACAAAAGCAGGAAAAGACAAATATTGCGCTTCTTTTTTAATAATTCATCCTTCTCCTTTATGAACGTTATTAAGAGTAAGCCTCCAAAGACATATATCATTTTAACCTCCGTTTAATCTTTACTAGTTTAGAATGAATGATTTTGTAATCTGTGAGTTAACGTTAAATTCATATTCTATCTCGGATATTTTATCCTTCCAATTATCCTCATACTCACTCCATTTTCTTGTATGCTGATTTTGAATCAATCTGGCTATCTGAAGAATATCTCTGCCTGTATTTTTCGAATAGTCTGTGGCCTTTTTCATTATTTCGATTATATAATCATTCTGCATATCAGTGAGACGATTAAGCTCTTCAAAGGTAAATATATCTTCCCTTATATTAATTTCCTTAATCATTGTTTCAAAATCCAATTTAATGACAATTCTAATACTATTATCCTGTATCTCTGATTTTATATGACTCTTTGAATAGGATATGGATAAACCTACATTATCATCTAGATATATTGGATAGGCTCTTATTATATCCTTAATAAAATTAACTCCGGAAGAGGTCTCCATATCAAGATAGTCCGCCAATATATTATTTTCGAATACCGCATATCCCTGTAATAGGAACGAGCCCTCCTCTGCAACCAGATATGGTATGATTCCGATTGTTATATCATTTTCCAATTCATTCAATACATTAACTAAGGTGTTATCATTTCTTGTGACAAGCTCCTCCTGCTTTTGCTCAACAGCCTTCATATCTTCATGTATTATCTGGCCTTTTTCAAGGCTTTGTGCAATAAATTCAGATGCATCCATATCCTTTGTAACAAAGAGTAAGGATTCCATTTTGACTGTCTCATCTCTGGAAAGAAAATCAATGCAAATGTCCAACCCCCTTTTAGCTGCCCCCTCACCCAAAAGAAAGAATCCTGTATTTGCTATTGATACAGTCTTTTTGTCCTTCAGTCTAAAGTTTTGAAAAGCCGCATAAGGAGTGGCACCTGAACCCTTAGATGTTACTTCCTGACCGGCGGAGCCCTTCTCGGTATCTGCTCCCTTTTCTCCGCTGTATAATGCAGTAATTACATACTCCCCATCTGAAAAATCTATCCCGATGACATGAACCAAATTTATCTCGTCTATTTCTCTGCGGTTCATATCATGACTGCATCCACAGATTAAAATGGGAAAAAGCAATATTATCAGCTTTTTCATAACCTATCCCTCCGCTCACTCTGCATTGACTTACGCTTTTGAAAGTATTTAATCGGGAAACGGAATATCGTATCTCTTATATTTCTCTCCTCCACATCAACAAAAGGTGATATATAGGCTATACCGTAATTGTTCAGGCTGCAAAGATGTGTTATGAGTATTATTAATCCGATTGCAAGGCCAAAAAAACCGGCCACAGCCGCCAATACCGTAAGTAAAAATCTGGACAACCTTATACCACTGCTTAAGTCCTGGTTAGGCATGATAAACCCCGATATCCCTGCCAACGCGACTATTACTACGACCGCCGGTGATATAAGATTTGCCGCAACAGCCGATTGTCCTACCACCAGACCACCGAGAATCGACATGGCTGTGCCTACGGCTTTCGGAAGCCTTAAACCTGCTTCTATCAAAATCTCAAATGATATCAATAGCCCCAGCACTTCTGATGCGGAAGAAAAAGGTACATTTTGCTTGGCTGCCTGTGTCGACAGAGCAAGCTGTACCGGCAGCATCTGAACCTGATAGGTAGTTGCCGCAATATAAAATGCAGGCAAAAATAAAGTAACTATCATAGACATATACCTAATGATTCTAAGAGAGGATCCTATAAAGAAATGGTTTGCATAATCGTCCGGAGACTGCATCAGCATGGGAAGCTGGCATGGCAGAAGGTACGCAAAGGGTATCCCGTCCACCACAAGTGCCACTCTTCCGTCAGATAAATTAGCGGCAACCCGATCAGGTCTTTGCGTATACATAATCTGCGGAAAAATACTGTGTTTGTTCTCGACCAGAAACTCCTCTATAAATGCAGGAGTAGATATATTGTCAATATCTATTTCGTTAATGATAGTGCGTATTTTGTTCACAGTTGCCGAATCGGCAATACCGTTTATATATATTAAGGCTATGTCGGTTTTTGATATACGACCGGCTGATAACGTTTCTACAACCAAATGCTCCGATCTGATTCTTCTTCGGATTAATGCAGTGTTCATACGCATAACTTCAATAAAAGATTCCTTAGAGCCCTTCATCACATTCTCTTCCGAGGGTTCCTGAATAGATCTTTTCTCAAACATTCTTATGTCATATACAATAGCTTTTTCTTCGGTATCAAATATTAATGCCACCATTCCGCTCAGAACATATTTTAATAAGAGCTGATAATCAGCTTCTTCCTTGGTAAACACATGATAGGTACCGCCTTCCAATAAATAATCCATCATAGCCCGCTCTGTCATGCAGCCGCTTAAATATGGGTCAAATTTCAGTGACCTGAATACCGCCTCATCAAATAATGACTGATTTATTAGCCCATCCACACAAAATAAATGTACGGTTATTCCGTTCTGGTTGATTTTTATCGGTCGGACAATTACGTCTCCACTATTATTAAAGAGCTCCTTAAGCCAAGCCGAATTTATTCTGTTCATCATATACAGCCCTCACCTTAACAAATATAGAGCAAATATCTATATCTATATTTTCCTTATAATACCGAAAATATGCAAAATATCGGAATAAAAATAAGGCTCCTGCATATTATGCAAAAGCCCATTGTCTGAATTCCTAATAATTTATCTTTAGTTAAAAACGGATTAATAGAAGTAGTCATCTATCATATCCTTAATATGTACCGGAAACACCATTCCCTTAGCTAATATCTTCAGAAATAATTCTGCTTCACCTTCATCATCTGTAATATTTTCTACATAGCAATAATTATTCGTTTCATTATCATTACTTCCAACTCTTATACATTCTAAGCTATAGAGTGCGTTTTTAAAGATTAGATTATAAACAATTTCAATATTCTCATCTTTTGCAGAAGTAGTTATGGTTCTTAATGACTGGCTCATAATAACTAGTCCACCCCTTTAGTATAATATTTATAATTAATTATATCAGTTATCTTAAAATAATAATATATGAATTCATGATTTTAATTATGTAATTAATAGAACAGAATCCATAATACACCAGTCACTAATACATAAAATGAATATATAGGCAAACTATCTCACTTATAAACAAATTAAGGTTTAAATATATGTAAGGACAAGATTATGCAGTCAAATAATCCTGTCCTGAAAGTTCTTATAATTCAATCGGTTCTACTTCTGCCATTTGCTTATAAACAGAATACCGTTCCTTAGCCTGCCTTTCGGCCCGTGCAAATAATTCTTCGGCAGCCTCAGGATATGCCTTAGCCAATGAACTATAACGTACCTGTTGCATTATATATTCCCTAAAGCTTTCCGTTGGCTCCTTTGAATCAAGAATAAACGGATTCTTTCCCTCCTTCCTCAGCATTGGATTATATCTGTAAAGATGCCAATATCCGGCCTGCACCGCCTTCTTTATATTAGCCATGCTTCTGCCCATGCCTTCCTTGATTCCATGATTTATACAGGGGGAATAGCATATTATAAGCGAGGGACCCTTATAGCTTTCTGCCTCTCTTAATGCCCTGATAAGCTGTGTATTATCTGCATGTATCCCGACCTGAGCAACATAGACATTTCCGTAGGTCATCATCATCCTTCCCAGATCCTTTTTCCCCTGCTTTTTCCCGGAGGCGGCAAACTTAGCGATGGCTGCCGTCGGTGTGGACTTGGATGCCTGACCGCCTGTATTTGAGTAAACCTCTGTATCAAATACAAGCACATTCACATCCTCGCCGGAGGCAAGCACATGATCCAACCCTCCATAGCCTATATCATAGGCCCATCCGTCGCCGCCAACAAGCCAAATCGACCTTTTTGAAAGATAATCCTTATTATCCTTAATATCATCAACCAGATTCATTATTTCCACATCGGTCGAGGTAAAATCCTCCAGTAAATTCAGTAATTTTTCACCGGCCTTCGACGAAAGCTTTCCGTCCTCTTTATAGTGAATCCAGTCATGAAACGCTTCCTTTAGCTTATCCTCTATATTCATTCCGTTAAGTTTTCTCATTGTTTCTTCCAGTTTATTTCGTATTTGCTTTACTCCCAAGTACATGCCAAAGCCATATTCCGCATTATCCTCAAACAGCGAATTAGCCCAGGAAGGACCCTTACATTCTTCATTTACGGTATAAGCCGTACTTGGAGCGGAGGATGCCCATATGGATGAACAACCGGTGGCATTGGCAATCATCATTCTCTCACCGAATAACTGAGTAACAAGCTTAATATATGGGGTCTCACCGCAGCCTGCACAGGCTCCCGAAAATTCAATCAAAGGAGGCATGAATTGACTGTCCTTAAACGACTGTCCATATGCCAGATCCTTCTTAAATCGAACCTTGTCGATAGCAAATTCCCAATTGGGTATTTCATTGGGAAGCTGACTTTCAATGGGTTTCATGATTAATGCCTTGCCCTTAGCGGGACATATGTCGGCACAATTACCACAGCCTGTACAATCCATAGGACTAATCTGAATTTTATAATGAAGTCCCTCAAAGGCTTTGCCGGTTGCCTTCTTTGTAACGAAGGTTTCCGGTGCCTGACTCAACTCATCATCGTTTAGTAAAAACGGTCTGATGACAGCATGGGGACATACCAATGAGCATTGATTACATTGAATACAGCGCTCGACAATCCATTCAGGAACGTTCACCGCTATGCCTCTCTTTTCATAGGCTGTGGTTCCGGACGGGAAACTACCGTCCTCTCTGCCTGAAAATGCACTGACAGGAAGCTCCCCACCCTTCATCTCAGACATTGGACGCATTACTTTTCTAATAAATTCCGGTTCTTTTACTTTATCCTCGTCATCATCCTTCAAATCTATCCAGTCCGCCGGTATCTCTATCTCCCGTATGGCATTGATACCCTGATCTACGGCTTCATGATTCATCTTTACTACCTTTTCACCCTTATTGCCGTACATCTTAACGATGACATCCTTAAGCTCCTTAATATAGACATCTTCAGGCAGTAAATTAGTAAGCTTAAAAAAAGCTCCCTGCATTACCATGTTAATTCTATTCCCAAGACCTATCTCTTCAGCTATTTTAATTGCGTTGACGGTGTAAAAACGTGCTTTCTTTTTAGCGAGCTTTCGCTTCATCTTTGAAGGAAGTTGTTTATTGAGCTCCTCCTCATTCCATTGAGTGTTGAGCACAAATATACCTCCCGTTTTTAAGCTCTCCAACAGATCATACTTATTGACATATGATGGATTGTGACACGCAACATAATCCGCATTATTGACCAAATACGTCGAGCGTATCGGATGATTGGAGAATCTCAGATGAGATACTGTTACTCCTCCTGATTTCTTAGAATCATAGTCGAAATATGCCTGCACCTTCATATCTGAATTGTCACCAATAATCTTAATGGCCTGTTTATTGGCTCCGACTGTTCCGTCTGATCCAAGCCCCCATATCTGACAAGCCTTCAAATCCTCCGGCTCCACATCTATACCCTCTATAGTTTTTAGAGATGTCTTTGTTACATCGTCGATTATTCCGATTGTAAATGAATTCTTTGGTTGTGACTGCTTTAAATTTTCATATACTGCAGCGATCTGACCCGGTGTTGTATCCTTGGACGCAAGACCGTATCTTCCGCCAACTATCAAGGGCGGATTTGCCACATCCTTATATGCCGAGCATACATCCACATAGAGAGGTTCACCGACTGCACCGGGTTCCTTGGTTCGGTCCAGAACGGCGATTGCTTTGACGGTTGACGGTATCGCTTCCAACAGATGACTGACAGAAAACGGCCTGTATAAACGGACCTTAATAAGTCCGTACTTTTCACCTCTATTATTATAATAATCGATGGTCTGCTCTATTGTCTCGGTTACAGAACCCATGGCAATAATTACATACTCTGAATCTTCGGCACCATAGTAGTCAAACAGATGATATTGCCTTCCTGTTATCTTCGCCATGCTGTTCATATACTCTTCTACAGTATAGATTAAATCATAGTAAAATTGATTTGAAGCCTCCCTGCCCTGAAAATATATATCAGAGTTCTGCGCAGTTCCCCTAAAGAAGGGATTATTAGGTGAAAGTGCACGCTCTTTAAATGCTTTAACCGCATCCATATCCAATAGCTCTGCGTAATCCTTATATTCCATCAAATCTATTTTCTGTACCTCATGAGAGGTGCGAAATCCATCGAAGAAATGTACAAAGGGCAGGCGTCCTTTTACTGCAGACAGGTGTGCTATCGGAGCTAAATCAGCCACCTCCTGGACAGATCCCGAAGCAAGCATAGCACATCCTGTCTGTCTTACTGCCATCACATCCTGATGATCGCCAAAAATACTTAGAGCATGTGTAGCTATAGCCCTGGCACTTACATGAATGACACCGGGAAGAAGCTCTCCTGCTATCTTATAAATATTCGGTATCATAAGCAATAGACCCTGTGAAGCCGTAAAAGTGGTTGATAGTGCCCCTGCCTGCAAAGACCCGTGAAAGGCACCGCTTGCCCCGGCCTCTGACTGCATCTCCACCACATTCACTGTCTGACCGAATATATTCTTTCTTCCGCCAGCAGCCCATTCATCAGTTGACTCGGCCATACCTGAGGACGGAGTAATGGGATATATGGCCGCAACCTCGGTAAAAGCATAGGCTACATAAGCCGCCGCTGTATTACCATCCATAGTCATAGAAAGTTTTGCCATCTGATTCTCTCCTTTATAATTTACTTCCGTTATCAACCCATTCTTTTGCATCGATGACAGCCTCTTCACAGGGCTTGCCGACCATATCAACCTTGTAAAAGCCTTCGAAATTCTGCCACGCCGCCGTGCCCTCCTTATTTGTAGGTTCTATCTTCCCGAGCCTTTTATTCTCCTTACCGTGAAAATTATATTCATCCTTAACGTTCATAAAATACCTCCTTAATAAATTTAATCTGCAGTTTACTGACTTAGTATGTATACATTGTTTCCCTTTTCACGGCTATCTATTACTAAATTCATTTTTTATTGAATAGACGAACCATAAAAAAGACTGTTAAATGCTCCGTGTCATTTAACAGTCAGTATAAATAATACTTATTTTTATTTACTTATATACAGAATTCCGAGAGTATTGGGCCCGCAGTGACTCGATATAACCCCTCCCGCACGGGTTACCAGAACCTCTTTAAATATTTTCAGTCCCTCCAGATATTGCTTGATTTCATCGACAACCTCCTTTGCGCAGCCCGAATGCGTTATAAATACTCTGTCAGACTCCGCATTCAGATATTGCTCCTTTCTATCCTGGGCATATTTTAGAAGCACTGATTTGATATTTCCTCTGTACTTCTTTCCTACGACCATCTTACCGTCATTAACAACTATCTCCGGCTTAAGCCTCAATGTATTGGCAAGTAACGCCGCCACCCCGGAGCATCTTCCGCCACGGTGAAGGAATGTCAGTGTATTTACTACAAAGCTTGCCCTAACCTTTGAATTGATTTCACTGTTATCCTTAAGAATATCTTCGACAGACGCTCCGTTCTTTGCCATTATTGCCGCTCGAAGAACCTGTAGACCGATTCCTGTAGAAAGACTCTTTGAATCTACGACAAAAATTCTGTCATAACCCATGTTCTGTGCTGCTAGTCTAATTACATTACAGGTTGCCGACATCAGTTCTGATATTCCAAAGAATATGATATCTAATCCCTTTTTAACAAAAGGCTCTAAAAATGCAATCGCATCGCCTATAGTTGGAGCAGCTGTTTTCGGTGTCTGACCTGTTTCATCGGACCAACTATATATTTCATCCGGGGAAATCTCAACTCCGTCCTTCTTGGTTTTGTCTCCCAAGGAAATCATTAACGGAATTATACTAATATCATACTTTTCCAGTAAATCACTTGATAAATCACAGGTACTGTCTGAAACAACTTTGATATTACTCATCAGCTTCTCTCCTTATCTAATCCGTGAAGGCTCTGATGAATCTTTACGGATACTATAGACTTATCATAGTGCGAAAATATAACCTTGTCAACTCAAATCAAATCTTCCTTATAAGGATTTTCTATTCCGAAAGCAGTCTCTTTTCGCCCTCAATCGCCTGAAGCGGTGCGATATTTTGTGTAAATTCCAAGGTTCCTATATAATTGCCCTCATTATCTCTCACTGCAAGATAACGTATCATAATATATCTGTCACCCATTTTAATCCAAAAATCCTCATGGTCCTTCTTTCCTGACATTAAATCCTCAACGATTTGCTCGACGATATGGACACTGGCAGGAGGATGACAGTTAGTAACCTTTCTGCCTATGACGGACTTGGCTCTTGGGAAAATACGCTCTGTACCATGTGAAAAATATTTTACAATACCGTCCTTATCTACAAATGTAACATCGACAGGCAGGGTATTCAGCATAGCTTCCAATTCCTTTTGGGTAAGAATCCCTGTCTCAAAAGTAATATAACCCGGTCCGGCAGGAACTTCACCCTCCTGTCTTTCCTTCTCTTCAACATTGACTCTTACAGGTTTCCATTCTCTTTTCGGCTCATATATACAGAATCCCAAGTCATGGCTTTCCCTGGCTATCTTTAACCATTCATCTTCATTTAGAGTATCTAAGGCCATAGGGAATAAGATGTTTTCCTCTTTAAAAATCATCTCATGAACCCGCTCTATAGACTCGGCTGCTTTTGTCGACAGATCCTTTGCGCTGCCTGAATCTTCAATGAGTATAATTACATTCTTAAGATCGGCTCTAATCTCGTCATCTACGCCCCACATCACCTTAGGAGGAGCAGTAATTCCGTATTTTTCAAGGTAGGGGAACAAAAGGTTTTCTTTTCTTATATAATGCTTATCGATTTCATATAATTTTGTGAATTCATCCTTCAGCCTTTGACGTATATCCGGGTTGTCATTCTCTAAAAGCTCTGAAATCAAAGGCTTTATCGTTTTATCCATCAGACGCTCCAGGGCTCGGTTTTCCATCTTAAATGTATGAACCGGATGTCCTGGAATTTCAGCAGGATTGTCGGGCATATGAATTTCCTCAATCGACCCCTTAAAAACAGCCGCATGAACATCGCAAAGCCTTTGGACTTCCTCTACAGGCATTCCTTCCTTAATCAGTTGATTTTCCATCATCGATATCTCGGTTGCAGACACCCCTTCAATAAGCTTGGCAAACCTTTCCTTAACCTCGTCAACGGTTTTTCCGTTATGAAGCTCCATAATAAGCTCTTTTAATACCTTCTGACGATATTCTCTGTTGTTGATATGTTCGCTCATATTTCTCCTCCTTCTGTGTGTGATTATTGTATTATTTTATAAGATAAGCCCTAACCGGTGCAGCTTCTGCTCCGGGAATCAGTATCGGCGCCGCATGAAGAAGATATTCCCCTTCCTCTACATTTCTCAGCATTAATCCTTCAAGTATCATGATATTTGCGTTGAACAAACTTATATGCGTCTCATGGTAGGGCTGGTTTCTCTCAATACCAAGAGAGTCTATGCCCACTCCCTTGATTTTAAGTCTGGCCAGATAATCCGCACCATCACTACTTACATAGATAAAATCAGACTCCAGAATATCCTCAAATGAGTTTCTTGTCTTAAGAAGTATAAAATCCCCTTCCTTTATATCCAGTCCTGCCAGATCTTTCTCGGTAATCTTATCCTTTACGGACGTAAGATCAAACACCTTACATTCCGTAACTACATTGGCCAACTTTAGTTCCTCTAGAGTATATCCGTCGGGAATCATATGCTTGGGAGTATCTAAATGAGTTCCCGTATGAAGATTAAGCTCGAGCCTTGTTTCAAAGGTCGAGCCTGAATCAAAATCACTATCTATGCTGATTATAGGCCTCTTAGACTCCCTTCCCTTATATACCGGCATCCTATATGAAATTGGCATCGATATATCAAATATTTGAAGCTCTTTTGTATTTATAATCATATGTTCCACCACCTTCTGCCATCCTTAGCCATAAGTTCGAATGCTCTCTCTGGTCCCATTGAACCAGCAGCATAATTAGGAAGTTCGATTTTACATTGTTCACGATATCGTATTATTTTATCGGCCACATTCCAGGCGGCCTCAACCTCATCCCATCGGGAGAACAGGGTCGAATCGCCTCTAAGAATATCATATATCAGTCTCTCATAAGCCTCAGGTGTATTCCCTTGGGTGGGACTTACATAGCTGGTATCCATCTTGGTCGTTACAATATCATGATGTGTACTGAAATCCTTTGTATTAAACTGAAAGAACACACCCACATTCGGTTGAATTCTTATAACAAGGATATTAGGCTCCTGATTACGATCCTTAAAATATAAGATATTCGGCAAATCCTTGAATTGAATTACTATTTCTGCCCCGTATCTTCCGAGCCTTTTGCCGGTTCTGATATAAAACGGTGTGCCTGCCCAGCGGAAATTATTGATATGAAGCTTAAGAGCGACAAATGTCTCCGTCTTGGAATTCTCAGGTATATTGTCCTCCTCACGGTAGCCAACTACCGGAACATCGTCGATGATACCATTTCCATATTGTCCGAATACAACATTGTTTTTCAGAAATTCCTGGTTAATATCCTCTATGGCTTCAATCACCTTAAGCTTCTCTGAACGGATAGAATCGGTTTTTAAATTCACAGGAGGTTCCATGGCTACCAGGGAAAGAATCTGCATTATATGACTCTGTATCATGTCCCGCATAGCACCGGAATGTTCGTAATATCCTCCTCTCGTACCTACACCTAATTTTTCTGTCAAGGATATCTGGACATTGTCGATAAATTTATTGTTCCAGATGGATTCGAATATTGAGTTACTGAATCTAAGAACCATTATATTCTGTATCATTTCTTTGCCAAGATAATGATCTATCCGATAAATGTCTTTCTCATCGAACACCTCAAGGAGCTTTTGATTCAGCTCTCTGGCTGTAGTCAAATCCTTCCCAAAGGGCTTCTCTATAACAAGGCGACGCCAGGAGCTTTTTGACTTAGCCATATCCGCTCTATGCAATCCCACCACTATAGTTTCAAAGTATTCCGGAGCGACTGCCAGATAGTAAATACGATTACCCAAGGTACCGGCATTATCATCGATGCCATCAAGATACTCTTTGAGCTCATTATATTTGTCAAGCTCTCTGAAATCAAAGCGATAATACCTAATCATATCATTAAGTCTTGCCCATATTTTCTCGTCCACCTTGTTCCTTGAGTATTTCTCCATAGATATGCGTATTTCATTTCTATACTCCTCTTCGGTTTTGTCCCTTCTGCCTATGGATACCACCTGAAAATTCTCAGGAACCAATCCATCCAGCAGCATATTATATAAGGCCGGCATCAGTTTTCTGTGGGTTAGATCACCGGTGCCTCCAAAAATCACTAAAACAGCAGACAAATCCTTATCTCCACCAATCAAATTTTTATTTTTCATCATAGGTATCTTCCTTTCGGCAATGCTTACCACTGTGTATGGAATATTCCTTCCTTGTCTGTTCGCATATAGGTATGGGCTCCAAAATAATCTCTTTGAGCCTGTAAAAGATTCATGGGTAGTTCACTACTGCGATAGCTGTCATAATAAGCCAAAGCACTGGAGAAAGCCGGAATCGATATTCCATATGATACGGCTGTATTTATTACCATTCTCCAATCCCCCTGATATTCACCGGTAATATCATTGAAATAGTCAGCCAGAAGCAGATTCACCAAATCCTTCTTCTTATCATAGGCCTCCATAATGTGATTTAAAAATTGTGCTCTTATTATACATCCACCACGGAATATCCGGGCAATATCACCAAGGTTTAAACCCCAGTCATATTGCATGGATGCCGCACGCATCAGGCTAAAACCCTGTGCATAAGCACATATTTTACTGGCATATAATGCTCTTCTCACAGCCTCAATAAATTTTTCCTTATCATATTTAATAGTCTGGTTATCCTGCTCAGGTCCCCTAAGAACCTTAGCTGCGATTACACGTTCTTCCTTCATGGAGGAAATATATCTCTCGTAGACAGCGGTTGTTATTGTAGGTGTCGGTACCCCAAGCTCAAGAGATATCTGACCCGTCCATTTGCCTGTGCCCTTCTGTCCGGCCACATCCAATATCATATCTACCAAATAATTACCGGTCTCGGGGTCCTTCTTTTTGAAAACATCTGCTGTAATTTCGATAAGGTAGCTGTTAAGCTCACCCTTGTTCCATTCGGTAAAAATCTCATGGAAGTCAGGAGGAGTAATCCCTAATATCCGCTTTAATATTGCATATGCTTCGACTATTAGCTGCATATCAGCATACTCAATTCCATTATGGACCATCTTGACGAAATGTCCTGCACCGTCCTTACCGATATAGGTACTACAGGCATCGCCTCCAACCTTTGCGGCTATATCCGTCAGTATCTTCTGCATCATCTCATAAGCCTCCGGACTTCCGCCGGGCATTATAGCCGGACCGTTACGTGCTCCTTCTTCACCACCAGAAATACCGGTACCAAGATAGTATATATTCTCAGCCTCCAGTCTTTTACTTCTTTCCATGGTATCAATATAATTGGAGTTCCCACCGTCCATCAGTAAATCCCCGGATGAGATTAAGGGAAGCAGCTGTGAAATCATTTCATCGACTGCTTTGCCTGCCTTTACCATCAGTATTATCTTTCTGGGTTTCTCTAATGAATTAACAAGCTCCTCTAACGAATACATACCGCCTATATTCTTATCTCGTGCTTCTTCCAACAGACTGTCTGTCTTTTCTCTGGAACGGTTATATACCGCTACCGAATATCCATGATCGGCAATATTGAGAGCCAGATTCTTACCCATAACCGCCAAGCCGATTAAACCAACCGAGTATTTTGCCATTTAATTTCCTCCTATTCATAATAAACCTTGATGTAAAATCAAGGTTTCATTATAATTAATTACTTTATTCTAGTCATTTACTACATATCCTGATTGATTAAGAGCTTCTTTGATTACCTCCAGGCTTATCTTTTTCATGATCGCTCCCCTTTTAATAGTCATAAATCTGCCTACGGTATTAAGCATTCCCGGCTTAACAATATCCACAAAGCCTAAATCATATAGTATATCAGTTAATTCCTTATACTCATTACATAAGTCATAAACACTTCTGTTTAAATCTATTATTTTCTTATCCAAATCACATCTCCCCAAGCAATAAAATTATAAACAGTATTGATGGTAAGAGTATGCAATATAATGGAATTTTATTCTGTGACTTAAATCACATTGAATATGATGTGTTGATGCTTATTAGATATATTATATATATCATCATATATAAACACAATATTTTATTATGCCTTAATAAAAAAGCTCTTTAAATATCCCCTTTACGGTTGTCATTTTATTTAGCCGATACGCATTTTCACCGCAAAATATCAGGCCGTCATCAATATTGCCGTTAACGGCATTAACCAGTGATTTTGTAATACAGTATGGCGTATCCATAGGATTACAGTGTTGTAAGCATCTAAAGCACTTATCAACGGGAAGTCTTCCATCCTTAGTTTTAGCTATAAAAGGATTATGAATTGCCCTACCGGGCATTCCAACCGGACTTGTAACGATCTCAATGTCATCCCTCTTAACATCAATATATGCTTTTTTAAATTCCTCGTTCGCATCACATTCCTCAGTTACAACAAATCTTGTTGCCATCTGTACCCCGTCTGCTCCTAAGGATAAGACATGCTCAATATCCTCACGGTCGAATATTCCTCCGGCGACTATCACAGGAATGTTTCTTTGATACTTATGTTCATATTCCTTAACACAACCTATTACTTCTCTGATTATATTATCGAAATCAGATTCCGTGATACCTGCAATCTGTTCCTTGGTAAAGGCCAGATGACCTCCAGCCTTTGGACCTTCTATAACAATAAAGTCTGCCGTTCTGTTATATTTTCTGTCCCACATCTTTAGAATTACCTGAGCAGCCTTTAAGCTGGATACTATGGGAGCAATTTTTACTGAATAACCGTTCGTTAGCTCTGGAAGTGTTATTGGCAGTCCGGCTCCTGATATAATAACATCTGCTCCGGCCTCACAGGCAGCCTTAACATAACTATCATATTGCTTTGTAGCAACCATGATATTTACACCGACTATGCCTCCCTCTGCAATATCCCTTGCCATATCCATATGCTTTTTTATTGCCTTTAAATTTGTTGAAATCTGCTGTCTCTCAAATTCGGGCTCGTCGTATCCGATCTGGGCTGTGGAAATAATTCCGATTCCGCCCTCTCTTGCAACCGATCCCGCCAATCTCCATCTACTGACTCCTACCCCCATTCCACCCTGAATTATCGGGAATCTGGCCTTTAAATTACCTATTATCAAGGGATTCATATCCATTACTTTCCTCCGTATTTTACTTTGATAGTCAAACTATTGTTTATTCGAACCGTTGTCATAATCATTATAATCACACGGGGATTTGTTGTCAATATCTTATGGTATTAATTTCTTTTTCATATAGTTTTTATTACTACATATCTTGCATGTTTATTATTCATAGTTATTATTGTGTTGTTTTACGGATAATATTCCCATGTTTTATTATTAATAGGACGAACTATCCATTTCAATAATAAAAGGTGCATATATTCCTAATGCCTTATGATGTAAGGTATTAAGATATATACACCTGTTTATAATCCTATACTTAGTGAAATGGTGCCAGTTCCAGCCTTATAAAGTAACCTCTGTCATGGTGACAGACAGGACATTCCTTTAATGCCTCCTTACCCCAGTGTATATGGCCGCAATTTAAGCACATCCAGCCTATTTCTGTGTCAGAAACATAGAGTTTATTCTCCTCCAGCAGTTCGGCAAATCTTCCGAACCTGTCGCCGTGTATTTTCTCAATCTTGGAAATCATATGGAAAGAGGCTGCAACCTTATCGAAGCCCTCTTCCTTAGCTATATCGCCAAATTTTTTATATACAGGATCGTATTCTTCATATTCGTTATGCTGAGCCATTCGTAACAGCTTGGCTACATTATCGGCAATATCCACCGGATACGAACCGTCTACATGGATATTTTCTCCGGCTAGCTCCTTAAGATGCTCATAGAAGATCTCGGCATGCTCCTTCTCCTGATTGGCTGTGAATCTGAATATAGCCTCGATAGCATGATGGTGCTCCTTCTTTGCCTGTGATGCTGCAAAGGTATAACGGTTTCTGGCTTGACTCTCGCCTGCAAATGCTCTCATTAGATTATCTTTAGTCTGACTCGTTTTGAAATCAACTGCCACGGAATTAACCTCCTTAAAATCATTATAAATAATAATGTCATATAGGAGTATTCCCGTTACTTTTTGTCATATTCAAAAAATCAGTTAATACCTGCTATTGCCTCAATCTTATCCAAATCGGGTATCAAAATCTCTTTATTACTAAGTGAGCGAATAAGTCCGTCATTCTCCATCTGACTGAATTTTCTGCTAACGGTCTCCCTGGCAACACCAAGATAGTTGGCTATACCTTCTCTGCTTAAGGGCAACTGAATTATGATTCCCTCCTCATCCTTGATGCCATATTTTTCAGCAAATTCAATAAGAATACTGCCGATTCTGTTGTCTACATTTCGTACCCCAATACTCTGAAGGGCGTTTTCCAGCCTGTTCATACGGTTACCCAGTTCATCGATAATCTTAACTGCAATCTCCGGAAAGCTATATAACAGCTCCTGAAACTGCTTCCTAGAAAGATTACATGTCTTAACAGCTTGAAGCGCCTCAACCGTGTAGGTTGCAGTCTGATTTCTGAAAAGGTTTTGTTCGCCGAAGAAATCACCCTCAGAAAACACATAAAGAATCTGTTCACGGCCATCGGAGGTATTCTTATATGCCTTAACGCTACCCTCGTTTATAATTACAACAGAATCCATCGTATCTCCGACAAATACGAGAGTATCCCCCTTATTATACTCCTTATGATGGATTAAACCCATGATTTTCTTAAGGTCCTCAATATCCAGTGACGATAGAATCGGAACCTTATGCATACACAGTCTATCCATGCATTTTTTACATTTAAAGCGGGGTGTCGTCATGTATACTCCTCCTTATGTATGTGGAATGTGGAAT